>ENA-OUOG01005155-OUOG01005155.1-marine-metagenome-genome-assembly--contig:-NODE-5155-length-10771-cov-15.260613_pt1 | contig 10771 bp, 8 predicted proteins | sample MGYA00248635_ERZ508505 | MGnify/ENA primary metagenome ERZ508505 (study PRJEB26176, sample SAMN06267871) | marine metagenome | isolation source: Saanich Inlet, British Columbia, Canada | place: Pacific...
GCGGACGAGCTCCACGGCGCCTTCGCCGCATTGGACATGCAATTCGGTTCTCGTGGCGTGGACGGTGCCGGGCGTGCCGCCGAAGTCGACGTCGCTTTTGGCGGTGATGTGCACGCGAAGGGTGGTGCCGTCGGGCAGGGTGGTCCACGCGCCCGGGAACGGGTTCATGCCCCGCACGAGGTTGTGGACGGCCGAGGCCGACGCGGTCCAGTCGATGCGGCCGTGTTCTTTGAACAGCTTGGGGGCGTCCTTGGGGGTCTCGCTCTCCGGCCACAACTCGTCTTGCGGCACGGGCTTGGCGTTCCTGTCGGCCAGCGCGTCGACCGTCTCGACGAGCAGGTCCTTGCCGGCATCCAACAGGCGGTCGTGGACGTCGCCCGTGGTGTCATCTGGGCCGATGGGGACTTCGACGCGCCCGAGCACGTGGCCCGTGTCGATTTCGTGCTGCAGCAAGAAGGTCGACGCGCCCGTCACGGTCTCGCCATTCAGCACCGCCCAATGGATCGGCGCCGCACCGCGGTATTGGGGCAGGAGGGAACCGTGCAAATTCACGGTGCCGAGGGGCGGGCGGTTCCACACCACTTCCGGCAACATCCGGAACGCCACCACGATGCCCAAGTCCGCGTTCCATTCGTCGAGCACCGCCAAAAATTCGGGCGCCTTCAACTTTTCCGGTTGGGCGAGGGGAAGCCCGTGACGGACGGCGACCTCCTTGACTTCCGAAGCGCGAAGCGTCCGACCTCGGCCCGCAGGACGGTCCGGGGCCGTGACGACCCCCACCACGTGGTGCCGGCTTTCGAGCAGGCGCTCCAAGCACGTTGCGGCAAACTGGGGCGTGCCGAGAAACACCACGCGCAGGGATCGGTTCGAAGAAGTCGTGCTCATGCCGCAAAGGTCAGGCTCCCGCGTCCTCGTTCAAAGCGGGACTTCCCGTTCGCCATGGCAAGCACCGCAGTCCCACCACGGCGCCGGCAAACATGCACAGGAAATACACCCAGTCCGCGCGCCAAATCACGTGAATCGGCTGCGGCCAAACCAACGTCAGCACGTACGCCGCCACCATGTACAGCGCCACAGAAGCGAACTCGATGAAGAAGACCTGCTTGGTGAATCCGGCGCCTTGCAGCACGGACACGAGGATGGAGGAAAGGGCGTACACCTGGAGCGCCACGAACGCTGTGCCGAGCGTGGCGGACATCGCGTCGACGCCCTCCGGCGTGTCGAAGAATTGTTGGGACAGCCAATCGGGGTAGAACAGGTACCCGTGGGTCAAGGCCCACACTCCGCTGTAACTCAAGGCGACGAGCTTGAGGATGGCCGGCCACAGGTCGGACCTGCGATCCTCTCCCAAGAGCGTGCTGACGACGGTGCGTGTGGTTTGGCCCAAGCCGCTGCACACCACGAACGCCAACATGAACGCATTGCGCGTCAAGTGACTGATTTTCAGCTCTGTCATGCCCACGCGTTCGACAAAGAAGAAGAACGACGTCCACGTGGCGATGGTGAGCCCAAACTGACCCATCACCGGCGCCGAGATCGTCCACCACTGCCGCTCCATGGCGCGGTCACGTCCCGCGCGCCCTTGAAACGACGCGGGGTGCGATTTGAATCGCGCCCACAGCCACGCGAACACCGCGCCCGCGGTTTCGGCGACCAACGAAGCGTACGCCGCGCCCCTCGCGCCAAGAGCCGTACCTCCCCACCAGCCTTCCACCCACATCGCGTCGAGCACCACGTTCAGGGAGGCCATGAGCAGAGCGAGGGCGAGGATGGGGCGGGTTTTGGCCTGGCCGATCCAATCCGACTGCACGGCCATCAGCACGGCGAAGGGAATGAGTCCCCAACCTCGAACGCCGAGGAACGGCTCAAACACGGCCTGCACATCCGGCGATTCAAGGAGCATTTTCCAGCCGCCCAAGGCGTTCACCCCCAGGACAACCGCAGCCAACACCGCACCAAGTACGGCGAGGCAGAGGCGTCCGGTGCGCGCAGCGTTGGCCATCCCGAACCGGTCGCCGGCACCCTTGAATCGGGCGACGAGGATTTGAACGCCTACGCTTCCGCCCATCACGACCATGCTGAACGTCAAGTAGACGAGTCCTGCATTGCCTGCGCCGTTGATTTCGAGTTCGCCCGCGCGGCTCAGGAAGAAGTTGTCGGTGAGGACGACCAGGAATTGCACCAAGCTTCCCAGCGAGATGGGCACGGCAATGCGCAGCAGGTTCCACGTATCTGTGGCCAACGGGCGGGAGGCCTCAGGCGAAGCCGTGGAGGAAGAAGCCATGTCAGGGGAGGAGGTTGGGAGGAGGCGTCAGGCCGTGACGCGCGAGGATGCCCCGAGCGTTGCGGACCGACTTGTAAACCCACTCCGCATGGAGCACCGCCAATTCGTCGGCGTGCAAGCGCCAATCGAGTGTGGATTGCTCCAGTCGGTGGCGAAGGGTGTTCATCAGGATGGCCGCGGCGACGCTGATGTTGAAGCTTTCGGAAAATCCGTGCATCGGGATTTCCACAAAGGCGTCGGCGTGTTCCATCATGAACTCAGAAGCGCCAGAAAACTCCGTGCCCATGACCAGAGCCACCGGCTTGTCCAGAGGCAGGGTGTGCGGGGTGTGGCCCTCCGCGTGTGGTGACGTCACCACCAGTTGGTAGCCGTTGGCTTTGACAGCGTCCACGCACGCTTGCCGTGAATCGACCGCATTGAGGTAGCGGTGGAGGTTCAGCCATTGCGAAGCGCCTTTGGCGACGCCTTTGTTGCGCGACCACGCGTTTTCGTTCTCAATCAAGTGAACGTCGAGAAGGCCCAGCCCGTCGGCGCTGCGCATGACGGCGCTTGCGTTTCGGCTTTGGTACACGTTTTCCAGCACCACGGAAATGTGGCGGGTGCGTGCGGAGGCAACAGCTTGGAGTTTGGCCAAACGCGCCTCGGTCAAAAGCGGGCTCAGCACCTCGACGCACACGTTGGCATGCGAAACGGCATCGGCAGAAGGCAAGGGGAATCCCACAGGGCAAATTTGGCGCAAAAAAATCCCCTCACCGAAGTGAGGGGACTTCAAATCAGGATGGTTGAAGGATCAAACCGTCAAACCAGCGCCAGCCTTGAACTTCACAACGTTCTTGGCAGCAATCTTGATGGTGGCACCCGTCTGTGGGTTGCGGCCGTCACGTGCAGCGCGCTTGCTCACAGAGAAAGAGCCAAAACCAACGAGAGAAACGCGGTCACCTTTCTTGAGAGCGCCGTGGATGGCACCGGTGGTGGCGTCGAGAGCACGTGCAGCGTCAGCCTTAGAGAGACCTGCACCAGATGCGATTGCATCGACCAATTCAGACTTGTTCATGAGTATGAGTTGAGGTTAAACAAAAAACGAACTTGGCCAAATGTATACGCGCATTCTCAGTGGTGGCAAGGGTTAGCGCGCGTTTAGGGGCATTTTGTGGACAAACCGCGATTCCGTGTTGATAAGGGTGGCTTTTTCAGGGTGTTTTCGCCGTTATTCCCTGAGATGACGCGGGTTTTACGCCTCTGTGTTTGGTGAGGGGCGTACCCCTTCGAGCAGAAGGGAGCTTGCGGCAAGCGCCAAGTACTCGATTCCCGTCACTCCCACGACCCAATGTTGCCCCGCCGCGACCAAGCATGCGACAATGCCGAGGCTGGTTCTCACGATTCCGAGAAACTCGTGGTCGCGCGTCGGGTTGGTTTCAAGGATGTGTGTCAGCGCGCCAAGGGCGTGCGATGCCAAGCACACCCAAGGGGCCACGGCTGAGGGCTGGGTCAACGCGCCCACCAAGGCGACAAGAGCCGCAAGGGCATGAAGGGCGATGTGAAGGGGGCGTGAGAGCATCATGGTGGTGCAAAGCTACTGAGTCCGGTTGGGCTTCGCGCTACCTTCGCAGCATGCCTGACACCAACGACCACCCCGCGGCTTCCACCGCTTCCACTGTTCCTCGACCTTACCGTCCGGAGATCCGATTCGTCGACATCGACGCGTACGGCATCGTCCACAACGCGACCTACCTCGTTTACCTCGAGCAGGCGCGCATTCATTGGTGGCGCCAAGTGGTTCGTGAGGCGTGGGACTGGACCCAAATCGGCGTCCTGGTCGCCCACCACGACATCGACTACGTGGCGCCAGTTCGGCTCGGGGATGCGTTGGAGGTTGCCTGCAGCGTGGGCGAGGTCGGGGACAAGAGCATCGAAGTCAAGTACGCGCTGAGTTGCGAAGGCAAGCCCATCGCCCGGGCGAAGACGGTGCTCGTCTGCTTCGACCACGCCAAGAAGGTCACCACGTCCGTGCCTCAGGCCTGGCGCGACGCCTTCGCCGCGATCACTTCTGAATGACCCAAACGCGGTGTTCCCACGACGCCAGCTCGGTGCCGGGCTGAACGTCAACCTGCTTGAGCGTGCCGTCCTTCTGCAATTCTTGAACGCCTGAGGCGTGTTCGAGCCACGGGCCGACGTTGCCCCACGGCACCTTTCGCGGTTCGGAGCCTGCATTGACCAGGGTCACGATTCGGGCGTCGTTCTGTTCGCGCGCGAATCCATAGACGCCCCGCTTCGGGAAGAAGTGCTCGAGTCCGCCCCGGAATGCGTCGGGGTAAGATTGCCGCACGTCGAGGAGCCCGTGAATGAGGTCGTACCAAGGCTGTTCCTGGGCTGTCCGTCCCTCGGCGGAGAATGCGTCGCGAGAATCCTCAGGCCAGCCCCCGGGCATGTCTTGCCGGACCTTGCCGTCGGGTTCGCATCGTGTCGCAAAGCCGAGCTCCGTGCCGTAGTACAGGCAGGGGATGCCCCGGCCCATCAAGAGCATGGCCAGACCCGCCCGCGCTTTGTCGTCGTCGCCTGCCTCGGCAATCCAGCGGTGGGTGTCGTGGTTGTCCAAGAAGGTCACGAGCTTTTCAGGGTGGGGGTAGAGGAAATCTTCGACGAGGACTTCGTAGACCGCGCCGATGCCGTGTTCCCAGCCCTCGCCGTGTTCCACCGCTTCTTGCATGGCGAAGTGCCACGCGAAGTCGACCGCCCCGTCCAGTCCGGTGGTCGGGCCCCAACCAAAGGAGGTGCCTTCAACGAGGGCCGCTTGTTTGGCCGAGCCATACACCCACGCCTCCGAGAACATGAACGACTCCGGAAACGCCTCCGAGATGCGCTTCGTCATGGCGGCCATTGCATCCTGCTGGCCGTACGTGTAGGTGTCGATGCGCAAGCCGTCAATCCCGACTTCCGCCATCCACCACAAGATGTTGGTGCCCATGTAACGCTGCAGATCCGGGTTCAGCTGATTCATGTCGGGCATCATGCGGTCAAACCAACCGTCATTGAACCCATCCACATCGGCTTGTTGCGCGTAAGGGTCGATCGCCGTGCCACTTCGGTAGTTCGTGCGCTTTGACTCGTCCCAACCGCCGCTCCAATTGTGGACCCATGCGCTGTCGACAGGGTGGGTGAGGAGGCGGTGCAGGTTGCCCCAGTGGTTGGGCACCCAATCGTGCACCACACGAATCCCCCGATCATGCGCCTCACGTGCAAGCGTTTTGTAGTCCTCCAGTGCACCAACCCTCGGGTCCACCTCGTAGCTGTCGGTGCACGCGTACCCGTGGTACGACGTCCGCGCCAAGTCATTCTCGACCACGGGCGTCATCCAAACCGCGCCCACGCCCAACTCCGCCAAGTAGTCCAACTTTGAAGTCACCCCGGCAAGGTCCCCGCCGTGCCGCTTGTACATCTCCGTGCGGTCCGTGCCGCGCTCCAGCATGCCCTTCACGTCGTCGTTTCCGACATCGCCATTCGCAAACCGGTCGGGCATGATCAGGTACATCACAGGCGCTTCGTCCCAACGGTCGAGCCGCTTGCTTTCCTCAAGGTGCGGCTCGACGTGCCACCCCACTTTCACGGCACGCCCCTTCGTCTGCTTCACCGTGAGCGTCACGTCCCGAGCTTCCGTCGCGCCATTGGCGTCCAACTCGGCCCAAACGTGACCCGGCAAGGCCGCCGGCCTCCACGACGCTACGACGACTTCCGAGCTCGAAGAAAGAACCTCTTCCACGTCCTGAAGAGCGGGAGAGGAGATCAACACTTCAACACGTCCGCTTTCCAAGTCGCCCCACCATCCAGGGGGGTCGATGTGGGTTTGGGCGAAAGGGGCCAACGGACTGCCTGCCAACCACATGGAAACGAACAATTTTGACAACGACCTGTGCATTGTTTGAAGTTTTTTTGTCACTGAAGTGGAGCCAAGTTCGCCCCAATTGCTCCTAAGTTTGCACAAAGTGTCATTTTTACACCAAACCTTTCATCGATTCTCTATGAAACATTTGTTCACCCTCCTTGCGGCGTGCCTCATGGTCTCAGCTGCTTGGACCCAAACCACGGTGACCCTCACCGTCGACATGTCCAACGAAACGGTCAGCGCGGACGGCGTTCACGTGGCCGGCAACTTCCAAGGTTGGGACCCCGCCGCAACGCCCATGACGGACAACGGCGACGGAACCTACAGCCACACGTTCACCTCCGATACCGCGGCGATGTACCAGTACAAGTTCGTCAACGGCAACGCATGGGGCTCCGACGAGAGCGTTCCTGGCGCCTGCGCTTTCGAAGGCAACCGCCACGTCACAGTGGACGGCATGATGGGAAACACAGGGGCTTCCGTGTGTTACGGCAGCTGCGCGGCGTGTGGACAGTCCTCTGTGCTGTTCCGTGTGGACATGACCAACGAGGAAGTGTCGCCTTTCGGTGTGCACGTGGCTGGAACGTTCCAAGGATGGGATCCAGCGGCCACGGAGCTCACCGATCCTGACGGCGACATGATTTACGAGACGCTCCAAACGGTCAACGTGGATAGCACCGGACAGATTGTGTTCAAGTTCATCAACGGCAACTCTTGGGCCGACCCCAACGAACTCATTGACCCTGCGTGCGGCGACAGCACGGGCAACCGGGTGTTGGCACTCGACACCTTGGCGGTGAACAACATCGTGTTGTCGGCAGATGCTACCGGAGCTCCTTACTGCTTCAGCTCTTGTTCTTCGTGCCTGTTGCCCTTGTCCGTGACTTTGACGGTCGACATGTCTGTGGTTTCTTCTGTTTCTGAAAACGGCGTGCACGTGGCAGGATCGTTCCAAGGATGGGACCCAGCGGGAACCCCAATGACGGACAATGGCGATGGCACCTGGAGCGTGACTCAGGAAATGGCACCTGGCACCTACACGTTCAAATTTGTCAACAGCAACGCTTGGGACGGAAACGAAGAAAACATGAACGATACAGGGTGCAACAACGGAGGTGACCGCATCGCAACGTTCGATGCCGTCAACAACACTTACACCGCGTGCTTCAACACGTGCCCTGGTGAGTCTTGTACGCCCGATCCCGACCCGGCGGACGTCACCTTCCGCGTGAACATGGCCAACCAGGACATGATGGAGGGCGACACGGTGTTTGTGTGGGGAAGCTTCACGGGCTGGCAAGGAGGTGCAATCGCCATGACGGACGCGGACGCTGATGGCATCTGGGAGCACACCGAGAACATTTCAGGCAGCGCCAACGTGGATTACAAGTACAGCATCAACCACCCCGATACGGAGGGCATGATTGAGGAAGACGGCGTCTTCGTGATGGACGGTGATACGACCAACTTTGAGGCGGCTGGCTGCGGAGCTGGAAACGGCTTCGGCGGATTCAACCGCCGCCACGTGCGTTCTGGCATGGCTGAGATTTTGGATGTGGTTTGCTTCAACGAGTGCAGCGACTGCGAAGGCAGCAGCGCGTCTGTGAACGACCTCACGGTGGACTTCAACGTGTTCCCCAACCCCGCGACCGACCGCATCGTGTTGACGGGAGCTCAAGGAAACGCCATTGTGCGCGTCCTCGACGTGCAGGGCCGTGAAGTCCTGAACCTCAACAACGCACCGCTTAACGGTCGCTACGAATTGAACGTCTCTGGCCTCCATGCCGGAGCGTACCAAATCGTCGTCACGCAAGGCGCTAAGCAAGGCGTGCAGCGCGTTTTGATTCAGTAATTGAGGGGTTGACTCGCCACGAGTCGCACTGAATTGGCAAAGCCCGGGCAACCCGCCCGGGCTTTGTGCGTTTTACAATCAGCGCCAAATCGCCACGGAACGCATGTTCACGACTCCCTCATTTTTGAGGAAAACTTCACATGCATGGCCACGCCAGCCGTGTATATTTGCCGCGTATTGATTCACAACCTAAACCTTCTCCATGAAGCGATTGTACTCTCTCGCAGTGGCTCTGGGAACCGCAGTTCTCGCCTCTGCCCAAATCACAGGCATCAGCATCGAATCCATCGAGGTGCACGACGGCTCGGTGGACGCCTCCCTGGATGGCTACACCACGTACCACGTGTACGCCGATTTGTCTTCGGAACTCGACTTTGTGTCAGCCGTCTTCGGTGACGCCGCAGATCCTCTGATGCTCGGATGCACGGGCATGATTTACCAAAGCGGTGGCGTGAACTTCAACTACGCGACTGAAGTGAACCCCTTGTTCTTCGCCACCTTTCCAGCGGCCGAATTCGACTCCTGGTTCACCATCGGTGTGGAGGATGCCAACGGCGGAGTGAATGTCCAAAACACGGCGGACACCATGGCCCCCGCATTGACGGCATTCAACACGGGCTCTGGATTCGTCATCAACGACCCCATCGGCGCTTCATGGTTCAACGTGTTCCCTTGCGGCGGTGCTCCAGATCTTGCAGCGTGCGCAGACGGCGTGGATTCCTTCGGCGGTTCAGACAACCGTGTGTTGCTCGCGCAAATCACGGCCACCGGTGACGTGTATGGACTCTTCAACCTTCAGGTTTTCCCTGGCGGCATTCAGGCCAATCAACAGGTTGCTACGGGCGTGACGTTCAGCACCAACGGTTCAGATGTCTTCGGTTGCACCAACATGGCTGCGACCAACTACAACGCTGCGGCTACCGTGGATGATTTGTCTTGCGTTCTCCCTTGCACTGCTGCCATGCAGATTGACAACGTGGCGACACCTTCTTGCAACGGAGAGAACGACGCTTTGATTCAGGTTTCCGCTTCAGGCACTCAAGGAGCGGATTATTATTTCTTGAATGAAATCCCCGAAGGCGCCATCGAAGAACCAACGGACTTCGGAGGCCAAAACTTTGGGAACTTCGGTTCACTTGAAGCGGGCATTTACACGGCCTACGTGGTGGATGCGGCTGGCTGCACGGATTCGATTGTCGTGGAAGTGCCTGTCACGGAAGATGTCACAGTCACGGCACAATTGACACAGGGCGTTTCGTGCAACAACGGGGCAGACGCTGTGCTGAGCATCGTGGAGACCACAGGTGGAAACGGCGAATACGAATACTACATCTCGAACAACCCTACCGTCATCACCACCCAAACCGAGTGGACGGGACTGAGCGGGGGACAGACCCTCACCATTTACGCCATTGACGGCAACCAGTGCTTCGGCAACTCGACGGCCATTCAAATTGCAAATCCAACGGTCATCAACGTGGGATACCAAACGAGCCAATCGGCATCCGTGGTGGACGCTTCTTGTGCGAACGTGGAGGATGGCCTCGTTTACGTTGTCGCCTACGGCGGTGTGGCGCCAAACACGCTCCAATTCTCTGCCGATGGTGTGAACTACGGACCGAGTCCATTGATGGTCTCTGGAGGCACCTACACGATCACGGCACAAAACGCGAACGGTTGCATCGGCACCATGGCTTCTGAAGTCGAGGTTGGTCCAGACGCGATTGATGTGAATGCCATGGCTTCGCCTGAAGCCTGCTTCGGTGGCAACGACGGCGGAGCGTCGTGGACTCCTGAGGGCGGCCAAGGAAACTACACCTACACTTTCGAAGGTGAAGCGACCACAAATACGTCTGTCGGCGACTTGGCCCCAGGCGATTACGTGATTGAAGTCACCGACGGCGATGGATGCACAGAAGTCGCCACTGTCACCGTGGAACCGGGCGTTGAGATTGCAATGAGCACGTCTGTTGTGGATGCCTCTTGCTACGGAGACAATGATGGCGAAGTGACGGTGACAGCCGAAGGAGGGACAGGTGCCTTCCAGTACAGCGAAAACGGCAACAACTACGTTTCGAACAACAGTTTTGACGGCTTGACGGCCGGAACGTTTACCTTCTTCGCGCAAGACGAGAACGGGTGCATCCAAACCACGGAAGCGAGCGTGGATGAACCTGAAGCCATCGTGGTGACGGGCATCGTGTCCGAAGGAAACGGGACGGGCGAAGGCAGCATCGATGTGACGGTGACGGGCGGTGCCCTTCCTTACACATACGAGTGGATCGGCCCAGGTGTCAGCGGTCAAGACGGTCAAGATTTGTCCGGCATTTCTACCGGCACGTACACGGTGGAGGTCACCGATGCCAACGGTTGCTCCACCACAGAGTCCTTCAACATCACCACGGACATTCGTGAACTCGCCGCTGGAATCACAGCAACGGTGTTCCCCAACCCCTCGCAAGGGGAGTTTGTGGTGGACGTTCAAGGCGGTTTCCAAGGAGCAATGCAATACCAGGTTGTGGACGCTCAAGGCCGAATGGTCCACAATGGCCAGTGGGTCGCAACGGCAGGTGTGTTCCGCACCACGTTGGATTTGAGCGGAGCCGAAGCGGGCGTGTATCGATTGATCATGGTGGCCAATGGCCGTCCAAGTTCACTCCAACTCATCAAGACGAATTGATTCTTCGAATTGCACACTGAAAAGGGGCCGAATGGCCCCTTTTTTTTGTCACAATCTCAGGGGGTCCTGGTGACT
>ENA-OUOG01005156-OUOG01005156.1-marine-metagenome-genome-assembly--contig:-NODE-5156-length-10771-cov-3.063961_pt1 | contig 10771 bp, 12 predicted proteins | sample MGYA00248635_ERZ508505 | MGnify/ENA primary metagenome ERZ508505 (study PRJEB26176, sample SAMN06267871) | marine metagenome | isolation source: Saanich Inlet, British Columbia, Canada | place: Pacific...
CTTTCGTTTGTGGTCTCAACTCCTCCTTTCTGCCAACGAGGATGCAGAAAAAATACCCTATTCACTAGTGTGCCCCTTATTATAGAATATTTTGAAAATCTTTACTGGTAAAAGTTTCAACGCAACGAAGAATACACCTCCAATTACTACCATAGATCTTTGAATTAATGATCGCGAGTACTGTAGTAAATATCTACGATACTTTATTTCATTTATTACGCCTTTGAGTCCTCGCTTATTTAAAACCTTTGATGTCGAAATATGATAATCAATCGTACATATTTTGATGTAAATCACTCTATAATTCTCATACAACAGTCTTGCAAAAAATACCGTATCTTCTCCAACTTTTAAATTCTCAAAATTGATAGTATGATTTTCCTTAAAATAAATAGCAGCTGTTGGCAAAAATATATTGCTCCGAAAATAAAATATAAAGCTAAATGGTTTTGGTAGTCTTGTTCCATTTTTTTCACCATCAATGAATGATTCATAACCGGTAGTCATTATCATGCCCGGACTACACAAATTACCATCTATAACTTCACGCCGATTTAAATGAGGCACATCGTCGACATCTTGAAAAATAATTTTTCTATATTTGCAATGCTGAAGCGCAGCGTTGCGCGCAGCGGCAGCAGTTCTAGTTTCAGGGTGATCGACAATCGTTATAAAGCACTTCAGTCTTGAAATCAGTGGGTCGACCAATTCCCTATCGGTAAGGTGCCGGACAATTAAAACTTCGTCTAATGGATCAAGTATTTTTTGCAGAGCGTTGAAGCATCGATTGATATCTTGCGGTGCTTCTGCATCACCAATCGGAATGATCCAGGAATAATTCAAAATAATGCTCTCGCCCAGAAGTATCTATTTGTCAGTAAATGCCAAATCGATATGCGGCTTTTTAGTCGAAACTGTGGAAGATACGCAATTTTTAATCTTCCGAACGTACGTAAGTTCCAAATTATTGACGAAACGTATGCAAGTACAAATGGGTAATATTCAGACGCAATTCTAACGCGTTCCTTTAACATATTTACTTTTAAGACTTCTGGAGGCATGCGCCCACCAGCATCCTTTCTATGGTAAACTATAAATCTATCCGTGAAAATTAGCCTTTCTTTGTTAAGCAAAAGGTTCAATGACAATTCAAGTTCCTCAAATCCATAAAGTGCGGCACTTTCATAACCGCCTGCGTCTAAAAATTTTTGACGGTCAACGAAATGACAGGCACCTACAAAATAACCAATTTCGTGCAATCCACAGCGATTTTTCTTAAACAAAAATGGTTGCTCGTTCGATCGTCTCTCCAATTTCTCGTTCGCAACAATTAATCCCTGAACAAGGGCATACTCATCAAGCAAATTGAGACAATGATGAATATCACTAAGTTCTTTTACTTCTGCATCATCGTCCAAAACTAATATCCGATTACAATTTGAATGTGTTATCCCGAGATGTTTAGCACGACCTGCACCCATATTTTGAACATTTTCTATGACTTTTATTTTTTTTGAGCCTAGCTTTGTGAGAGCTTGTATTGTTTCTTGACAGTCATTTACCACTACTAAAATTTCGCACGGGTCAAGCGATATTACACTTTCTAGGGTTGTAATTAACTGTTCCGATCGCCCTCGTGTGCATATCACTATACTAAACATAATATAACTCACCTAATTTTAATTTTACATTTTGAACAGTAAACTGAGAAGCGACCTCATCTTTAAGGTGTAACCGCAGCTTTTCATCTGCTGCACGGCAAATAACGTTTTTCAAAATTTCGTTGTCCCACTTTAGATCGCCATGTAACACAGCTCCATACTGTAAATAAAAATTTGTGTAATCTCCCTCACTGTTTAAAAATAAAGTCGGTACCCTGTACCATAGGCCTTCTAATATCGCATGGCCCGGATCCTCCCATTGAGATGCCACGAGATGTACCGGGTTAAGTTCTTCCAGAACGTTAGACCAAAAAGTCTCACTATATTCGTAGAAAACACATTTTTCTCGAATTATCGCTTCATAATCTGGGAATTCTAAAATTAAATCTGATGAGACGATGTCGCCAAAGAAATGCAATCGTGACTCTGGCCGATATGCCAATATCTTCGAAAAATTTGACAAAATAATGTCTACGCGTTTTTGGTAACTATTCCGGCCAATGAATATGAAGTCGAACGTTTTGGACGAATCAAATCTCGCACTTAAATTGTTGTTCTCTAGAAACAACGGATTGGGAATAAATGCTGTATCTTTATTCAAAAAACTTCCTAGTTCTCGAGCAGTCTTTGGTGTCATGCACAAAATTTTGTCAAGTCTGTTGTAAGTTAATTTCCAGACACATTTGCGCACTTGATCCTCTAGTTTATAGTAAAGGTTGCTGGGTGCTTGCCTATTCAAGAAACGTGGAAACCCTTGAATGGACCCAAAGTGTTTCGCATTTTGGAAGTAGTTTGCAATTACCGCAGGCGCTATACCCAGAAATGAAATTATTAAGTCTGGTTGTTCTTCATCAAAGATCTTGGATAATTTCCGGAGTCTAAAGAATTGATAGATGAAATAATCCCTACGTCTTAAAAAATTAGTCTTCCCAATATTTTTAAAAACCTTGAATCTAGTTAGCGATACAATCCTGTAGGATTTTGATATCGCCTCCACGGTGCTCCACTCATCACATAGTTCTATGAAAACAACATCATAGCCAAGTTCTGAGTAAATTTTCGCATAATTTTTTACTGCGGCAACGGTGCCAATATTTCCTCTAAAGGGTGACCACATCAGCAACTTAGGCATTGCTCAAAATATCTTTTAGTTTGTTCCGAAAGTAATCAAATCTAAGCTGATGAGGAGTACGTGATTTAAAATTTATGTCTGCATTTGTTGCTTCAGTAATTGCTACAACCAAAGCGTCGACCGAAAAGTCCTTTGCCAAAAAATAATCACAATTAAAGGCTTCGATTAACTCTATACCGCCAGACTTAAAAGGTGTAAGAATTGGTATTAACCCATTGTTTAAACCCTCAAGCAAGGCATTTGGTGATCCCTCGTAGAGAGATGGAAGAATGATGAAAGAGTATTTTGCGAAATCTATTTTCTCAGACCAGCGAATAAATTCTACATTTTGGGTTGCTTGATATTGAGTGTTTTCAAATCCTATAATGGTCAACTTAATACTCTGATCTACGAGCGACATGGCTGAGATTAAGTTTTTTATATTCTTTTGCTCAGCATTCCTTCCAATGTATAGAATATTTTTGTTTCTGCTTCTGAAAATAATTTCATCTTTTGGTTCGATTGGGTTTGGAAGCACAACATGATTTTTGTTATAATACCTACACCTTTCTCTTAGTTCCCTGGAATTATATATTACTAAATCATAAAATGGTAACGCCAATACCTTTACACACTCTGAAACTGCACGCTTAGCTGATCGCTCATGAAGCCAATGCAGAGGATCATTATTTGCACGATAAATTAATCTAAAATTTTTGATCCCTTTTAATCTCAATATTGTGACCCATATCAACGGTTTTAGTATGTTCCTGAATACTATTACATTGTATGTGTATTGATTTTCACAACTTTCATTAACCAGGCTACGCAATGAAGTATAACATGGAGCATATTTTTTAAAATTTGAAGTAGCTTCTGTTTTTTTATTCGATAAAATACAATTCTCGTTGTCATTAAATTTTGCGCAAAAATTTGCCCATAGATCTAAATTACGCTCGATACCTCCATGACCTGGATTTTGGAAGAAAAAAATATTTTTGACCAATCGTTTCATAATATTATGCGTAATTTGAGTTTTGACCGTCGATCTTCAAAGATGCGCATAATTGCTCGGTTTCAACAAGCTGCCACTTACGCTTCTTTGAGTCAGCTTTCAAACCGTTTGGCTCAGACTTAAATGCTTTAGGCTTGATTTCAATCTGTTCTGGGAAATCTTCTTTAGGTAGCGAAAGCCAACTCCAAATATTTTCTGTTGTTTTGACTGGATCATCGCAGAATACTTTATAATCTATGAATAAGCAATCGTGAGTTTTAGAGTATAATCGCCATCTATTTAAATGTTCATTATAGGCTGTTTCAGCAATATTTTCAGGGGCCCCACGCTTCATCCACGACGCTTTCTGCGCACCGGCAGCTTTTACCAGAAATATTGTCTTGTGTTCAGAAAAGTCTGTATATGTAACATACTTCATTGGATCGTGACGTCGTAAAATGCGGAAAAGGGTGTTGGGATACCAACTACATACAGCTTTATGGACCTCGTTTGCATTGATCCCTTTAAATTGCGCGGAATATATGCCTGATAGACAACAGAATTCTAATTTTAATTTTTGTATTATGCCTAAACTTTTGAAACCCACGAGATCATTTATCTCCTTTTTTGTATTCGTTAACTGCGAGTGAGACGATATAAAACACCAAAATAAATGAGTACCACCACGAGAAAAACCAATAACATTAACCATTTTTTCTTTCTAACCAATATTTAATAAGATTTTGTAATAACCCGCTTTCATCGAAGTTACTTAAGTGAATTTGGTCACTTTGACTAACTCTGTTGCCTCGTACGATGTGTCTACTTGCGTTAGTATCGAATTTGCCAAGTCGCTGCGCGATGCGTTCTATATCTTGCGAAGAAGTGACTACATAAGATTTTCCTTTGATTGCAAACAAAAATCGGAATTGTGTTAGTAGCCATTCAGTGTACGCGATGAATACAAAGCGTCGTAAATACAGCCGCAGATTAGACTTTAAAAACTGCGGATCAGCTATAACGCTCCTCAAGGTGCCTCTGTTATTTCTGACCCTTGAGGCCAGAGCAGAAGCATGCCAGTCACGGAACTTTCTCAAAACCAAGACCGTTACCACGTCATCATTTTTTGTCAAATTCAAGCGATAGTGTTTAATTTCTTTACTTGAATCAATTATCACTGTGTTTTCACTTTCATGGAGAGACCCATTTGAGAACTTTTGCCATACTTCACATTCCTCATATTTACTGCCACAAGAACAACGCTGTCTATTCACTAATTCTTGCCCACGTGGTGATATTGTTCGTCTAACTTCGCCTAAGGATATAGCGCCTATCTTTTCACCCAAAGCAATATCAGTGATGGTAGTTCTGCTATGGTCTAATCCTAAAATAAAAATGTACAATGCTTACTTCTTCTCAGCTAATTATCACGGGTTTTAAACAATTTTCACTCAAAACCATTCGAAATAATCTACTCCAGCTTCCCAAAGTGCAAGTTTGATCAAATTTTTTCTTGCAAGAAACTTTGCCTCATTTTCCTCACCTAATTTTGAGCAATGCCATTCGATGGCCACACTCTTGATATGTTTCAAGGAATTTTTATTTATTAAGTTCTCCAACAAGTCATATTCCGCGCCTTCAATATCAATTTTAATAAAATATTTATGACCACCATCCGAATGATTTTCAATCCAATTTGATAAATCGATAGATGGTACGCTTATAGGAGTTTCAGAGAGATTATTTTTACCTCCCATTATAGTGGCACCACCCTTATAATTTTTTGACCACGACTTTGGTTCGTAAAAGTCAATGTGCCCATCACGGTCAGTCGCCGCACCATGGATTATTGAAAAATATTCATCGTTTATTTGCCTGGCTTTATTCACAAGGTCACTTTGTATTTCGAACCCATAATACTGACTAGTTTTGTTCACCTGTCTAATACGGTTATATATCGCACCAATATTAAACCCTAAGTCAATTATACTCAATTGCTTGTTCTTTGATAAATAATCCAAAACAGTTTGTAATTGTTTTTCTTCAATATGATTCTTTTTGATTTTGCGATAATAACGAAATAATCTAATAATCATTTTACTGCCCTCACGTAGTAGCCTAGCGCAAAATTCAACCTCTTACCATATATCCTCTGCGCAATATTTTCTAAGAACATGCACGACTGAATAATAGCGTATTTCAGCCACCAAACAGTTATCTTAAGCGTAATTAGGTTTGCTATTAAGGTCCAAAAACCTCCACCAATCGGCCAAATTTCCACATTTTCAAACCCAACATCTTTGTATTTTCTATATAATGCAGTGTGAGTAAACCTATTAAAATCGTCTGTATCCCCATGGTAATGCCACATAAACGGAATAATGCAATGGCATTCCCCATCCGTCTTCAAGATGCGATAACTCTCTAAAATTACGTTTTGATAATTATAAATATGCTCTAGAACATTAAAGTACATTACATGATCGTAGGAATTGTCTTTTATATTAAAGGGCTTTTCTAAATTGATTTGAAGAACATTTTCAGAGAGTGGCAAGATGTCACAAAATTCTATTTTCTCAACTCCGCTCATATCAATAAAGCTGAAATATCGCTCACTCTCTGATTTGGCGCAAAGATCTATCACGTTACCACTCAACGAAATTTTAGCAACCCGCATATGCTCAAGATACCTTAGAAGGCTATATCCGTCTTTAAGTGTCTGTTTTAACGAAACCATCTTTTCTCCTTAAGATTAAAAAATAAGTGCTTACAATAGTTACAAATACCAAATTACAGACCAAGTAACTATTTAGCCAAGTCTTGAAGTCGATAATAATTGATGAATACAAAGCCCAGAAAAAACAATAACTAAGAGGGATTCCTAGGGTCAAAATCTTATTGGTCCGGTATAACATGTCTATCTTATACCAAGACAGAAACCACAAAATTAAAAATGTATTGGTGACGATAATGTGTGTGGGCATTTTACTTGCATTTAAGGGTACTCCAAAAAGATAATTAGAGGCGAATTCAACAAAAATATTAGAAAATGGTAAGGCTATAATCAATAATGACATAGCCATAATCCCACCCTTCATTTGACCAATTGAGTAATTAAATATCGTTGAACTGCTTAAACCCTTATTAATATTGTATAATTCCCATCGCCAAAATGGGGCGATAAGTCGAAACATTGTTGACGCACACGTTTTCGTTATTTTATATATTCCTACTTGTTCCAGATCTAAAATTGTTGCCAGAATTAAAATATCCAGATTTGAAAATCCATTTAATGAAAGATTTCTGAATATTAAAATTAATGAATTGGGTCGATAGATATGGCCTTCGACCTCACAATTACGTTTTAAAGAAATTCTACCTTGATGGATTAAATATATAAATAATGATATATTTTTTATTGCGGCGAACACGCAATAATATACCACTAAAGCATAAAAACTGTTATAAAGAAATCCGATGAAAACTATAAGTATTAATCCTAAAAAAGCTAAAAGAAATTCAATGATTGCATATTGTTTACGGAGTTGATGTACGACAAAGAAACTTTTGGCACTAGCATATCCACTTTGCAAGGCTACTGTCATGACTGCTAAGCAGGCAATAATTAGACCAAATTTGTATAAAGTTACGGTGAATATTATAGGGGTGAGGAGAATGGTACTCTTTACATCGTTTATTACTGTTATAAAGACAGCAAATTTATTACTCTTATTGAAGTTCAGTAATTGTAATGCACTATCTGATCTAGCTGCGATCACAGGTGCCTCAATAACTGCCATAAAGGCAAGGAATATTACATATTGACCAAATGCCTCGATTCCAAAAATACGAGAAATTGCGAGTTGAGAGGCAAACACTAAAACATAAGTTGCATAATTAAATATGAAAAAGACTGATAAATTCATAATAATTTACAAGTTGTAGTAATTTTTATACCAATCGACGAATTTGGCAATTCCAGTTTCAATTTTCGTTTTTGGGATATTACCTATAAGAAATTCTAAGTAGTCAACATTTGCCCATGTGGCGTAAACATCTCCAGCTTGCATCGGTAAGAAGTTCTTCTTTGCGTTAACGTCCAAAAGCTCTTCCAGTACCTCGATAAAATGCATTAATTTAACCGGACTGGAGTTACCTATATTCACCACCCTAAAAGGAGCTACGGGTGATAAGCTGTTTTCTGCAAATCTATATTCTGGGTTGGTAGTTTCCTTGTTGGGAATATTTTGTGATAATAAATAAATACATTCCACCAAGTCTGAAATGTACGTAAAGTCTCTGCTCATGTCGCCGTTGTTGAAGACATCAATTGGATGGCCATCTAAAATTGCTTGCGTAAACTTAAAGAGTGCCATGTCGGGACGGCCCCAGGGTCCGTATACAGTAAAAAAGCGGAACATCGTTGTCGGAAGATCAAAGAGATGCGAGTAACTGTGTGCGATATTCTCAGTTGATTTTTTAGTTGCGGCATAAAATGACATCTGATGGTCAGCTTTATGGATCTCTTTGTATGGCATAATTTCATTGGCACCATATGCAGAAGATGTTGAAGCCAGTAACATATGCTCAGGTGGGTTCGCCCGTGCCGCTTCCAAGAGTTCAAAAGTACCGACAATATTACTTTCTAGATAGCTATGCGGATTTTCTATGGAATAGCGAACACCTGCTTGTGCTGCGAGATGAATTACAATGTTTGGTGTTTCTTTAATAAATAGTTCGTATAAAAGGTTTGGGGTTTCAATTTTTTCATTGATTGCCTGAAACGATGGGTTTTGAAGAAGCATACTTTGACGTCGCAGTTTCAACTCTGCATCGTAGAAATCTGAAATACAGTCAACACCGATCACTCGGTAACCTTCATCTAGATAACGTTTAGCAACATGGTAACCAATAAAGCCCGCAGACCCAGTAACCAAGACGACTTTAATATCTTTTTCTTTCAAATCAATCGTCTCCAAAAATGTCTCGAGTAAATACTTTATCTTTTACGTCTAAAGTTCTAAAGTTCGTATTTTTACGGCATTGGAAAAGTCCTGCTGGACTGCCTGTAACCTTAAATTGTCGGCTGCCTCAAGCGCGCGTCCCACCAAGCAAGTCCGCAATGGTGCTCACATGCGCTTCAAGGGCATCCGCATTCCCCCTGCACTCAACATTTAGTCTCACAAGCGGCTCGGTATTTGACCGTCGCAGATTAAAACGCCAACTGTCAAACGCCAGGCTCACTCCATCCGTCACATCAATGAAAAGAGCATCCGCGCGGTAGTCTGTTAAGACCTTTCCAATCGCCGCGCCCGCGTCATTGACTTTAAAATTCATTTCGCCTGAGCTTGGGAAAGCAGAAAATCTATCTTTTACCCAATCGCCTAGTGAGCGCCCTGAGCGGGACACAAGCTCGGCAATCAGGAGCCACGGGGTCATGCCGCTGCCGCAATAGGCAAAGTCTCGGAAGTAGTGGTGCACAGACATTTCGCCACCATAGACCGCCTCACAGGAACGCATTGTCTGCTTGATGAAGGCGTGGCCCGTCTTGGATTGTACCGAGACGCCACCCTTTTGGATGACAATGTCTTGCGTATTCCAAATCACTCTTGGGTCATGAACAATCTTGGCACCCACCTCTTTCTCCAAAAAGATAGTTGCCAGCAGGCCGACGACATATTCGCCGGGAACAAATTGGCGGGTCTCATCAAAGAAGAAACAGCGATCAAAGTCACCGTCAAAAGCAACTCCGAAGTCAGCCCCCTCAGCCTTGACCACGTCAGCCGTCGCAGGGTGGTTTTCAGGCAAAAGCGGATTGGGGATACCGTTTGGGAATGTCGCATCGGGCGTGTGATGCACGCGGATAAACTCTAACGGCGCACCAAGGTACGATAATCGGTTAGCAATAGCATCAAAGGTTGGTCCCGCTGCACCGTTTCCTGAGTTCACGACAATTTTCAAAGGCCGCAAGGATTTAACATCAACGAAGCTGAGGACATGATCCACATAGGTCTTGCGAGCCTCATCTGAACGATCCAGCTCTTTGCCGGTCTCAGCAACACTCAACCACTCCTGAGAACCTGCCAGCGCCTTGATCACTTGAAAATCCACTGCATCGTCCAATGGCTGCGAGCGCGATTTGACTATTTTCATGCCGTTATAGTTGATCGGGTTGTGCGAGGCAGTGACTTCTATCCCAGCGCAAGCACCAAATTCGGTGACGGCCCAATACATTTCCTCGGTGCCCGCCATGCCAATATTGATGACATCCGCCCCCGCATCGCGCGCGCCCTGCGATGCCGCGACCGAAAAAGCTGGGCTGGTTTCACGCGCATCAAATCCGATCACAACAGATTTTGCACTGAAATGCTGTGCGACAGCCCGCCCAATGCGATAGGCAATGTCTTCATCAATGTTGACACCAATTTCACCGCGGACGTCATAGGCTTTGAAGCTGGTCAGTTCAGTCATGGCTTTCCGCCCCTTGGTGCAGGCGTCGCCTCAGCGGCAAGGCCGGCCTCTTCTTCAAGGGCTGTGATTTCGGCTTTCAAAGCCTCAAACTCTTCGCGCTTGCGCTCAATGAAGCTGTGCGTGAGCAGGGACTTTTCTCGAATGCCTTTTGGTGTCAAGAGATATGCATACTGCCCCTTGCGCGGGTTCTTCTTGAAATTGCCCAGCTTCACAAAGCCTTTTTCAACAAGGGCTGTGAGCACATAATAAGCTGACCCGTTTGAAATCCCAACCTCATCTGCTATCTGCCGCGTGGACATTTCAGGTTTCTGTGAAATCAATCGCATGACCTTCAGGCGGATCTCCGCTTGCTGCTCTTCGCGCCGACTAGCCAATCTGACGCCTCAGAACGGCTACCGCACCAAGCCTCGCAATCTGCGCAAGCTCAGGTGCTGAAGTGTAACGATGTAGGTCAAAAAATTCATGACTGTTCAAGATTGACGGGTAGCTCAAAACTTCTCCAACCTCAACCGAAAAGTATCAATGTGAGATAAA
>ENA-OUOG01005158-OUOG01005158.1-marine-metagenome-genome-assembly--contig:-NODE-5158-length-10768-cov-4.712562_pt1 | contig 10768 bp, 5 predicted proteins | sample MGYA00248635_ERZ508505 | MGnify/ENA primary metagenome ERZ508505 (study PRJEB26176, sample SAMN06267871) | marine metagenome | isolation source: Saanich Inlet, British Columbia, Canada | place: Pacific...
GCGTGAAGGTGACGGAAGTGTCGACGACGATCGCGACGCGGCGAGACGACGCTTCTCGTTTGTCGCCGCGCCCGTCGTCACCAAAGCTCCGGCGCGACTCTTCACTCGCCTCCGTCTCATACGCTCTTCATCTGAACGCCGCGTTTCGCGTCTCTCCGTCCTTATGCGCACTTCACTCGTAGGTGTCCCCCACCTCTTCCACACGCAGCACCACCTTGACCTCTTTGCGTCGCTCCGCGGCGTGCTCGACGGCTTCGTGAAGCTCGGTGGAGAGCTCGTACTCGCAGTGGTCGATGGAAAGCTCGCCTGCGTTAACGAGCTTGGCGACGGTTTCAAACATCTTCGCGATCTTCATCTCGCCGGCTTTATCCATCCACTTTCTCAGTGAGAACCCGCGGCACGACAGACCGCGCGCGACGAGCGTCGTCCACGGCAGCGTCACGGCGTAGCCGGACATGCATCCGAAAACCAACAGCACGCCGGAATCTTGTAAACAGTGCGCCAAACGCGCCGCGCTCGCGCCGCCCACGCAGTCCAGCGCCAACTTGGGCCGCGCGAAGAAGCGTCGGCGCTCGAGCGCCGCGCGAGCGTCGCCCTCGTCCACGAGAACCTCCGCGGCACCCAGGGCTTTCAGACGAGCCGCGGTCTTTAAGAACGAAGCCGAACACGAGGACGAAGTGGTCTTCGACGAAGTGTTCTGAGAGAACGGCGTCGGCGCCGCGTCGCGATCGTCGCCGCGAACGTCGGAGGCCGAAGATGAAATCGACGCCAAAAACGCGTCGTAGTTTCGGTTGGTGTCGCTCGTTTCGCTCGGCCGGACGACGGCGACGGCTCTTAAGCGCAGTAAAGCGCAGAGTCGCACGACCGCGCCTCCGATGGCACCGGACGCACCGTCCACGATGACCGCGTCGCCCGGCTTTAAAACGTCGCCGGCATCCTCCAGTAAGCGGTACGCCACGCAGTACTCGCGAAGCATCGCGGCGTGCTCCAGCGGCATTAAATCTTTTGGGATTTTCCGTAACGCTTTTTCTTTCGCGCAAAACAACGAACGCCACGCGCCGACGCCCGGGTGGCGCGGAAGCACCCAGTCGCCCTCGGCGAGCGCCTTGACGCCGGCGCCGACTTTTAAAACCTCGCCGATGAAATCACCGCCCGCCACCGAGTCCTCCAAAGAGGAGGTTTGACCGTGGCCATCGATGGAAAGGAACGAGAGCGCGTCTTTTTCGCCGTTGTTTTTTCTTTTCTCGACGACTAAGTTCGACCCGGCTTCCGCGCCGCGGCCCGGCGCGAGGTCCGCGGGGTTCACCGGCGACGCGCGCACGTGCACTAATACTTGTCCCCACTCCAGCGTGTTTGGGATCGGCGTCGTGGAGAGCGCGAACGTTTGGGAAACGCCGTTCGATTTCTTACCTTCTCCGTCTTTTTCCGCGTTTTCTTCGCCGACGACTCTTCGCGTTTCAAACGCGGCGATTTTCGGTAACCGGACTTCGTCGTACGACCCCTTCACGACGCCGTACGCGTCGACGATGTCGTCCACCCCGATGGTTCGGTTCGCGTCGCCTCGCGTTCGCATCCAGGCCTCGAACCCGGCGGAGTGCGAATGGCTCGCCTCTGCGTTTTTGGTCTTCACCAACGCCTCCGCGAGGGTTTGTTTTTCTAAAACATCCTCCACGCCGCGGTCTTTGAACGCGCCGCCTCCGAACGCGTCGAGGAGTTCCTCTTCGACGGATCGTTCGACGACGCCGTTCGCGTCGTAGTTGGACCGTTTCGCGGAATCGCTCAAAACGTCGTACGCTCTTTGGATGGACGCGAAGACGTTCGCGTCGCCGCCCTTGTCGGGGTGTTGCTGTTATGGTACGTACGACGACGCGAAGTAAGTGGGTATGTAGGGGTACATAGATAGGGTCAGTGGAGAGAGCGTTTTTGAGAGATGGGTTTTTTTTTGGTTCCACGCGCTCTCTCGAGGGACGCGCGTTTTCGACTTTGAAGCGACCCGCGCACTCTCAGCAAACTCTCGGAAGACGAAACGCGCGCTCTTTGAGTGAAGTGAATGGAGCGCTCCATGGATCTCGCCACGAAACGTACCTTGGTGATGAGCGTGCGGTACGCCCTGCGGATCTCCGTGGACGACGCCACGGAGGAAACGCCGAGCGCGGCGTACAGGTCGGGCTCGCCGGAGTCGGTCGAGTCGGGTGCGGCGGGCATCTTAATGTCGCGGGTGTGTCTGCGAAAGAGGAGCGGTCACGTCAAAGGCGCGCGAACGATGCGCCGACGAAGGGCGAGCGGACGCGGAGGGCGGTCTGCGGATCCGTGGCGGACGGAGGACGGAGGGTCGAGTCGCGTTCGTGGTCGCGGTCTCGGTGCGGGGCGTCGCGCGCGGTGCGTGCGTCGAAGTGACGCGCGCGAGCGACGCGACGACGGGAAGACGCGCCGAGGAAAACGCAGAAAAAGCGAAAACGGGAGGAGGCGAACCGGCGAAACGGCTCGAGGGACGATTCGATCGGGCCGATCGGAGGGGAACAGACGCGTTTCATCGGGACTCGATGGGTCAACGGGTGCCGACCCGACGCATCAATTATATTCCTTTCCGACTGGCGTGGCGCCCTCAAAAAGCGCAGCGCAGGGAAAACCCACAGCCGGCGCGGGCGTTCGCCATTCCGCGGAGACCGGCGCGCGCGCGCGCTTCTGATCCGCACCATGGTGTCCCCCAACGCCACGGATGACCCGGAGTCAGCCGAGAAGCAGCCGGAGGTGCGCGCGCTTTACGACCGTCGCGCCCCTCTCGACGAACGCGGCTGCGCGTCTCGGGCGCGTTTCTCGTAACGACCTTTTCGCTCGCGCGGGGTGCCGTCGCGACCTTCCGACCGCCATCTCCGCGTCTCCCTCCGCGCTGACCCACCCGAGGTCCTTTCCGAACGATCGAAAACACCATATGTCAATCACGCATTGTAGCTGGTCAAGGCTTCGTTCAAGGACATCTTCCACTCGTTCGTGCTGATGGGCTGGACCGCGTTCGGCGGCCCCGCCGCGCACATCGGCATCTTCCAAAAGGCGTTCGTGGAGGGGAAGCGGTGGATGTCGCTCACGGTGTTCAACGAGCTGTTGAGCCTCGGGCAGTGCATGCCCGGCCCCACGTCGACCCAAGTTTCGTTCGCCATAGGCGTCACGCAGAAAGGCATCCCGGGGGGCCTTCTCTCGGGGATGCTCTTCCAGTACCCCGGGTTAATGATGATGAGCCTCGCCGGCGCCGGCGCCGCTGAAGTTCTCGTGAACCCCGCGGAATGGCTCAGAGGCGTCTCCTCTGGGCTCTCCGCCGCCGGCGTCGCGCTCGTGGTCTCCGCCGCCGTTGGACTGGCGAAGGGACAATGCAAGGACCAAACGACTTCTGCGTTGTGTTTAATGAGCGCGGTCGTCGCGTATTACTACGTCAGTAACTGGATTTTTCCGCTCCTGATCGTCGTCGGAGGGTTAACCACCGTCTTCGTCAACCGCAAAAACCCGGTGAAGATGCCCGACGCGAACGAAACAATCGCGCACCTGGGCTTGTCCAAGATCGGCGGCGGGGTTTTGATCCTCCTGTGGATCACGATCTGGGTCATTGTCGTGTCGTTCACGAGCGTCACGAAATACGAAGACAACAAAGAGCTCCACTGGTTCGAGGCGTTCTACCGCACGGGGTCCATCATCTTCGGAGGAGGGCAGGTGGTTTTGCCGCTGCTCCTGAAGGACGTCACCGACGTCGCCGTCACGTGCGTCGACGCCGCCGGCGCGCTCGTCGCCGCCGGCACGGCAGGCGCGACGTGCGTCTCCGTGGAGACCGCGAAATCGTGGATCACGGAAGAACAGTTCTTCGCCGGGTTAGCCATCGTGCAGGCGATGCCCGGTCCGCTGTTTAACCTCTCCGCGTACATCGGCGCGCTCGCCGCGCGACGCGCCGGCGCCAACGTCGCCGCCGGCATAGCCGCCGCCTGGCTCGGTCTCTTCGGCCCGGGCGTGATGCTCATCTACGGCGTTTTGCCCTTCTGGGGCGCGTTCAGGACGCATGAATGGTACAGAAGAGCGCTTCCCGGCTTGAACTCCAGCGCGGTCGGCTTAGTCGTCGCCGCGGTGTTCCAGATGTCCTTCAAGGTCAGGGAGCTGTCGCCCATGCCGGACGCCTCCGTCGTGATCGGCATCGTATCGTTTTACGCCGCGCACTTCGGCGTGCCCCGGTTCTGGAAAAACGCAATCGCCGCGGGCGACAAGAAGAACGAACCGGGTTCGCAGGAACAACCTTCGCCGCCCTGGATGATGCCCGCGCCGCTCGCCATCCTCGCGGGAGGCATGCTCGGGCTCATCGCCTGGGCCGCGGGGTGCACGTGAGTGACTTTTTGCCGGAAAACGGTTCAAAAAAAAACGGAATGTTCAACGACGCGAAGGAACGACGCTTTATGCGCCGCCTTCGGAAGGCGACCACCGACGCGCGTCGACGTTCGACGCGCGCGCGCGACACGGGTTCGAAAGGCACACACACACACGACCCCACTAAAAAAAGGAAGAAGCGCGTTTTACATCGCTACGTAAATGCTCTATACGCTCGTAAAAAACCTCCTCCAAAAACGTTCGTCACGAACGTCACGCGTCCGCCGCCGAGTTGTAGTGCTCGCCCAGCCCGAAGGCGTGCCTGTGGTGGCACACTCGCAGTTTTACGCCGCCGTTTTCTCCGAAATACGATTCGCCCATCGTCACGCTCGGCGCGTTCGCGGTGAACACCTCGATGGGCACGCGCAGGCCGGTGGCGAGCGCCTGCAGCTCGAGCTGCCCGCCCCACGCCGCGGTGCTCTCCACGTCCGACAGGTACGCAGACCAAACCGAGTCTGTTTGGTCTTCGTGAGAAGAATCGATCTCGAGAAACGGTCGGTACGCGTCGGGGTCGGCGCGCATGACTCGCGCGGCGAGCCGCCGCAGCGTCGAGACTCCCTCGATCGACAAAGGCGCTTTTTCTTTTTTGTCGCCGTCGCCATTCGCCGCGAGTCTCGCACTCATGTCGTGCGTCGGGATCCTGCAAAGGAGCTGATCGAGAATCGCGCGGTATAAGCAGTGTCCGTCCGCCTTGATCTCCTTCACTCGTAACCCGCGCGCGCCAAGGACGGCTTCGAGCTTTTTATTTTCAGACTCGCCGCGCGTCGGACCGGCGGCGCGCGCCGCGGCGGTTTCGCGCGCCACTCTTTCTTCTCGTTCGCGTTCCTCCTGTTCCTTCTTCATTCGGCGTTTCATCGCCTTGGTCAAGGTGGCGCCCGAAGAGGATTTTTCGTCTTTTTCGGTGTTCTTCTCCGTCTCCGCGAGAGACGTCGCTTTTAGGCTCGTCGCGAGATCTTCATTCGGAGACTCGGATCCATCTTCCTCCTCCTCGTGAAGCTCCTCCCACCTCCGCATCTCCAGGTAGTGCCTGTCCGTGACCTCGCCCTCGATGTGCAGCACCTGCATCGCGTCCTTCTTGCCGGTCATGCCCGCGGTGACCTTCTTCACCTCCGCCAGCTCGAGCTCGTGCCTCGCCTCGATCGCATCCAGGGTTTCCGAGGCGAGCGTCTCGTCGCTCGCAATCGCGGGACCCGCGGGAGCGGCGGCGGCGCCGCCCCCGGACTTCTTCTTGCCCTTGCCCATGGCCGCCTCGGCGCGGACCCGCGGTCGTCGCGCTCCGCCTCCGGTCGCGAACAGGACACGTCGCCCGCGCGCGCGAAGGTGTCGCGAGAGGCGCGCGTCACGACAGAGTTTTACATCGGTGTCACATTACGAAGCGCTGAAGCGGCGGTGGGAACGGCGCTGACTTCTGTAAAAAACAAAAAACCCGTTTCGCCGTTTCGCGCTCCTCGCTACCTCCTCGCCGCCTCTTCCTCCTCGTCCAGCAGCAGCGCCGCCGCCCTCGCCTCGAGGCTCTCCAGCCGCCTCTGCAGCTGCCAGCTCGGGGACTTCTCCAGGTCCTCCAGGCTCACCGGCGCGCAACGCGCGCCGACTATTTGCTCATACGAACCGCCGACGCTCTCCGTGAGCGGGTCTCTTTTTTTTCGCCCCGGAGACTCTTTCGCGCCCGAGACGGTTCCGACGCGCGACAAAAGCGAGCCCAGGGAGCCACTCGGTTTTTGTTTCGACGAGACAAACGGCTCGTTCGTCGATCGTTTCTTGGGACTCGATTTCGGGCTCATCGATTTCGGGCTCATGTATCCGCGCGGGCTCGAAGCGCCAAGGCTTGTCGCGCCGAACGCGTGAGTAGTCTTCGCCGCGCGCGCCGGCGACGACGGCGCCGACCCCGCGACGCGCTCGAGCGTCTCCAGCGTCTCGCGCCGCGCTCGCCGCTCCACTCTTCTCCCCGCGTCGGCGGCGGCGGCGTTCGCCTTGAGCTCGCGCCGCTCCGCGAGAAGCGCGTCGCGCGCGACGCGCAACTCGCGGATGACCGAATCGCGTTTCGTGATGGTCTCGTCGAACACTTTCCGCTCGGCGACGAGAACAGTCTCCGACTCTTTTCTGTCTTTTGCCGCGACTAACTCGGCGCGGCGCGCCGCCGCCGCGAACCGCTCCGCTTCTTTCCTCGCCGTCTCCGCCTCGAGCCGTAACCGCCTGCTCTCCGCCTCGTGTCGCTCGCGCTCGCGAAGCGCGCCGTCGCGCGCAGCGCGCGCCGCCGACGCCGACGCCGCCGCGTCGGCGGCGTCAGCCACCGCGATGACCTCGCGCCGGACGCGCGCGCACTCGTCCCTCGACTCGCGCGTTTTAATTTCGCTCCGCTCCAGCGCGCGCTTGACTTCGGCGAGTTCGCCGGCGAGACGCGCGCGCTCGTCGTCGAAGTTGCGCGCCGTCTGCCGCACAGCCTCCAGCGCGTCATCGCGCTGTCTCAACGCCGTGTCGGCTTCGCGTTCGAACGAAGCGATGCGCTGTTTAAACGTCTCTTCGCGCGTTCGAGACGACGCGGCGATCTTTCGAAAAGCGTGAAGCCGTTCCCGGCTCACCTTGAGCGATCGATCGAGTCGTTCGATCTTCGCCTCTAAAGAGGACTGGAGTCGCGCGTGTTCGTGTTCCAGTTTAGGAACGGTTTCCGCAACGTGACGCGCGATCACACGCGACTCCGCACGCGCTTTAGTAGTCTCCGTCTCAGCAGACTCCAGTTTTGTCTTTAACTCGCGAATGAACTCGAGACTCGCGCGCTCGTCCGCTTCGCGTCTCGCTTCGCTCTCGGCGAACTTTCGCGCCGACGACGCCGTCTTCTTCTTCTCGTCGGCGATTACCTCTCGCAACTCCGCCTTTTGCTTGGCGAAGTCCCGCTTCGTCTGCGCGAGCAGGACGGGCGCCTCGCGCTGCTGCAGGAGCAGCTTGAACGTCTCCGCGCGCCAGCGCTCGAGCAAGGCGCGAGGCACGGAGGCGGCGTCGTCCGACGCCGCGGACGCGGCGGCGGCGCGACACACCTCCTCCTCCTGCATCGCCGCCACGCGCGTCGCCGCGTCCAGCTCGCGTCGAAGCGACGAAACTTCCGTCTCTTCCGAACCGTCTTCGGGGGACGCGGGCGAAACCTCCGCGAGTAACATCAGCGCGCTGTCGTCTAAACGGGACCGTCGTTCATCGGAAGAAGAAGAAGAAGAAGTGGTAGACTTTTTAGTCACCGACTTCTCCGCGGCCGCCTCCGCCAGCGCGCGCTCCAGCGCGTCGACGCGCGCCTTGGCGGCGCGTAAAGACGACGCGCTCGTTTCTAAAGACGCTTTGTGTAACTTTGAGTCGTTTCGCGTCGCCTCCAAAGCCTTTTCCAAATCGTGGATTTTTTGTGTTAAGTGTTTCAGTCGCTCGTTAGCGGTATCGAGCTCGACTCTTGTCTCAGAAGCTTCGGCTTTTGAAACCTCGAGCGCCGTCTCGGCGTCGAAGCGTTTTGCGTCGGCGTCGCTCTTTTCGCGCCGAGTTTTTTCCACGACGCTCTCTAAATCAACCGCGCGTCGTTCGTACCGTTCGCGCTCGGAATCGAACGACGCAAGTTTCGTCTCCGCGATTCCGCGCGCGCACCGTTCCGTCTCCAACGCGTTCTTTGAACGGCTCGACTCCTCCTGCGCGGCGAGCGTCGCGGCTCTCTGATCGTCCAGAAGCGTCTCCAACTTCTCCGTCTTCGCGTGACTTTTCTGTTCGCGTTCCGCGAACGTCTCGCGAAGCGTCTTGAGCTCCGTCTCGAGCTGTAACGAGTGGCTCGCCTTCGCCTTTAGTTGTGTCTCGAGACTCGAAACTAAAGTCTCCGCGTCGTCCCTCAAACGCGCCGCCTCCGCCGCGCGCGTCGTAGAGGCGGCGAGGTCTCTGCGCGTCCGCTCCTCCGTCGCCGCCGCCGTCGCCGCCGCCGTCGCCGCCGCCGCCTCGGCGGCGGCGGCGACGCCGCGAAGCTCCGAGAGGTTCTTCTCCAGCCCTCGAATCTTTTCGCGAAACGTCCTTTCCGAGGACTCGAGCTTTAATCGCCACTCGAGCGCGACGGCGCGACCGACCTCGTCGCGCGCGGACTCGAGTCTTCTCAGGGCATCCTTTTCAATCGCCGCAGACGCCGCGCGCGCCGCGCGTTCGCGGCTCTTCTCGTTGAGCGCTTGGGCGGCGTCCTCGGCGGCGCGCGTCACGAAGTCCATCACGCGCCCGTAGGACGCGTTCGCGTTCGACGTCGTCATCGCCAAAGCGTCTCCGTCGGTTTCGGTTTCGGTTTCGGTTTCGGTTTCCGTCGCGGCGTCGCGTCGAGAACCGAAATCATCTTCATCGCCTTCGTCGCACGCGAGGCGGCTCTGCCGCCTCAGCGCCTCCGCCACTTTTGCAGACTGCTCCGCCACTCGGAGCTCGGCGTCCGCCGCTCGTCGCTCCGCGCGCTCCGCTCGCGACACGAGCGCGTTTATGGCGACACGAGCGGCTTCCTCGTTCTCGGCGGCGGCGGCGAGCTCCTCCGTGATGGCGAGCTGGCGGTCGCGCAAGTCGACGAGCGCGGCGGCGCGTCGGCCGTCGCGCTCGCGCGCGTTTTGGAGGTCGCCGCGCGACTCGCCCAGGCGCTCTCTTAGTTCGCGCACGACCTCGCGCAGAAGCGCGGGGTCGTCCGAGTACTGCGCGGAGACGCACCGGTCCGAGAAAGACGCGTCTTCGTCGTCTTCGTCGGAGAAGGAGACGCGTTCCTCTTCTTCTTCTGATTCTTTTAAATGTTTAACACTCCGGAGGTTGGGATCGGGGTCCGAGAGAGTCGGGATGGGCGCGGAGTACTGCGCGTCGAACGGCTCCGTCGCGAGCGGATCGCACGGATCGTCGCGCGCGGAGGCGGAGTCCTCGTCGGATCCGCGAGGCGGGTCCTCCGACGCGCGCTCGGCTCCGGGGGTCTCCTCCTCCTCCGGCGTCGCCGGTCCCGAGGTGGCGATCGGCTCCTCGGAAGACGCGTCGTCCGCCACATGCGCCGCGGACGTCTCGTCGCGACGCGCCGAATCTGGGGGCTCGGTGGCCTCCGTCGCCGCCGCGGGGAACTCAGCCGCCTCGACCCGCGGCTCCTCCGCCGGCGCCTTAGGCGGCGGCCTCGCCGCGCCCTTCTTCTTCTTCGGCATGGCGCCCCGAGGCGCGTCCGAGGATGCGGAGGGAACAGCCGGCGTCCGCGAAAACAGGAGAGCACGAGCGTGGTGGCGTTTTGAAATCGCAGCTTCGCAGCCGCTCGGCGCCAATCGTCCGCAGAGACCGACGAGTCAAAGACCGGGACTTTCACCGAGCGTCTGAGCGCCCGCGCAGATCAGCGCTCGAAAGAAAAGCGGTTCACCAGTCGGCGCCAGTGCCACAACACCGTTCGCGCCGCGCTTCATCGGAAGAAAGATGAGCGGTGACGAAGCGCCCCCCCGCTCGCCCACCCCCGAGCGCGCTGACGCGCCCGAGGGCGACCGGAAGGATCCCTCGCCCGACCGGGGCAGGGACCGCTCGCGCTCGCCGCCCCCCCGCGGTCGCGATTCCAGATCGCGCTCGAGGTCGCGCGATCCGCCTCGTGCCGACGACCGCGGCAGGTCGCCCGGCGCGTACGGCGGCGGCGGCGCCGGCCGCAAGGTGGGCATCGCGGGCAGGTGGAACTCGCGTGGGTTCGGTGCGTACATCGACTTTTTCGCGTCCCCTTCGCGCGACCGCCCGTCTCTCCCCGCGGATCGGATCCGCCGGCTGATCGACCGAATCGGCGCGCCCTTTTCCCGATCCGCTTTTTCGGGGAGCTCAGATCTCGAGCGTTCCGAGGGCGGAGACGGCGATGGGAACGCGCCGGCGTCCGCGGGGCACGCCGGTCCGCGCGCTCGTCCTCGACGCGAACCGCGCCTCCGAGCGACCCACCGTCGTTTCCTTTCCGACTCCGAGCTGACTCTCTCTCGTGTCATCCGATTCATCCACAATCTCAACTCAGGCTTCATCACCCCCGAGGGCGGCGGCGAGGACGTCTTCTGCCACTTCTCCGCCATCACCGACGGCAACATGCTGGAGGAGGGCGCGCGCGTGGAGTACGACGAGACCTACGACGAGCGAAAGGGCAAGGGAAGGGCCGAGAACGTCACCGGCGGCGTCCGCGGTGACGATCGCGGACCGCCGCCCCGCGACGATACCTGCCGAGACTTTCAGCGCGGCAACTGCACCCGCGAGAACTGCCGCTTCTCGCACGCGGGGCCCGGCGGCGGCGGCTTCGGCGGCGGCTACGGCGGCGACCGCGGCTACGGCGGCGGCGGCGGCGGCGGCTACGGCGGAGACCGCGGTGGCTACGGCGGCGACCGCGGCTACGGCGGCGACC
>ENA-OUOG01005162-OUOG01005162.1-marine-metagenome-genome-assembly--contig:-NODE-5162-length-10762-cov-11.605522_pt1 | contig 10762 bp, 5 predicted proteins | sample MGYA00248635_ERZ508505 | MGnify/ENA primary metagenome ERZ508505 (study PRJEB26176, sample SAMN06267871) | marine metagenome | isolation source: Saanich Inlet, British Columbia, Canada | place: Pacific...
TCGGCACGCGTAGGAACGGGTGACTCAATCATGGATTCGAGCATCTGAGTAGCAACGATGACTGGCTTTGCCATCTTCCTGGAGAGCTCAATGGCCCGCTTTTGCACGATGGGCACCGTCTCAGGGGGAAGCTCCACTCCAAGATCACCGCGGGCCACCATAATTCCGTCAAACGCGTCAATGATTTCCTCCAGCGCATCGACCGCTTCGGGCTTCTCAATCTTCGCGATAACCGGGCAGGAGCGACCTTCTTCGCGCATGATCTCACGCACTCGATCGACATCGGAGGCGTTGCGCACGAAACTCAACGCAATGTAGTCACAGCCCAGCGCCAGGCCCCAACGCAAGTCGGCCTCGTCCTTTTCCGACAGCGCGGGCGCCGATACGGCAACCCCGGGAAGATTAATGCCCTTGTTGTTGGACACCATGCCACCGACGATGACTGTGGTCACAACATCCTCAGCGCCCGAGGACACTGCCTCGAGGCGAACCTTCCCATCGTCGATCAGGAGGGTGTCACCGGGCTTCACGTCGCCAGGAAGACCCTTGTAGGTCGTCCCCACCAACTCTTTGGTGCCCACCACGTCGCGGGTGGTAATGGTAAACGTGTCGCCGTTTTTGAGTTCGTGGGGACCATCTGAGAACTTTTCCAACCGAATCTTGGGCCCCTGCAGGTCCACCAGGACGGCAACCGGCCTGCCGGCGTCCTCGGCTGCACGGCGCACATTGGCGTAGATCTCCTCGTGGACGTCCCACGCACCGTGGGAGAGGTTCATCCGGAAGACATTGGCACCCGCCTCCAAAACAGCCATGACATCGTCATAGGAGGACGTGGCGGGGCCCAGTGTGGCCACGATTTTGGCGCGTCGCATGAAATCCTTCGGGTTACGAGACGTGGAGAGCGTGATCTGTTGCTGAGACAGGCGCAGGTAATAGCGTACTGCCTTCAAGAAAGCGGTCTACTTCAGCGGCAACAGCGCGTCCCTCTGCGATAGCCCAGACAATGAGCGAAGCACCGCGGCCCGCGTCTCCGGCGACGAACACTCCAGGCACGGACGTGCCGTACGCCGAATCCCGAAGAATATTCCCGCGAGAGTCGACATCGAGATCCATTTGCTCGCTGAGAGTTGCGTGCTCCGCTCCTCGATAACCCAGTGCCAGAAGAACCAAATCGGCGGGAATCTCGTGCTCGGTTCCTGGCTTCGGGAACCGTCCGCCATCACGATATTCGGTGTCACAGACGACAACCGCACGCACCTCACCGGCATCGTTACCGAGAAACTCGACCGTTGAAGCTAGGAACTCCCGGGTCCCGCCCTCCTCGTGCGCGCTCTGCACCTCGAAAAGAATCGGATCCATCGGCCAGGGCTGATCCGAAGGACGTTCCGTTGGGGGTTGCTTACCAATAGCGAGCATGGTGGTGGAGAGAGCTGTCTGCCGATGAGCAGTTCCGAGACAGTCGGCCCCGGTGTCTCCCCCGCCCAGAATCACGACGTGCTTGCCCTCCGCCGTGATGAGGTCGCTCGGGTTGTCCCCCGCCTGCTGCTTATTCGACGGCGTGAGGTACTCCATCGCGTGGTGCACGCCCAGGAGCTCGCGCCCTGGAATGTCAATCTCGCGCGGAACGCTGGCACCTGTGGCGACAACGACGGCGTCATACCGCTCCCGGATGTCATTCCACGAAATGTCCACCCCGATGTTGACGCCGGCGCGAAACCGGGTGCCCTCCGCTTGCATTTGTGCGAGTCGTTGATCGAGGTGCTTCTTTTCCATCTTGAAATCCGGGATTCCGTACCGCAGCAAACCACCAATGCGGTCGTCTCTTTCGAACACAGCGACGGTGTGACCGACGCGGGTGAGTTGTTGCGCGGCAGCGAGACCTGCGGGTCCACTGCCAATCACTGCAACCGTCTTACCCGTCAATCGCTCTGGAGGAACTGGTTGAACCCATCCCTCAGCCCAGGCGGTATCGATGATGGAAACTTCGATTTGCTTGATGGTGACAGGGGGTTGGTTGATTCCCAACACGCAGGAAGACTCACACGGCGCCGGGCATAGCCGACCGGTGAACTCCGGGAAATTGTTTGTTTCGTGCAGGCGTTCAATGGCCTGACGCCCATCGCCCCTGCGGACCAAATCGTTCCATTCGGGGATGAGGTTGCCCAAGGGACACCCTTGATGGCAGAAAGGAACTCCGCAATCCATGCACCGGGAGGCCTGACGGGTGAGCGAGCCTTGGTCGCGGGGACCGTAGACCTCTTTCCAGTCTCCGATTCGCACCTCGACGGGTCGACGAGCCGGAACTTCGCGCTCGGGATACTTCATGAAACCTTGTGGATCAGCCACCGGTTACCTCCAAAATCCGGCCCCAAACAACGTCGCCGTTGGGATCAAGACCCTCTTCTTCAGCTCGCGCCCGCGTCTTCAACACCGCTTGATAGTCACGCGGCGTGACCTTGACAAAGCTCGAAACGGTCTCCTGTGGCTCACTGAGCAGACGCTCGGCAAGAGGTGATCCCGTGAGCCGGTGGTGGGAGCGCAGGAGGTCCAGGAGAATTTCTTGGTCGGCACTTCCCAACGGGCCAACTTCCAGCTCTCCAGAGTCCAAAGCTTCCCGGTTAATGCGCTCTGACCGAAGCTTCCACACATACGCGGTCCCTCCGGACATTCCGGCACCGAGGTTGCGCCCCGTGTCGCCGAGGATGACCGCCAAACCACCCGTCATGTACTCGAGGGCATGGTCGCCAACTCCCTCCACGACAGCGGTCGCGCCGGAGTTTCGCACCAGGAAGCGCTCCCCCACGACCCCAGAGATGAACAGCGAACCCGAGGTCGCGCCGTACCCGATGACGTTGCCAGCAATCACATTGCGCTCTGGGGGGAAAAGTGAGCCTTCAGCGGGACGAACCGTGATGGAACCGCCGGAGAGACCCTTGCCGACGTAATCGTTGGCATCTCCCCAGAGAGTAAGGCTTATTCCACCGGGGATAAAGGCCCCCAGAGACTGGCCTGCAGCCCCTCGGAGGGTGATGGCAATGGTGTCCGCGGGAAGCCCATGTTCACCATGAGTCTTGGTAACCTCGTGGCCCAGCATTGTTCCCACGGCCCGTTCGGTGTTCCGTATCGGGAGGTCGATCTCAACCTTTTCTCCGGCGCGCAGCGCAGGCTCTGCGAGTCGAATGAGCTCTTGGTCAAAATGGGTCGAAATCTCGTGGTCCTGGTCCTCAACTCGGTGAGAGGCGACACCGGCTTGCAGGTGCTCGATCGAGAGAATCGGCCTCAGGTCCAAGCCATCGGCCTTCCAGTGCGAGACGGCACGCTCGACGTCGATCAGTTCCACGTGGCCAATTGCTTCATCGAGGCTGCGGAATCCCAGTTGGGCGAGGTATTCGCGCACCTCTTCGGCAAGGAATTCAAAGAACGTTTTGACGAATTCTGGCTTTCCGGTGAACCGTTTGCGGAGTTCGGGGTTTTGAGTTGCCACGCCGACGGGACAGGTGTCGAGATGGCATACGCGCATCAGGATGCAACCGCTGACCACCATCGGTGCGGTGGCAAAACCGAACTCTTCCGCTCCCAAGAGGGCCGCAATAATGACATCACGACCGGTCTTCATCTGACCATCCACCTGCAGCGTGACGCGACCTCGGAGGTTGTTACGCATCAGAGTCTGCTGAGCCTCGGCCAAGCCAATTTCCCACGGCGTGCCTGCGTGCTTCAGCGAGTTCAGCGGGCTTGCGCCGGTGCCACCGTCGTGACCTGAAATCAGAACCACATCGGCCTTCGCCTTCGCCACACCCGTTGCGACAGCGCCGATTCCTGCCTGGCTCACCAACTTGACGTGAACACGAGCACTCGGGTTGGAGCGCTTGAGATCGAAGATGAGCTGCTTGAGGTCCTCGATGGAATAGATGTCGTGGTGAGGAGGGGGCGAAATCAGACCAACGCCGGGCGTGCCGTGGCGAAGGCTGGCAATCCAGGGGTAGACCTTATTGGAGGGCAACTGACCACCCTCACCGGGTTTCGCACCCTGCGCCATCTTGATCTGGATGTCCTCGGCCATAGACAGGTAAAAGCTGGTGACACCGAACCGCCCTGAGGCAACCTGCTTGATCTTGCTTCGCAGTTTGGGATCGCGTAAACGCTCGGGCGACTCGCCACCCTCGCCCGTGTTGCTCCTCGCGCCCAGTTCATTCATGGCTTCGGCGAGTGTTTCGTGCATCTCGGGTGAAATGGCGCCCATACTCATCGCACCCGTGGTGAACCGGCGGATGATGTCTGCGGCGGGCTCGACGTCGTCGAGTGGGACCGGCGTGCGGCCTTCTGTCTTCAGCTCAAACAACCCCCGCAGCGTCATCAGTCGCTCTGCTTGGTCGTCAACCGTCTTGGTGTATTCCCGGAACACATCGAAACGGCCGGCGCGGGTGGCGTGTTGCAGCTTAAATACCGTCTCAGGGTTGAACAGGTGCGGTGGGCCTTCTCGGCGCCACTGGTATTCCCCACCCACTGCCAGGCGCTGATGCGGATTTGCGACCGCTGTAGCGGGGTATGCGCTCCTGTGGCGCGCTGCGTTCTCTTCGGCAATAACATCGAGACCCACTCCACCGAGAATGCTCGTGGTACCGGTGAAATAGCGCTCAATCAGTTCTTCGCTCAAACCCACAGCTTCGAAAGCCTGGGCACCTGCATAGGACGCGACGGTAGAGATACCCATCTTGCTCATGATCTTGAGCACGCCTTTACCCAAAGCCTTGATCACGTTTGCGACGGCGGCTTCCGGCGTGACATTCTCGATGGTTCCCTGTCGCACCAGGAGCTCCACACTCTCCATGGCCAGATACGGGTTGACAGCGGATGCACCAAAACCGATCAGGAGGGCCACGTGGTGGACCTCTCGGACATCACCGGACTCCACGACGAGACCCACCTGCATCCTCTTATGACCGCGGATGAGGTGGTGGTGAACGGCCGAGAGCATCAGCAACGACGGGATCGGCGCGAGGTCTTGGGTTGAGTCGCGATCACTGAGCACAACGAACTGCGCCCCCGCGTCCACCGCGCTGTCGGCTTCGGCACAGAGTTGTTCCAGGCGCTGGCGAAGACCTTCTGCACCGTCATCCACTCGATAGAGACCCGAGAGCGTCACACTCGCGGGTTCACCGCTTGCCAAGCGGATGTGTTCAATTTTCGCAAGCTCGTCGTTGTCAATGACCGGGAAATCCACCGATACCTGTGCGGCGTGTTCTGGAGTCGCCGTCAGCAAGTTGCGCTCCGGTCCAAGACCACTGGCCATCGAGGTCACCACGGCCTCACGGATCGAATCCAGGGGTGGGTTTGTTACTTGAGCAAACTGCTGGGTGAAGTAGTCGAATAGGAGCCGAGGGCGATCTGAGATTGCTGCGATCGGGGTGTCCGAACCCATTGCGCCGAGGGGCTCGGCGCCACCCTGTCCCATGGGTGCCAGGAGAATCCGGACTTCTTCCTCGGTGTAGCCAAAGGTTCGCTGACGCCGCGTGATCGAGGTCGGAGTGTGCACAATGTGTTCACGCTCCGGCAACTTCTCGAGTTCAATGCGGTTCTCAGAAACCCAAGTACCCCAGGGCTCTTGATGAGCGAGCTGCTGCTTGAGCTCGTGGTCTTCGATGAGGCGACCTTCGACAGTGTCGGCGAGCAACATGGCACCGGGGCGCAGACGGCCCTTGCGGACAACCGTGGAGGGGTCCACCTCGAGCACACCAATCTCGCTGGCCAAGATGATCAGGCCGTCACTGGTAATGACATAGCGACCAGGTCGCAGGCCATTCCTGTCGAGTGTTGCGCCCACCAGGGATCCATCGGTGAACACGAGTGCAGCGGGGCCATCCCAAGGCTCCATGACATTCGAGTGATAGTCGTAAAAGTCCCGAACAGCAGGGTCCATGTCCGTCTGGTTTTCCCAGGCTTCCGGGACCATCATCATGATCGCGTGCGGCAGGCTTCGACCTGCAAGTGTCAGCAACTCGACGGTCTCGTCGAACGATGCCGAGTCCGAACCGCCGTCACTCACGATGGGGAACAGTGGCTTCAGGTCGCCCAACACCTCAGAACTCATCTGTGACTGACGTGCGCGCATCCAGTTTCTATTGGCGCGAATCGTGTTGATCTCACCGTTATGGGCGATCAATCGGAACGGTTGTGCGAGTGGCCATGAGGGGAAAGTGTTGGTCGAATAGCGCGAGTGCACCAACGCCAGAGTGGACTGGAATCGCTCGTCACTGAGGTCCGGGAAGAACGGCTCGAGCTGCAGGGTTGTCACCATGCCCTTGTAGACGAGGGTCCGCGAGGACAACGAGGGGAAATAGGAACCCAGCTCTCGCTCCGCACGCTTGCGCAACCGGAACGTCTGACGGTCAAGCTCAACACCGGTGGGTACCCCACCGTGAGCGTTTGTTGTCGCGGAACTCACGAAGAGTTGCTCGAATGCAGGCATCGCGCTACGCGCCTGGTCTCCAATAACCTCTGGCCGATGGGGAACCTCACGCCACCCGAGGACCTGGAGGCCCTCCTCCTGGGCGATCTTTTCGATGGCCGCTTTCTCACGGTCCCGCTCAAGCGCGTCGAGGGGAAGGAAGCCCATCCCGACCGCGTAGGAGCCCTTAGCCGGGAGGGCAAAACCGGCAACCTCACTGAAGAACGCGTGGGGAATTTGGGTGATGATTCCAGCGCCATCTCCGGTACCGGCATCAGAGCCAACAGCCCCGCGGTGTTCGAGGTTTCGCAGGGCTTCGAGTGCCTTTTCGACGATGTCGTGTCCCGGAGTTCCCCGGAGGGTCGCCACCATCGCCAGGCCGCAGGCATCACGGTCGTAGGCAGGGTCATAGAGCCCGGCAGCAGCGGGCGCCGAGCTGAAGCGCTCAAAAGGGGAAATCGTCATCATCGCCATCCTCAAAGGGAAGAGTGGGACAACGGTGGCCCAGAGAAAGAGAATCGTTCGCTGGTCGGAAACTAACTTGTGGTTGATTCCTGACGACCCGCGGGCTTTTCCTTGTCGACGTCAACGTCATCTAGGGAAAAGTAATCGTCTTCCGAGTGTACCTCAGACTCGGGCTTCCACTCTCGTCCTGGCAAGTACGGACCAGGCTCTGCCCCAGGATGTCTGCGTCCCTGTCGGACGTAGAGGGCGATGCCGAGGACGATGGCAAGGAGAGCGCCCCACACATTCACTCGCACCCCGAGGATGAGTTCAGCAGGATCGAGTCGGATCGTCTCGAGGAAGGCACGTCCGATTCCGTACCAGACCAGGTACAGAGCGAACAGGCGTCCCCACTGCAGCGACAACTTGCGACCCACCCATATCAGCACCAGTGCTCCCAGGACATTCCACAGCATTTCGTAGGCGAACGTGGGGTGGAAAAGTGTGTCATCGGGCAACCCAACAGGGATTGCAGAGTTGGGACGGTCAATCTGTAAACCCCATGGGAGATCTGTGGGCGCGCCAAACAGCTCCTGGTTGAAGTAGTTGCCTGTGCGACCAATGCCCTGCGCGAGCAGCAACCCTGGGGCAAGGGCATCCGCATACGCGCTAAAGCGCAAGCCGGCACTGCGGGCGCCTATATAGGCTCCCACGGCGCCTAAGGAAACCGCGCCCAGAATTGCCAGGCCGCCCTCCCAGACATAAAAGATTCGGAGCAGGTCGGCCCCTTCATAAAAGTAATCGGCTGGGTGGGTGGCCACGTGATAGAGCCGGCCACCAAGAATCCCCAGGGGAACGGCCCAGAGAGCAATATCGAGTACCACCCAGGGCTCCGCGCCTCTGGCGACAAGACGGCGGTTGGTCAGCCACAACGCCACCCCAATCCCGATAAGGATGAACGCCGCGTAGGCATTGATGACGAGATTGAGCGTGAACCAGTCCAAACCGAGGTCTCTCAACCACGCTCCGATGTTGAACGAGCGCCACTGCGATGGCGGGCTGGGGATTCCGTCGGGGTTCATGATTACCTCTCGTTGCGGCGATTACGCCCGGGGTGTGCCCGTGCGAAGCTCTGCCACCAGCGTAGCGACACCCGAAGGTCCGGCGTCAGCGAGCGCGCGAACAAGCGCGGACCCGACGATCGCGCCATCAGCAAAAGACACAACGTCGCGAACCTGTTGGGCACTGGAAATTCCGAGGCCCACACATACTTCGGAGGCGCCATTGGCGTAGAGACGCTCGACGAGGGTCTTTGCAGCGCTATCGACGTCGTCTCGAGTGCCGGTGATGCCCATGGTGGACACCGCGTAGACGAATCCGTGGGACTGTTCGGCTGCACGCCGGAGGCGCTCGTCGCTCGAGGACGGAGCTGCCAGAAACACATTTTCCAGACCGTGCCGCGTGGCCGCATCGATCCATTCCGCCGCCTCGTCGGGGATGAGGTCAGGGGTAATCAGTCCTGCCCCGCCTGCAGCTTTGAGATCGTGGGCGAACCTGTCGACTCCGTACTGAACGACGGGGTTCCAATAGGTCATCACGAGAACGGGTTTGTCCGTCGAGCTCGTGATGTCAGTTATCGCAGGGAACAAGTCCTTGAGCTTGAAGCCGGCCTCCAGAGCTTTCTGGGTGGCCTCAGCAATGACCACCCCGTCCATCACCGGATCGCTGTAGGGGACGCCGAACTCGAGGATGTCGGCACCGGCCTCTAACGCGGCCTTCGCAGCGTCAACGCTCTCGGCGACACTGGGGAAACCCGCGGGCAAATACGCAACGAGAACTCCCCGACCCTCAGATTTACAGCGGGCAATGGTGTCCTTGACACTCACGCTGCTCATCGTTCGTCCGAGGACGAGCCCAGCAAATTGAAATACCGACCTGCCGTCTCCATGTCCTTGTCACCTCGCCCGCTGAGCGACACGAGAATGGTCGCCTCAGCACCGAGCTCTCTACCGAGAAGTTGGGTCCCCGCGAGGGCGTGGGCCGTCTCAATCGCGGGAATGATGCCCTCTGTTTGGCTGAGCAATCGCAGCGCTTGCATGGCTTGGTCGTCGGTAATCGGAACGTATTCGCATCGGCCAATCGACGAGAGCCAGGCGTGCTCTGGACCGATACCCGGATAGTCCAAACCTGCGGAGATTGAGTGCGATTCGATGGTTTGCCCATCTTCGTCCTGAAGCACCAGGGATCGCGCCCCGTGCAACATTCCAGGCTTCCCCCGCGAAATAGTCGCGGCGTGGTGCGGGGTGTCGACACCATCGCCCGCTGCTTCGTACCCGACCAAACGGACACCAGGATCGTCCAGGAACGCATGGAATATCCCCATGGCGTTGCTTCCCCCACCCACGCACGCTGTGACGGCGGTGGGAAGCGATCCCGTGAGGTCAAGCATCTGCTGACGCGCTTCTGTTCCGATGATCGAGTGAAAATCTCGCACAATCAGGGGGAACGGGTGCGGCCCGGCCACTGTTCCAAGAAGGTAGTGGGTGTTGTCGACGTGGGAAACCCAATCGCGCATCGCGTCATTGATGGCGTCCTTGAGCGTTCGCGACCCCGTAGTAACCGCGTGCACCTCGGCACCGAGCAGACGCATCCGCGCAACATTGAGAGCCTGGCGCTCCGTGTCGACCTCTCCCATGTAGACAACGCAGTCCATACCCATCAGGGCGGCTGCGGTCGCGGTGGCTACACCGTGCTGTCCAGCACCGGTCTCCGCAATGAGTCGCGTCTTGCCCAACCGCTTCGCCAGGAGAGCCTGTCCGAGAACGTTGTTAATCTTGTGACTGCCCGTGTGGTTGAGATCTTCGCGTTTCAGGAAGATTCGCGCACCCCCACAGTGCTCCGCAAACCGGTGAGCTTCCGTGATGATGGATGGGCGCCCGGTGTACGTCGCGTGCAGCTGCGCGAGCTCTGCAGCGAACGCTGGGTCAGCCTTCGCCGTCACGTAGGCCTTTTCGAGCTCATCCAGAGCGTGGATGAGAGACTCGGGGACGTAACGTCCTCCGAACTCGCCGTAATAGGGCCCTGAGACCTCCCGCAGTGACTGGGTCATGCCGCGACGAACTCCTTCACTTGGTTTTCGGGATCAACGCCCGTAACGAGCGCTTCGCCCACGAGAACGGCGTGCGCACCTTGCTCACGGTAGCGCGTCACATCCTGAGAATTCACCACGGCGGATTCAGCAATCTTCAGGACTCCCGAAGGAATGGCCTCCTGAAGCCTCCCGAACAGCGTCGTGTCCAGTTCAAATGTGGAGAGATCGCGCGCGTTAACACCGATTAACCGGGCCCCCACGGCGACCGCTCGTGTTACTTCCTCTTCGGAGTGGGTCTCCACGAGTGCTTCCATTCCCCACGACCGCGTAACGTCCAAAAGGTGTCCGACCTCGCCGTCGCTGAGACCGGCCATGATGAGCAGAACCAGGTCAGCTCCACACGCGCGCGCTTCCACAATTTGATACTCACTCGAGATGAAATCTTTCCGGAGAACCGGGATCGAGACTGCCTGGGAGACCGCGTGCAAATCCTCGAGCGATCCCCCGAACCGGCGCCCTTCTGTGAGAACGCTGATCACACTCGCTCCCCCGCGTTCATACGCGAGTGCTAGGTCGACCGGGTCCGGAATCTCGGAGAGCGCTCCCTTGGAGGGACTCTTGCGCTTGATTTCGGCAATGATGTGCACGGTGTCTCGCGGAACAAGACCTGCGAGGCTTCGCGGCCCTGGGGCCTTCTCAGCGCGGACACGAAGTGTGTCCAGCGGCTCAAGAGCCTCCCGTTTTTCCGCGTCCTCACGAGCTCCCGAATACAGGCCCTC
>ENA-OUOG01005168-OUOG01005168.1-marine-metagenome-genome-assembly--contig:-NODE-5168-length-10742-cov-28.772808_pt1 | contig 10742 bp, 9 predicted proteins | sample MGYA00248635_ERZ508505 | MGnify/ENA primary metagenome ERZ508505 (study PRJEB26176, sample SAMN06267871) | marine metagenome | isolation source: Saanich Inlet, British Columbia, Canada | place: Pacific...
ATTTTAGATTTTGGGAAAAATCGTTCTAAGCCTTTATAAGCCACACATATTCGATCCACCTTTTTACTTAAAATTCTATTGGTAATCCCGGGATATGAATTTTGTTCTTGAATAAGGGTGGGTACTCTTAACCATTGGGCAACTTGCAAAAGCGGTCCACTAGCAAAGCCGCCCGTACCTACTACTACGTCGGGCTTAAAACGTTTTAAAATTCGAAATGCATTCCACAAACTGCTGATCAATTTAAAGGGAAACAATAGGTTTTGAAGTGATAAAGACCGTTGAAAACCACTAATCCAAAGACCCTCAATAGAAAAACCAGCTTTTGGAACTTTTTCCATTTCCATTTTACCTTTAGCACCTACAAATAAAATTGAAGATTCAGTAAAGTGTTCTTTAATACCCATAGCTATAGCAAGAGCCGGATAAATATGCCCTCCTGTACCCCCGCCTGATATGATGAGTTTAAAGGGTTTCACTTAATACGTTTAAAGGGTTGTTTTCATCGATTGGACGTGCTGCAGCGAGCTCCTCCTGAACACTAATACTTAAAATAATTCCCAAAGCGATACAGGTCATCCAAGCTGAAGTTCCTCCACTGCTAATCATGGGTAAATTTTGACCCGTAACGGGCAACACTTGCAATGCCACTCCAATATTGATAAAGGCTTGGAAGACAATGGGAATACCTAGGCCCACCACTGCAAGTTTGCCAAACACACTGGTGGTCTTATAGGAAATTACCAAGATTCGATAGAGTAAGAGCAGGTACAATAAAATCAAACCAACGCCCCCTACAAGTCCAAATTCTTCAACAATGATGGCATAAATAAAATCGGAAGAGCTTTGAGGTAAAAAGTTTTTCATACGGCTTTTTCCAGCTCCTAGTCCAAAAATTTTACCTGTCACTATAGCGGTCTTTGCCCGGGCTACCTGATAGTTCCCGTCGGAACTTTCGCCCGTTCTAAAGTTCTCAATCCGACTCATCCAAGTATCCACCCGATTGGGAAAAACTCCTGGAAAAGCCTTGACCAATAAAAAGAATAACAGCACTGCTGTAACTCCTGCTCCAATTATAGTCATCAGATAACGAAGGGGATACCCTGCAATAAATGCCAACATTAAGACCATAGAAAACAAGAGGGCGGCTGTAGATAAGTTGGAAGGAAATATGAGCAGTACTACAACAAAAACAGGCAACCAAAAACGAAGTAATGAACTTTTAAAAGTAGGAGTGGCTTCCTCTAGTTTTGAAAGATAGGTGGCCGAATACGTCATCAGGACCACAGAAGCTAGTGTAGAGGTTTGAAAACTAAGCCCGATGATCGGGATTCGGATCCAGCGACTTGCATTTGCCCCAGCAATAACTGTTCCCTGTGTAGCTGTATAGATAAGTAACAAGACTACTATGGGAAGCATTAAAATTGAAATTCCTCTGAAATAATAAGAAGGAATTTTATGAACCGAAAACAGCAAAACAAAACCAATTGTGAGAATCACAAAATGTTTCATCAAATAGCCCCAAGGGGTTCCTTTCCCAACTACATAAACTAAATTTGAACTAGCACTAAAAATGGGCAAAAAGGAAAATATGGCTAATAAGCCTAAAATCCCCCACAATACTTTATCTCCTTTTAGTGCTTGAAACATAACTTATAGATTTCGAACTGCATTTTTAAATTGATTCCCACGGTCTTCATAATTCTCAAACAAATCGAAACTTGCACAAGCGGGAGATAACAACACGGTGTCTTTCGGTGCCGCAACTTTATGAGCAATTTTAACCGCCTCGCTCATGGACTGAGTTTCGATGAAAACATCTGTGACATTCTCAAAAGTATCCCGTAATTTTTCATTGTCTACGCCTAAACAAATAATGGCTTTTGCCTTTTCACGTACCATAGGAAGCAAGGATTCGTAATCGTTTCCTTTGTCCACTCCCCCAACAATCCAAACCAATGGGGTGTCCGTACTTTCAATAGCAAAAAAAGTAGCATTGATATTGGTTGCCTTGGAATCATTAATGTACTGGACGTGCTGTATGGTGAGCACTTTTTCCATTCGGTGTGGAGCTCCTTTAAAATGGGTCAAGCTCTCACGTATGGAATCTTTACTGATTTCCAAAAGACTGGCTATCGTCGATGCGGCCATCGCATTGAGTAAATTATGTCTTCCTGAAAGTGAGAATTGTCCTGCGTTTATCATAGTCGTTTCATTTTTGCGTTGTATTGTGATGTGATTTTCTTTTGCATATACCCCTGTCGTTTGGGGTACGGTTGCTAAGGGTATTTTTTCTGCTTTGATCGTTGTTTTTTCTAAGGCGTTTATCAGTACGGGGTCTTCGGCATTGAATAGGAAAAAATCCTTTTCTGTTTGATTCTCAGAGATTTTTAGCTTGGATTGGATATAGGCCTCAAATTGATAGTTATACCGATCCAAGTGGTCTGGTGTAATGTTCGTAATTACAGCTATATGGGGTGCAAAATCCTGTATATCATCCAGTTGAAAACTACTTAGTTCCAATACATAAAAATCAAAATCCGTTTGCGCTACTTGAAGTGCAAAGGAGTTCCCAATATTTCCAGCCATACCCACATGAAGCCCAGCATCTTTAAGGATTTGATAGGTAAGTAGGGTTGTGGTTGTTTTTCCGTTAGTACCGGTGATCCCTATTAAAGTCGCCGAAGTATGTTGGGCGGCAAATTCAATTTCAGAGCAAATGGTTTTGCCTTGCTCCTTTAATGCTTTGATCAAAGGAACATCTGAAGGAATTCCGGGGCTTTTGATAACCAAATGAGCTTCTTGCATCGATTCTAGAGTGTGCTGTCCAGCCTCCCATCGGATCCCTTCTTTTTTCAGAAGTGCTTGTAATTCTGTATCGATGTTGTTTAGATCTGAAACAAAGACCTCATATCCCATCTTTTTCCCTAGAATTGCGGCTCCTACTCCACTCTCACCCGCACCCAAAATGACCAATTTTTTTTTCATTATCTGAGTTTTAGGGTTACTATACTGAGGACGGCTAGGACAATTCCTAAAATCCAAAACCGTGCTACAATCTTACTTTCATGAAAGCCTAACTTTTGAAAGTGATGGTGCAAAGGCGCCATTTTAAAAATGCGCTGCCCTACACCTGTTTTGGTTCTTGTGTACTTAAAATAACTGACTTGTAAAATCACCGAAAGGGTTTCTATAAAAAAGACCCCACACAATAAAGGAATCAACAATTCTTTCCGAACAATAATCGCGATAACAGAGATCACCGCTCCCAAAGTCAAACTCCCCGTATCGCCCATAAAAATTTCTGCGGGATAGGTATTAAACCATAAAAAACCGATCAAGGCACCTAAAAATGCGGAGATAAATACCACAATCTCACCTACATTGGGGATGTACATAATATTCAAGTAAGAAGCAAAATTGACGTTCCCTGAGACCCAAGAAAAAACGGCCAATGCAAAAACAATAATAGCGGAAGTACCCGCTGCCAATCCGTCAATACCATCTGTAAGGTTTGCTCCATTGGAGACTGCTGTGATAATAAAAATTACGATCGGGATAAATATGAGCCAGGTATATTGAGATCCGATTCCCAACCATTCGATCAGCGTATGGTAGTTAAACTCATTGTTTTTTAATAATGGAATGGTCGTTAGCGTGGCTTTGACATCCGTTTTTGTTTCAAAAACTTCTGCAACAGTTTCGATGCTGCTAATAGCATTAACCTCGGTTCTCACTTTAACTTGGGGATGAAAAAAGAGCACAGACCCAACAAAGGCTCCCAAAAGCACTTGTCCTACAACTTTAAACTTACCTTGAAGTCCATCTTTGTTCTTTTTAAAAATTTTAATGTAATCATCCAACCAGCCAATAAAGCCCATCCAAACCGTGGTGCACATCAAGAGAACAATGTAAATATTACTCAATTGCGCTAATAAAAGAACTGGGATAAGTGTGCTAAAAATAATAATCAGTCCTCCCATAGTGGGTGTCCCTTCCTTTTCTTTTTGACCTTCTAGTCCCAAATCACGCACGGTTTCTCCTATTTGCTGTTTTTTGAGATATCCGATTATTCTTTTCCCAAAAACCATAGAAAAGCCCATGGATAAAATGATGGCAAAGGCAGCTCTAAATGAAAGATATTGAAACAAACTAGCTCCAGTAAGTTGGTATTGTTGTTCTAAAAATTCAAAGAGGTAATAGAGCATACTAGTCGGTTTTTGAAAAAATTTGTTGCGCTAACTCAAAATCATTGAAAGGGTATCGTTTCCCCTGAATTTCCTGATAATCTTCATGCCCTTTACCTGCAATCAATACGATGTCTCTTTCTTTTGCCAACTGCCCCGCCATCGCTATGGCTTCTTCTCTAAGGGTTACTTTAAGTACTTTTTTATAATGTTCCGGTGGCACACCTTCTATCATTTCTGAGATGATGGTTGCGGGATTTTCTTCCCGAGGATTGTCTGAGGTAAAAATGACTTTGTCACTCAGTTCCGCAGCAATTTGACCCATTTTTGGTCGTTTTTCACGATCGCGATTGCCACCACAACCCAACAAGGTAAATAGCGTTTCATTTCGCGTGCGAATGGTATTGATGGTTTCTAAAACGTGTTCCAGAGCATCGGGGGTGTGTGCATAATCTACAATTACGGTGATTCCCTGTGTTGTTTGGAAGCTCTGAAAACGACCCTCCACGCTTTTTAGTTGACTGATTTGCTTTAAAATTTGAATTGAAGGCAGCTCAAACAAATCTGCTAAGGCATAAACGGCTAAGAGGTTTTGGGCATTAAAATGGCCTACTAAACTGGTCCAAACTTCTTGATTTTGAATCTTTAAGAGCATGCCTGCAAATTGACATTCTAAAATCTGAGCTTTGTAGTCGGCATGCTGCCGCAGGGCATAGGTGTATTTTTTAGCTTTGGTATTTTGCAACATAAACGAGCCATTCTTGTCATCCAAATTCGTGAGGGCAAAAGCAGTTTTTGGAAGTGTGTCAAAAAATAGCTTTTTGGTATCGCGATAGTTTTTAAAACTACCGTGATAATCTAAATGGTCGTGAGTAAGGTTTGTAAAGACCCCAGCGGCAAATACTAGTCCTTCTATTCTGTGTTGTGCAATCCCATGGGAGGACACTTCCATAAAACAATGGCTCACCCCTAAATCAACCATTTCTTTGAGGTATTGGTTCAGTGTAATGGCATCGGGAGTGGTGTGGGTGTTTTGGATGTCTTTTTCCCCATATTTAACACTTACGGTAGATACTAAACCACAACGATTTCCCTCTTGAGAAAATAAATTGTACAACAAGGAAGCGATCGAGGTTTTTCCATTGGTCCCTGTAATACCAACCAGTTGCATTTTTTCGGAAGGGTTGTCATAAAAATTTGACGCCATCACTCCCATCGCCTGTGCTGCACTTTTCACAACCACATAGACAATTCCTTCTTTACATTTTTCTGGAAGCGATTCACAGACAATAGAATGGGCTCCGTTTTCAATTGCTTGAGAAATAAAATCATGACCGTCTAGTTGGGTTCCTTTTTGAGCAATATAAAGTCCTCCTTGTTGAACTGTTCTACTATCATAACTCAGCGAAGAGACAGTAACCGAAGGTTTCCCAGAAATCCCTTCAATGCCTACTTTATACAATATGTCCTGCAGTGTTTTCAAGATAGCTCTAAAATGATTTTTTGTTGTTTTTGAACAGGTGTTCCCGCTTTTAGCGACTGTGATTTAACCAATCCGTCCCCTTTAATCTGAACTGTCAACCCGCTTTGCTCAAGTTTTTTTACAGCCTCTTCTTGAGACAAACCTGCAACATTAGGCACGACCTTTTCTAACTTATTAGGGGTTTCTTGGTCCAGCAGGGCCAGGTCAGAAGGACGTAAGATTACCTCCTTAGGTATGTCATTAAATATTTTCTTGGCTATGGTTTTAAATACAGGTGCTGCTACAGTGGCTCCATAATACCCTTTTTTCTTATCAGGTCGGTGTATGACAACGATACAAGAATATTTGGGTTCCTCTACAGGATAGTACCCTACAAAGCTCGAGATGTATTGCACCTCATCTGTGGTATAATCTACCTGGCAAGTTCCTGTTTTTCCCGCCATAGTTAACAACGGATCTTTTATACTGTATGCGGTTCCCCATTTTTTATCGACGACATTAAACATCATCTTTTGAACCTTGGCTAAGGTTTCTTGGGAACATATGGAAGGGTTTAGTACCTGTTTTGAAAAAACCTTGGTGGGTTTGTTTCCAAAATTGCTGATTTGACTTAAAAATCGGGGCTTCACCAATTCCCCATCATTTGCTATAGCGTTGTAAAAAGCCAAAGTTTGCAAAGGAGAAATACTTATCCCATAGCCATATGCCATCCATGGCAAGTCTAAGCCGTCCCAGTTGGGATCTGTAGGATAGGGAATTTTAGGAGTTGCCTCCCCTCGTATAGGCAATCCCAAAGGCTTATTCAATCCCATATTGTACAAACGATCTACAAATTGTTTTGGGTTGTCTTTATAATTATCATATACAATTTTGACCAGACCTACATTGGAAGAAACCTCAAAAGCCTTCGCCGCTGTCAACGTCCCATATCCTCCTTTTTTTGAATCTTTCACCTTGTATTTCCCATAAAATAGCAGTTCCCCATTTCCAGTTTCAATCAAAGTTTCTTCGTCAATAAATTTATCTTCGAGGGCTGCAATCATTCCCATCAACTTAAACGTAGATCCCGGTTCGTGTGCTTCCCCAACCGCATAATTGAGCTTTTCAAAGTAGTTACCCTCCTCGGTTCTACCCAAATTGGCAATTGCTTTGATGGCTCCTGTTGCTACTTCCATCACAACTACAGTTCCGTGTTCTGCTTCAAATTTTTCAAGTTGACCCAGCAGTGCATTGTGGGCAATATCTTGAATATTAACATCGATCGTTGTGTGTAAATCAAAGCCTTCTGTAGGTTCTTTTTCGTTGGAATCACTGATGGGTTTCCACTGTCCATTTGCAATTTTTTGCTTTAACCTCAAACCGGACTCCCCTCTGAGGTACTCTGAAAATGCTCCTTCAAGACCCACCCGAAAATAAGTGCCGTTCTTGTCTTTCTTTTCGTAACCGATTGTACGTTCTGCTATTTTCCCAAGGGGGTGTTCTCGTTTTATTTCCTGCTCCACAATTAGTCCTCCTCGGTAAGCATTTTGGTTGAATATAGGAAAGGACTTGTAGCGTTGGTATTCGGAATATGAAAGTCCTTTAGCAACCAACCAGTATCGATTTTTTTGTCTTCGGGCTTTTTCTAAATTACGCAGTACCTGATCAGGCGCTTTGTTTACAACTCGAGCAATAGAATCTGCCAAGGCTTTTTTCTGGGCAGTAAACAAATAATCAGATGGGGTAACGGCATCCCAATGCAATTCATAACGCGGAATGGAAGTGGCTAAAATATTCCCATCGGCGGCGTAAATATTACCCCGACTGGGTTCCAAAACAACATTTTTGACCAGGGTCTCTGGCGCTAGTCCCAGACCTTCCTCGTTTTCATAAAACTGGATGTATATCAGTTTTCCCACCAAGATTAAGGCAAACAAAAAAAGAAAGCTTGCAAGCAAATAAAACCGCTGCATCAGTCGCTTAGAAAAGGGGGTTACTTCACTCATTTGCAATTGTTATTTTAATGGGTTGCTGAGAGGCCGGTCTGACTCCTTGCTCTGCTAAAACGCGTGTCACTGAGGACTCTTTCTTTAAAACCAATAGCTCTTTTTTGGCTTCTATAAAATCACTTTTCAATGCTTTTATTTCGGTATTTAAAGAAGCAATTTTAAAGATCTTCTTATCGGCACTATGTCCACTGGAAATCATTATTACCGCCAGTACAGATAGAAAAACAATCATACGCCAATTTTTTAGAGCGTCTTCTTTGACCAAAAATTCAATATTGAGTATGGATCTTAAATTCTTCATCTTTTTTCCGCTATCCTCAATTTGGCACTTCGAGCTCTTGAATTATGCTGTACTTCGTGAGCTGAGGGAACCCTGAGCTTTCCCACTTTGCGCAGTACACTCAGAGAGTTACCGTAAAAATCTTTTTCTTCTCGACCTTCAAAATTTCCGCTTTGGATGAATCGTTTGACCAAACGATCTTCCAAGGAGTGGTACGAGATACAAACCAACCTCCCCCCGGGCTCTAAAACAGCTGCCGCTTGTTCTAAAAAGGATTTCAATACCCCGAGTTCATCATTGACTTCAATACGTACCGCCTGAAAAATTTGAGCCAACACCTTATTTTCAATTCGCTGGGGGACCCACGGTTGTACGGCACGAATCAAATCGGAAGTGGTTTCCAACTTATCTTCCGAACGAAAGGAAACAATTTTGTTTGCCAGTTTTCGGGCATTTCTCAATTCGCCATAGTTAAAAAACAGTTCACTCAAAGCTTCTTCACTGTACTGATTCAAAACCTCCTGAGCGTCCAAGGCTTGGCTTTGATTCATCCGCATGTCCAACCGTCCCTCTTTGCGCGTAGAAAATCCACGTGAAGCTTGGTCAAATTGATGTGAAGAAACACCAAAGTCTGCTAAAATTCCATTTACCGAAGAAATACCGTGGTATTTTAAGTAGTGGGACAGATGACTGAAATTCGCAGCCACTAATTGAAATCTGGAATCTTCAATTCGGTTTTCATGTGCATCCTGATCTTGATCAAATGCGAATAAACGACCTTGTTCATTGAGTTGATCCAAAAGTGCTCTAGAATGACCGCCGCCGCCAAATGTAACATCCACATAAATTCCTTCAGGTCGAATGTCTAACCCTTGGAGAGCGTCCTCTAGCAGTACTGGATTATGATATTGTGTCGTCATTTTTGTCTCCCATCACTTCTTCAGCCAAAGCCCCAAAATCGAGGGTAGCTTCGTCTATTGCTTTTTCATAAAGCGTTTTGTCCCAGATCTCAAGGATGTTGACTGCAGATGATAGCACAATCTCTTTCCCTATCTGCGCGTGTTTTACCAGGTCTTTTGGAATCAAAAGTCGTCCAGAAGCATCCATTTCCACCGTTTTTACACCGGCTGTAAAACGTCGTATAAAATCATTGTTTTTTTTGTTGAAACGATTTAAGGCATTGACCTTCTCCATCAATTGCATCCACTCCTGCATCGGGTATAATTCCAAGCAAGGATTGAATACTGCACGTTTTAAAACAAATCCACCCGAAGCCACTGGAGTCAACTGCTTTTTAATTGCAATAGGCATCAGGACACGCCCTTTGGCATCTGCCTTACACTCGTATGTTCCAATGAGATGTTGCACCTTTTGTTCAGATTTGAATCAAATATAATTGATATTTACCACTTTTTACCACTTTTTACCACATTGTTAATAAGTTTCTCCCCTTTTCAATTCCTTTTGAATCCACCTGAGGTGAAATAAAAAAATAGGTGCTAAAATGTAATTGTCTATATTTGGGGATTAAAATTTGTAGCAGTCGGGCATAATGAATAAGATCATCCAAGAAGAAGAGTTTCGCTATATAGAATCAGGAGAGGGACAACCGTTGATCATCCTACACGGCCTTATGGGAGGGCTGAGCAATTTTAAGGATGTCTTGGATTATTTTCCCAAAAGAGGCTATCAAATCATTATTCCAGAACTCCCTGTTTACTCGCTCCCTATTTTAAATACCTCCGTAAAATCACTGTCTGAATTTCTATACAAATTCATCCAACACAGAGGACTTAAAGATGTCATTTTACTGGGAAATTCCCTTGGAGGCCACGTCGGTTTACTCTTTACAAAAAACTACCCAAAACTTGTGAAAGGCTTAGTACTTACTGGGAGCTCTGGTCTTTATGAAAACAATATGGGCGATGGCTACCCCAAGCGGGGAGACTACGACTACATCAAGCAAAAAAGTGAAGCGGTATTTTACGATCCCAAAATTGCAACCAAAGAAATTGTTGACGAAGTCTTTGAAACGGTAAACGATCGAAATAAACTGGTACGCACCCTTGCTTTAGCAAAGAGTGCCATTCGACACAACATGGCCAATGAACTGCCCAAAATGAATACCCCAACAGCAATCATTTGGGGTAAACAAGACAGCGTCACCCCACCCAACGTAGCGGAAGAATTCAATACGCTACTTCCTGACTCCAACCTCTACTGGATCGATAAATGTGGTCATGCCCCGATGATGGAGCACCCTGAAGAATTCAATACAACGCTTCAACAATGGCTAGAGACTAGAAAGTTCTAGAACTTATGGACATCAAATCCGCCCAGTTTGTAATCAGTAATACCGATCTCGAAAAATGCCCAAAAGGATCACTCCCAGAGTACGCATTTATCGGCAGGTCAAATGTGGGAAAATCCTCATTAATCAACTCCCTTTGCAATAAAAAAAATCTAGCCAAAACATCTTCAAGACCGGGGAAAACCCAATTGATCAATCATTTTTTAATTAACGAGAAGTGGCATCTTGTGGACTTACCCGGATATGGGTATGCCCGAGTATCAAAATCTCAAAAAAAGGTATTTCAGTCCTTTATCACATCGTATTTTGAAAAAAGAAAACAATTGATCAATGCTTTTTTACTCATTGATATCCGACATGAACCGCAACCCATTGACTTAAAGTTTATGGAATGGTTGGGTGAAAATCAAATTCCTTTTTCCATTGTCTTTACCAAGGCAGACAAACTGAAACCCAAAGCTCAGGACCGAAATATTGCACACTACAAACAGGA
>ENA-OUOG01005170-OUOG01005170.1-marine-metagenome-genome-assembly--contig:-NODE-5170-length-10741-cov-4.318736_pt1 | contig 10741 bp, 14 predicted proteins | sample MGYA00248635_ERZ508505 | MGnify/ENA primary metagenome ERZ508505 (study PRJEB26176, sample SAMN06267871) | marine metagenome | isolation source: Saanich Inlet, British Columbia, Canada | place: Pacific...
AAAAATAGATGTTTTGTTGATAAAAAAACCGAAATAAAAGAATTATCAAAACGATTACTTATACTTTCACCATTGTTCATGGCTGTTTTCGTATGCCAGCATTACAGTAGGCAAACAGAGTTTCCAAATATCTATGGGATTGGTATACAGACTTTGATAGGAGTATGTATTACAATTATTGATTTCATTCCAGATCCTATCCCAAACATTTTATTGCTATCAATCATGATTTGTTCTTTAATACTGAAATACAATCATCTCTTTACAGTTTTACACGAATATTGTACATATGGAATTGCATGGGTTATATCGAACAAAATATTAGATTATGAAGATTCTCAAAAATTATTTCCAGGTCTCGCTTTGATTCATAATACAGCATACTACATAGCAATATGGATAGATGACCCGATATGGTTAATAATACCTTACTCCATTATAATAGCATATAGATACTCTTTACATTCATGGAAAGACATCGAAGTGGTTTTGAACTTATCAAAAAGAAATGGTTATTGGTGGTTCTTCATAATGTCTCTAATGACTTCATCATATGCCTCCTGCTTCACTCTAAATTCAGATGAAGGTATATTGAAGAATAAAGACTATGACAGTAACTTTGAACTTTTCACTCATATGAACTTGAAAGACATGGACTATATGGCATTTAAAGGTATATGCACCTTTATCATATTCTTCATCTTGAATACAATTATATTCATGCATGTCAGATGGAGATTTATAGCTTGTCTAAATGCCTTTTTTTTATGTGTGATACAAGGTCTTCTTATTGGGTTTCCAAAAATAAACAATTATAATTATATAATAGATACAATATCTATAGGTTTGTATTCATACTTTTTTGACCCAAGTAGAGCCATGGTATATTCCATGGTTGAAACTGGCTTCTCATGGTATCAAATACCTATAAATGTCATCATCAAACCAATAGTGATGTTTTCAGTAAGAAATATAAAACATTATTATATATTTGTTTTCCCCTCATGTTTGAGTCTATATCTATATATGATATACAAAATAGATAACGAGTTCAAAGACTTATCATTATAATTTTTGTTGTATATAATAATGAATATCGATCACTCTCTTGATGACTGCTTTAACGCTCCAAAGAGACCAACTGCTAAACCTTATATACCGAAAAGAGTTTTTGAAACTATCGAAACAAAAAAACCAATCATAACTCCTAATCAAGAAAAATTAGGCGAACATAAAATCTCTTCCTTCATTACCCAAAAGGATATCCGTGAAAAATGTAGAAAGATTGGATTAAAACACAATAAAATAGAAAAATTTACTCCACCTTCTGCTGAGTACTTACCGGTCTATATAGGCACATTACTCTTAGTGGGAATGCTTATGACTTAAAGATTTAAACATATTTTAAATGTATATAATGGAGATATATACTGACGGATCGTCTCTCGGAAATAATTCAAAACTCAATACCCCTGGTGGATGGGCGTTTGTAGTTATACAAGATGAAACAGAAATTTTCAGAAAATTTAAAGGTTGTTTAAAGGCAACCAATAATGAAATGGAAATGCAAGCTATGATAGAAGCAATGACATATCTCAAAAACAACACAATTGAAACCTGTACTATTTATACAGATTCCAATTACGTAAAACAGGGGATGACAGTATGGTCAAAAAAATGGATTAAAAATGGATATATGTCAGCTTCTGGAAAACCTGTTAAAAACAAAGATAGATGGACTCAACTCTTAGACCTGAAAAACAATTTACCAAATGTTAATATACAATGGGTAAAAGCACATAATATCAATAAATGGAATAACAGAGCCGATGAATTAGCGAGAACAAGTGCAGAAGGTATGAAAAGGACTTAAAGAACAACTTTGTTAATTAAAGTAGAAAGAAAAACATGGCTATAATGTTATTCCAAAAATATAACATTAAAGATATTCTTATTCGAAAAAAGGTATATGAAGAATGGCTAGAAGATTTTATAATTCCTATCGAGGTTGCTGGAGAAAACTTTAAAGTGAAATACATGGATGCATGTAACATAAACAATAAGATATGTGCTACATATAATACATATAAACTTTACGAAAATTATACATCTTTATACAATTATAAACTTTACACCCAGATATTGTGTTTCTCATCCGGATTTCTCTTCATTATCAAAAAACTTTTTCAACATTGTCGTTCTTTTTTATTTTTCATCGTTGCTGTTTTTGTGACACTGTGTATATGATACGTTTCATATCTCTTACTAAACCTTTTAAACATTTCTATCTGTATCTGTTCTCTCTTCGCATTTTGTTCTATTCTTTAATATGAAGATAAATATTTATTGAATTTGAGTATTTTTTTAAATACACTGTCAAATTTCATATCAAAATAGCTTTTCAGACTGTCTATAATTTCTTTCCTCTCATTGGCATTACCCTTCATGTAACGATCGAGATCATCAGAACCAAAGGCAGTGTCGAGGACACCCATCTTCTCAATTATAGCGAACCCATAATGAGGTCTGGATGTATACCCTGTTCCCACATAAACGATGTCACCAGGAATCAATTTACGATCTTTGATTATATTATTCTTTCGACGTTCGCTCATTTCAGATATATTAGTAATTAATGAAGGAATATTGTTATAGTTTGATTCGTAATTTTTTAGATTGATATTCCTGTTTAATTTTGGGTTAAACTTCTTCATTGCAGTTAAAACGAATAATTCAGATGGTCTCTTTACAAAGTTGTTGTTATTGTTGTTATTGTTGTTATTGTTATTCTTGTTATTCTTTAAAACACCATTTTTAACAAGTTTCTTATATACAGTGCCGGTCTTAGCTATACATTTTCCACTCTGGGGATTAACAATTTTACCATTACCACAGTTCTTGCTTTTAGAAACAACAGATGGTTTATTGGACTTATTCATGTTTATTATACATCATATAATAATTCAACAAAGTATTAAAGATAAAACTATCTATAAAACACAGGATGGAAAATATTATCGTAGAATGTGAAGGAGATTTAAACGAATATCATAGAGTTAATAGATATATTAGATATAAATTTAATGAAAACGTTCCTGATAAATTCAATGAATATGATTCAAATTTTATAAAAGGTTATACAGATGAGAATGATCCCGTATTCAATTTGAAATGGAAGAAGGCAAAAACGAAACAATTAAGATCAAAATATTTACAAAATATCATTGAATCACCTTATAGAAGTACAAATTATTCATTTTGCAATCAAGTATCATATCCTTCTGAATATATTTTAGCATTATTTGAAGATGAAATACAAGAAATATATGATATGGCAGCAATCGTCATTCAAAAGCATGTAAAAGGAGTAATTTTAAGAAAGTATAAAGGGGTACATAACCCAACATGTGACATTGGAAAACGTTTTTTAAGAAAAATGTTTTTACAATTATAATATTAAAATGCAAAGCGAATTCGTTATTGGTTTTGTTGCTACATTTTCAATTATACTAGGCATCAAACTAATGTATTTTACAGACACAGAGAAATTTAGACAAAGAAAATTAACCATATTCGGAACAAAAGACTGTGAATACACACAGGAATTGATAGAAACACTCTCAAAAGAGGGTAAAATGAATGACTTTGAATATAAAGATCTTGATCATGAAGAAAATATAGAAGTATTCAAAGAGGTTGGAGGGGAGTCAACCCCCTGTATAGCTAATATGGAAACCAAGAAAGCCATGGAAGGTGCTGCATCATATAAAAAGATTCTTGAAGAAATAGATTAAAATTGTTTGAAAAAGACTATGATTATATAGTCAATAGTAATGTGTGGTGTATTCTTCATTATTTTCAAAAATGGAATTACTACCAACAAAGAAAAAATATATTCTTCCTTCCAAAGTATAATTCATAGAGGACCAGATAATTCCCACTTCTCATTCATAAGTGAAAAATACGCAATTGGGTTCCATCGTCTGTCTATAAACGATTTACGTGAAGAAGGAAATCAACCTTTCATAAACGAAGGGAGAGTCACCATTATTAATGGTGAAATTTACAATCATAAAGAACTAAGAGAAATGTATAATATACACACCAAAAGTAGTTCTGATTGTGAAGTTGTAAGTCATCTTCTTAATCGAGAAGATATTAGCCAATATGAAATCTTTAATATGCTCGATGCTGAGTTTGCAGGAATAAGTGTTAAAGGTGATGAGGTGGTTGCATTCAGAGATCCAATAGGTATTCGCCCTCTTTTTTATACAGAAAATGATGAGTTTATTGGATTTGCTTCAGAGGCCAAAGCACTATTAGACTTGACAACAACAGATGTTAAAATATTTCCAATCGGTTCTTTTTGGTCAAACAATGAATTTATTAAGTATCATAACCCGAGTAAGGTTCCATTACCTTTATGTTATAAGACAATCAAATCACTTTTCGAACAAGCAGTGGAGAAACGAATCGAAAACTGTGATTCAGAAATTGGATACTTTTTGAGTGGAGGTCTTGATTCGAGCTTAGTGGCAGCCGTCGCCAAAAAATTGAACCCACATAAAAAAATCAAAACATTTTCAATCGGCATGTCTAGAGAATCACCCGATCTGCGTTTTGCAAATATTATGGCATACCATCTTGATTCAGACCACCATGAAATCATATTCAATGAAAAACGTGGATTAGAAGCAATAACAAATGTTATATACCATACCGAAACATACGATTGTACTACTATCAGAGCTTCTATCCCAATGTATTTATTATCAGAAGAAATATCAAAATCAAATATCAAAGTCATGCTCACTGGAGAAGGTTCAGATGAACTTTTTGGAGGATATCTTTATTTTCATAATGCTCCTTCTGGAAATGAACTTCAAAAGGAAACAGAGCGTCTTGTATCTGAAGTGCATATGTTTGATTCCCTTCGTGCTGATAGAACAACTTCTGCACATAGTTTGGAAGTAAGAGTTCCATTTTTTGATAAAACTTTCGTAAATTATATCATAAATTTGGACCCAGAAACTAAACATGTCAAACATACAGGTATCGAAAAATTCATTTTAAGAAAATCTTTCGAAAAATACCCACACCTACCAGCTAATGTTTTATGGAGACAAAAAGACGCATTCAGTGATGCTGTTGGGTACAACTGGAAAAACATGTTACGAGACTTGAGCGAATCAAAGGTAAATGACATACAGTTTTCAAAACGCAATGAACTATTTCCTATAGACACCCCCCAGACCAAAGAAGACTTTTATTACCGAACTATATATAATTCAATTTTCAAATGTAACAAAGGATTAGGTTCTATGGGTAAATGGTTACCGAAATGGAGCGGTGATATAGTTGACCCCTCTGCAACTTATTTAGATACACACGAAAAAACTTAAAGATAAATAATGATATAATATTATAATGACTATATCTATTATTCTTGCTCATGATGCTGAGTATGGTATTGGAAAGAATGATTATATTCCTTGGAGATGTGTAGAAGATATCAGGTTTTTTAAAAAAGTGACCACTGGATGTAATTTAATCGTTGGGAGAACTACTTGGAATGGTCTTGGAGACCCAGTAAGAAGAAGTTTTCTAAAAGACAGAAAAATGATTATCATCTCTACGAATCCAGATACAGTATCCATTCCACGAGAAAATCACAACAACTTTAAAATTGTAGATTCATACGATAAAGCTATGGAGATTGCAACCACCAGAGATCTTGATACATTCATCATTGGTGGTGCTTTTGTATATTCCCAAGCCATCGTTGATAAGCGTGTCTGTTCTTGTTATATTTCATCAATGACTGGAACATACGATTGTGACACACATGTCTCTTTCATCAGACATCATCTACAAAATGACTTTCAAATCATAAGAAGAATGAACCTTGATGATGAGGGAAAGTGCTTATTCAGCATGTATACAAGACGACACGAAGAAAAAAATTACCAAGAAATCCTGAATGATATCATGACTAATGGATCATACTTTGAAGACCGAACGGGAATAGGTATTAGATCTCTGTTCGGAAAACAACTCAGATTTGACTGTTCCGAAAATTTCCCACTTCTCACAACCAAGAAAATGTTTTTGCGCGGGATTGCTGAGGAACTATTCTGGTTCATTAATGGATCTACTAACTCTATTGAACTTGAAGAGAAAAATGTGAATATTTGGAAAGGAAATACATCAAGGGATTTCCTCGATAAAAATGGTTTTACAGAAAGAGAAATAGGTGATATTGGTCCTGGCTACGGTCATCAATGGAGACATTGGAATGCTAAATATACTAACTGTCAAGCATCATATGAAGGTCTTGGGATTGATCAACTCAAAAATTGTATCCAAAGTATTTTACATGAAAAAGAAACCAAAATTCACGATCGTAGAAACCTGATGATTGCTTGGAACCCTGAACAGGTCCCAGAGATGAGCCTACCACCTTGTCATGTTCTCGTACAATTTTATCTCAATGGGAACGACCTTAGTCTTCATATGTATCAACGGAGTGCTGATATGTTTTTGGGAGTACCATTCAATATCAGTTCCTATGCATTACTTCTAAAAATGGTTGCTATTCATACTGGATGTAAGCCAAAAGACCTTGTAATGTCATTCGGAGATTGTCATGTATATTCCAATCACTTTGAACAGGTTAATATGCAATTGTCTCGTCAGCCATACGAATTCCCAAAGTTGAAAATCAATCAGACGGATATGTTCAAAACTTGCTGGGAAGATCTTGAAATCATTGACTACAAACATCACGATCCTATCAAAGCAGAAATGGCTGCATAATTCAATAATATTAAAGATAAAAATACTTAATAAGTATATGGATTTGGAAGCAAGAGTTGAAATTCACCCTGCTAATCTCAACAATGATATTAAATCGCATATTGCTACTTTGTTGAACATGAATTTCTGCAAAACCTTAACAAGTCAGGGGTATATCAAAAAAATAAATTACATTAGCCAGATATCTGGCGGTAAAATCACATCCGCGTCTAATGGTTCTGTCATTTACCATGTGAAATATAATGCTGATGTTTACAGTGTTACAACCGGTGAGATAGTAAAAGCAATAGTTCAAGATATTAGTAGTTATTCTATGTCTTGTAAAGGTTATGATGCCCCTGAAGGTATAGGAGATTTTTTCGTTCCTGAAAGCTTATTAGATGGTAAAGAATATAAAAAAAATGACATCGTATTCCTAAAAGTTGAAGCCCTTCGCATCAATAAATATGAATACACTATAATCTGTTCCATTTCAGAACCCCTTGAGGAGTAGAGACGTTTTATATAAATTCTTATCAGAACCAAAATAACACTTCACACCCTTTTGTGGTTCATCTGTATATAGGCTACATTTTGTTCTACATACCGGACACGTATTCTTCTTTAACATCCACTTATTAATACAAGGCTCACAGAACATATGGTTACAAGGATTAGCACAGGCAGGATATCTTATGGGGTCATAGCAAATAGGGCAACTATCCATTGATGATAATTATATATGAATTTTATTCTTAAGTCAGTAGCATAATTCTACTTAAGGATAAAACTGTTGAAATACTTTTAAATTATATAATAATATGACTAATCCACCACTTACCTTCATAATAAATGTTATGAATATAATGAGTCTGATAACAGACACTCCAGAAATGATGATTCCAGCTAACTTAGGCGCACTGGCAACTGGAACCACCATAGCTCAACTCTTCCCATCAAAATTAGCAGATAAATATACTAATGGTGATGAAAGTCTCGTACAAACTGCAGATATATTGTTTCATTGGGTACCGACAATAAGTTTGATGACTATGTACAGAAAAAAAGTTAATAATAGACATGTAGCTATGGCATTAGCTCTACCTATACTATACTTTGCAGTAAAACATTCAAAAACTGAAATCAAACCAGTAGATCCCATAAAACACATCAAGGAAACTTATCCTGGTGTTCCGATTTGGGTATTTGCACTTTACACAGCTGGTGCACTTAGTTTACTTACTTAAGGACATGTGATAGGTCTCATGCATAGAAAGTATTCAAATCAATACCAATATCTTTTGGTTCAATATAATCCATTTCATCAATCTCATTCGACAACAGTGTCTTTAAACTAGAACAAGTATTTTTAGCATCACAAAATGCAACAATATCCATGGCACTTGATAAATAATTTCGCCCAGATTCTTCATCATCATCATGAACCACTGTTCCATTCCTGAAAATTTGTTCAGTGAGAGAGAAAGAAATTATAACAGATACAAAATGTTCATCAATAGTTAAATTGTTTTTCCTCATCAAAGGAATAATTGTCTTCAACAACTTGTGCATACTATGATTGGATTTAATTACTTCATCACAATGCTCTATAATCTTGTCCAATACAAATTCATCAAGTTCTGATTCATTTTTGTTTTTCAAAACTATTTTAACCAATGTATTATAATCCTCGTATTGATAAGCTTTCATCCATCTTTGCATAACAACAGGATCAACGAAGTTTAAGAGACCAAAATCATACACAATTATCTTGAAGTCATCATCTGATTGACGGATTTTCCAGTTTCCAACGTGCAAGTCACCATGAACAATTCCATGTACAGACAAATTCTGTCTTTGAAACGCCATCAAACCTGTAGATGCCTTCTCGCGTATCTTTTCATCTACTATATCATTGTAAGAGATACCATCCTCCTTTGTCATAATGATTACATCACTGCTAAAACTAATCAAACGCGGAATGACGATCATTTCATCGCCTTCGTATAATTCATATACCAGCTGTAAATTTTTAGCTTCATTTTCATAATTGAACTGACCCTCTATATCCCTCAAGAAATCACTAAGATCAATCTTAATTCTGAAAAAGAAACTCAGTATTTTTATGAAAAACTTGGTCGAGTTAAAATCTTTTAATAATTTCGGATGCTTTACTTTAATTATGACACTGTCACCTGTATCCCTTTTAGTAGCCTCATATACCTGACCAACACTTCCACTCGCAATCGGTTTTGGGTTTACATCTAGAAGAGAATACATAGATTTCCCAAATGATTTTTTGAAAATCTTTTCGGTGTAAGAAAGAGAGTGTTCAGGACAATTTTCAAATGAACCTTGTAAAATTTTACAAAGGTTTTGATTGTCAGAAGAATTTATTTCATAACGAGCTGCATACCACTGTGAGAACTTAATGGCAACAGCACCACAGGAAAATACACAGTCGGCTACTTGTTTAGACATGGATATAGTCACATCTTTACATCGCGATACACGTAACAACAAAAATCCAAGCTTCAGTAATCTCAAAAGTTTAATCATACTATAGACACTATATTTGTTTAATTATTTAAACTAATTTCTTATACTATTTTAAATAATGCCTATCGATTCCAAGGACAAAGAGATTGCCGAACTTAAAAAGAAAAATGAGAAACTCCAAAAAATAGTTGATAAACACGAGGAAAAGAAGGAGGCGAAAAAATCGAAACCTAAGAAAGCTCCATCCCCTTATAACATTTTCATGAGCAAGCAGATTGCAATCATCAAGAAGGAAAATCCTGATATCCCCCACCCAGATGCATTCAAACAGGCTATAGAAGCATGGAACGACCAGAAGAAGTAATTATTTTTGTGCTTTTCGAATTTCAAGTGAAACTCTTTTAATCATAATATCTCTATCATCAAACATTTCTGTAAAAATATTCTCAACAGAAAATGAATTGTAATTAGCTCCGTACATCGCCTTAAGACTTGCACGAACATATTGCTTCAACTCTTTTTGCTTTTCAAGTGTAAGAACCTTATCAACTATTTTTTCTATTTCTTCATTGTCTATTTTGACCAAATCATTATCATCTATATATTTATCGTAATGGAATTTTGCAAACTTTTGACAAAGAACCTTGACATTACTGACGAGAGATGCTTTATTAGTACTCATCCTATATCTTAATATAATATTTATTACTTAAGTTATTTACGAAATGTTTCTCAAATATTCGTTAAAATATATTGAATTCAAAACCTTTCTTCTAATGAAACTCCATACTTTTGAGTTTTGTATTTCAAATAAATTCATAAAACGTAAATAAGTCGTCTCATTATACTCTGGTGATTTATTTATGTTCATATTACGAATGAACTTTTCCTCAAGTTTAAAGCAATTTTTCATATTGTACCCAAACCTATGCAAAGGTAAAAATATCACCTTGTAGTGCATCAATACCTTATCATGTATAATTTCGTTTTTAAAGTAAAATGAATAAAATCTAGTTAAACTGATATTATGTTTTCTTATATCGAGTACACAATTTGTTTCTTCATATAACTCTCTAATAGCACATTGCTCAAACATCTCATTTGGTTTAGCACCACCAGTCACAAAAGTCCATTCGTCATACTCTTTGTCCTTAACCATCATAAAAAATAAATCTTTTTTTGTTTTCATATATGGGATTACTACTACTTTTCTCCTATACTTCATGTATATAATACAATTAAATTCAAAAAATTTAAGATTACTTTACGAACCTTCAATTAGGGTCTAAAAAAATACACTCCTATACCCCCATCGATCACCAAAAAGAATATATTGTAAAAAAACACCTTTTTTTGGCCATATTTATCAGCATAGACGCTAAAACTTCTCAACATAGACATTTAAGGGTTCTAGCATGTACGCTAAATTTCTCAACATAGACACATT
>ENA-OUOG01005171-OUOG01005171.1-marine-metagenome-genome-assembly--contig:-NODE-5171-length-10738-cov-14.175218_pt1 | contig 10738 bp, 7 predicted proteins | sample MGYA00248635_ERZ508505 | MGnify/ENA primary metagenome ERZ508505 (study PRJEB26176, sample SAMN06267871) | marine metagenome | isolation source: Saanich Inlet, British Columbia, Canada | place: Pacific...
CGATGGCATGCTTGAGCGCGGGATCAAACCTGCAGCCACGCTCTATCATTGGGAATTGCCCTCGGCGCTGGCCGATCTGGGCGGTTGGCGCAACCGCGATATCGGGGATTGGTTCGCCGATTACACAGAAGTCGTGATGACGCGGCTTGGCGACAGAATTTGGTCGGCAGCACCGATCAACGAGCCTTGGTGTGTCGGCTGGCTCAGCCATTTCGAGGGCGCGCATGCCCCGGGTCTACGCGACATCAGGGCGGCGGCGCGTGCCATGCATCATGTGCTTCTGGCTCATGGTCGCGCCACGCAAGTTATGCGCGGCTTGGGGATGAAAAATCTGGGCGCAGTGTGCAATTTCGAATGGTCCGAGCCCGCTGATAACAGCCCTGAAACCATCGCCGCCGCCGCGCGCAATGATGCCATCTATAATCGCTTCTTTCTGGGCGGTTTGTTCAAAGGGGAATACCCCGAAGAGGTAATGGAGGGCTTTGCCCCGCATCTGCCAACAGGCTGGCAGGATGATTTCAAAACCATCCAAGAGCCGCTCGATTGGTTGGGTCTGAATTACTACACCCGCAAAATGGTCACCCATCAGGACGGCGCTTGGCCGAATTATTCCGATATCGAAGGGCCGTTGCCGAAAACGCAGATGGGGTGGGAAATCTACCCCGATGGCTTACGCGATTTCCTGATTCGCACCGCCCGCGATTACACAGGCGCCCTGCCCCTCTATGTCACCGAAAACGGCATGGCCAACCCCGATGAACCGGGACAACCAGATCACGCACGGATCGATTACCTAACTGCACATTTGAACGCGGCGCGCGAGGCGATTGCCCAAGGCGTGCCGCTTGAGGGCTATTTCTGTTGGTCCTTGATGGATAACTACGAATGGTCGCTTGGCTATGAGAAACGCTTTGGATTGGTCCATGTTGATTTCGACAGCTTGAAGCGCACCCCGAAAGCATCCTATGACGCGCTTGCAGGATGGTGGCGCAGGTAATGCGCTCCTCCTCCAGACCAAGAAGGACTTCAAAATGAGTGCTGGCTTTTCACTGGTTGCCGATACGGGCGGCACAAATACACGCGTGGCCTTGGCCAATGACGGGGTGGTGGATCAAGACAGCATCCGCCGTTACCGCAACGCGCAAGCCAGTGGCATGGATGATATCCTGCGGCAATATCTGGGCGATATCGGTGTGACGAGCACGCAAATCTCGGGCGCTTGCGTGGCGATTGCGGGCCCTGTGCGCGACGGCGTGGCCAAAATGACCAATCTCGACTGGCGGATTGACCGCGATATGCTGGCAGATGTTCTGACGGCCAAAAAGCTGGCGGTCTTGAATGATTTGCAGGCCCAAGGTCATGCGATCGGGCATCTCGAGCCGCGCTATGTCACCCAGATCCTGCCCCAACCCGAGGCCTCCCTTCATGCGGCCAAACTGGTGATCGGGCTTGGCACGGGCTTTAATGCAGCCCCCGTCTTTGACACTGCTGCAGGCCGTTTCGTGCCACCCTCGGAATCGGGCCATATCAGCCTGCCTTGGTCGGGCAATGATGGCGATGCCATCGCGCTGGCCTTGCGCGGCGAGCGCGGCTTTGCCTCGGTCGAGGATATCCTGTCAGGCCGCGGGATCGAGCGGTTGCACCGCTTTTTGCATGATCACGAAGTCTCGGCCGCCGATATCATGGCCGCCCTTGAAACAGGCGATGCGCAGGCTGAGACCACCGCGCGTCTCTTCGTGAAAATCCTTGGCACCGTGGTGGGTGATCTGGCGCTGATCAACCTGCCCTTTGGCGGCATCTATCTGATCGGTGGCGTATCGCGCGCGATTGCCCCTTATCTGGAACGCTTCGGCTTTGCCCAAAGCCTCCAGGCCAAGGGGCGGTTCCAAGGCTTCATGGAGCAATTCGGGGTCTTTGTTGTCTCGGATGACTATGCCGCCCTGACAGGCTGCGCGGCACATCTGTCGCATTTGTAAAACAGGCCTGCCCTAAAAGGCCTCATCCTTGACCGATTGCATCGACACATGGGTCGAGGTGGAGGCGACATAGGGCAAGGCCGAAATCACCTCCCCCAATACGCGGCGATAGCTGCGCATATCACTGGTGCGCACTTTGAGCTGATAATCAAACGCCCCCGCAATCATATGGCATTGCTCGATCTCGACCACTTTGCGCACCTGCTCATTAAAAGCATTAAGCGCTTTTTCCGTGGTATCGGTCAGCTTCACCTCAACGAAAGCCACATGATCGCGGTTCAATTTGCCCGGATCAAGCACCGCGCGATAGCCCAGAATATAGCCCTGCGCCTCCAGCCGTCGCAAACGCACCTGAGTCGGGCTTTTTGACAGGCCAACACGGTTCGCAAGCTCGGTTACAGCTATGCGACCGTTTACAGTGATTTCTTTCAGGATTTTGTGGTCAAAGGCATCAAGTTGCCCGCCATCTTTACTATCAACCATGCAAACGCCCTACAGCTTGGAATTTCTTAGCAACTTTTTCCTTTTGGAAAGAAGAGTCAAGGCGCCCTTCCTGAAAGCTTTGCTTTACAGGTAGATAATTCACTAAGGAAAGGTGCCAAAATGACCAAACTTGCCGATATCCGCGCCAGCATTCGTGCCGGTCATCTGGAAGATGAAAATGTCATTTTGGACCGATTGATCACAGGCAATGGCCCTACCCCCGCGACGCGCAAAGCCGCGTCTGAGCGTGGCACAAAGATGGTCGAAGCCATGCGCGCCGATACCCGCCCCGGTTTGATGGAGGTCTTTTTGGCGGAATATGGCCTCTCGACGCAGGAAGGCGTGGCCTTGATGTGTCTGGCCGAGGCGCTGTTGCGCGTGCCTGATGCCGAAACAATGGATGCCTTGATTGAAGACAAGATCGCGCCCTCGGAATGGGGCTCGCATTTGGGCAAATCCTCTTCCTCGCTGGTCAATGCCTCCACTTGGGCGCTGATGCTGACGGGCAAGGTGCTGCAAGATGGGGAAGGCATGGCCTCGGTTCTGCGCGGCGCTGTGCGGCGCGTGGGCGAGCCTGTGATCCGCGCCGCCGTTGGCCGCGCCATGCGCGAGATGGGCAGCCAATTCGTGCTCGGCCAAACCATGGAAGAGGCGCAAAAGCGCGCCGCCAAGATGGAAAGCAAAGGCTATAGCTATTCCTATGACATGCTGGGTGAGGCCGCGATGACCATGGCCGATGCAGATGCGTTTTTCGCCAGCTATAGCAATGCAATCGCCGAGATCGCCCCGCGCTGCACCAGCGAGGATATCCGCAATAATCCCGGCATCTCGATCAAGCTGTCAGCCCTGCATCCCCGCTATGAGGTGGGCCAGCGCGACCGCGTGATGAGCGAGTTGGTTGACCGCGCAATGGCGCTGTGCCTGTTGGCCAAAGAGGCTGGCATGGGCCTGAATATCGATGCCGAGGAAGCCGACCGTCTGGATTTGTCCCTTGATGTGATCGAGGCGCTGTTGTCAGACCCGCGGCTGGCGGGCTGGGACGGGTTTGGCGTGGTGGTGCAGGCCTACGGTCTGCGCGCGCCCGCGGTGATCGACTGGCTCCATGCTTTGGCCGAAGCCCATGACCGCAAAATCATGCTGCGATTGGTCAAAGGCGCCTATTGGGATACCGAGATCAAGCGCGCGCAGGTCGAAGGCCTCACAGGCTTTCCCGTCTATACCCGCAAGACCGCTACGGATGTCGCCTATATCTGTTGCGCGGGCAAATTGCTGGGGCTGACCGACCGCATTTACCCGCAATTCGCCACCCATAACGCCCATACCGTTGCCGCCATCATCGAAATGGCCGATGACCCACAAGCCTTTGAATTCCAACGCCTTCATGGCATGGGCGAGGCCTTGCATGACATCGTTCTCAAAAACAACGCCACCCGCTGCCGCATCTATGCACCCGTGGGCGCGCATCGTGACCTCTTGGCCTATCTGGTGCGGCGCTTGCTGGAAAATGGCGCAAACTCCTCCTTCGTCAATCAGGTTCTGGACAGTGATGTGCCCGCCCATATCGTGGCCGCCGACCCCTTCGCCGATTTGCAGGATGCAGGCGAAAACATCGCCGTGATCAAACCCGAAGCGCTTTTTAGGGAACGCGTAAATTCGCGTGGCTTTGATCTGCATGATGAAACCGATTTGGCCGAGATCGAAGCCGCCCGCGCGCCCTTCATGAGCACCACATGGCAGGCCGCCCCCATGCTCGCGACAGCCCATAAAGGCGCTGAGCGCGTGGCCATCACCTCGCCCGCTGCTCCCACCCAGATCGTGGGCGAGGTGATCGAGGCCGCCCCTGAGGATATCGAGGCCGCCATCGCAGCCGCCACCCCATGGGAGGCCCCCGCCGTTGCGCGCGCAGCCGCCCTCAAACGCGCGGCCGATCTTTATGAGGAGCATTTCGGCGAGCTCTTCGCCCTTTTGGCGCGTGAGGCTGGCAAAACCCCGTCGGATGCCATCGCCGAGCTGCGCGAAGCCGTTGATTTCCTGCGCTATTACGCCGATGAGGCGCAAAACCTCACCACGCCTGCGCGCGGCATTTTCACCTGTATCAGCCCGTGGAACTTCCCCTTGGCGATCTTCACAGGCCAGATTGCGGCAGGTTTGGCCGCTGGCAACGCCGTCTTGGCCAAACCCGCCGAGACCACCAGCCTGACAGGCGCTTGGGCCGTCAAACTGCTGCATGAGGCCGGCGTGCCCCTCAGCGCGCTGCAATATCTGCCTGGCAAAGGTGCCGTGGTGGGTGCGGCCCTGACCTCGGATGCGCGGATCAATGGTGTCTGCTTCACAGGCTCCACCCCGACCGCACAGCGCATCAACCGCGCAATGACACAAGCCATGGACCCCTCGGCCCCGCTGATCGCCGAGACAGGCGGCCTGAATGCAATGATCGTCGATTCCACCGCCCTGCCCGAACAGGCCGTGCGCGATATCGTGACCTCCGCCTTCCAATCCGCAGGCCAGCGCTGCTCGGCGCTGCGGATGCTCTATGTGCAAGAAGATATCGCGGAGCCTTTCCTCGAAATGCTCAAAGGCGCGATGGATGAATTGGTGGTGGGCGATCCATGGTCGCTGAAAACCGACATCGCGCCCGTGATCTCGGATATGGCCCGCGCCGATATCCAAGCCCATGTTGAGGCGGCCCGCAGTCAAGGTCGTTTGATCAAACAGCTTGAAACCCCAGAAGCAGGCCATTTCATAGGCCCTGCCCTGATTTCCCTGCAAGACGGGATCGCGGGCCTCGAGCGCGAGGTGTTCGGCCCTGTGCTGCATGTTGCAACCTATCGGGCCGAAGATATGCTCAAAGTCGTGGATGCGATCAATGCACGCGGCTTTGGCCTGACCTTTGGCATGCATAGCCGCATTGATGACCGCGTGCAGGAGGTCTCGGCACGGCTCAAGACAGGCAATATCTATGTGAACCGCAACCAGATCGGGGCGATTGTCGGCAGCCAACCCTTTGGCGGCGAAGGTCTTTCAGGCACAGGCCCGAAAGCGGGCGGCCCCAGCTATCTGCCGCGCTTCACGCAACACGCTGTCCAAAGCGCGCCTGCCGCAAAAGAAGAGACAGCCGATGTCGCAGCCGTCCAATCCGCACTCGACAGGCTCGACCCGCCTTTGCAAACCGCGCTGTCCACCCAATCCCTTCCGGGACCAACGGGGGAATCAAACCGCCTCTCCACATATGCGCGCGGCCGCGTGCTCTGCCTTGGTCCCGATGCCGAGAATGCCCTTGCCCAAGCGAGCATAGCGCAGGCCACGGGCTGCACCACTCTGGCCATCGCGACAGGTCTTGGCGCCAAAGGGGTAGACGGCCAACTCGCCCCCGAAGCTCTGACCCAACTCACAGGCTTTGATGCGGTGATTTATTGGGGGGACGCAGAAACAGCACGGGCCTATGCAACGGCGCTCGCCGCCCGCGAGGGCGCGCTGATCCCACTGATCCTTGAGGCTGATCCGACCCCTCGCCTCACGCTGGAGCGTCATATCTGCATCGACACAACCGCCGCCGGCGGCAATGCAACCCTTCTGGCGGCTGCGGCCTGATCCATCTTTGCTTGCCAAATACTTCGGGGAAAAGGCTGTAGCCCTCAGGGCTGCAGCCTTTGGGGCAGCGCCCCGAAAGCGTTTCGATATTAGGTTGAACCGCTTGTTCGCTGTCTCTCCCTCTGGTCGAACACGAAAAGCGATGTCAGCGGCGCTATTGTGAATTCGAAACGCGGCTAAAGCGACATCCCCACCAAAGCACCGATACCAGCCGTGGCCGCCATCGCCGTCGCGCCCCAGAACACAACGCGCAAGGCCGCTTTCGGCTTGGGCGCGCCGCCTGCATGGGCCCCCAAAGCCCCAAGGGCAGCCAATGCCAGCAAGGTTGCACCACCAACGCTCCATTTGATCGTCTCAAGCGGGGCGAAACTGCCCACCAAAAGCGGCACCATGGCCCCCGTTGCAAAGGTCAAAGCCGATACAAGTGCCGCCTGTATCGGTTGTGGCGGCGAGAGATCCGTTAACCCGATCTCGTCGCGCACATGTGCGCCAAGCGCGTCTTTGGCCGTTAGCTCGGCTGCAACCTGTTCGGCCAATTCACGGCTGAGGCCACGCTCTTCATAGATCGCGACCAACTCCGCCAATTCCCCTTCAGGATTTTCCTCTAACTCTTTAATTTCTTTCAAAATATCGGCGCGCTCGACATCTTCTTGCGACGAGACCGAGACATATTCCCCCGCCGCCATCGACATTGCGCCCGCGACCATGCCTGCGACACCTGCCAGCACAATCTGCGCCTGCGTGCCGCCGCCTGCCGCCACCCCGACAATCAACGAGGCGGTGGATAAGATACCGTCATTCGCGCCCATCACAGCCGCCCTGAGCCAGCCCGTCCGTTTGGACAGATGCGGCTCCAGATGCGCCGAGGGCACGCCGAAATTCGCGGGGCGGTGATCAGCCAAAAGGAAGGCTCATCTTGCCGGGGTTGAAGATATTCTGCGGGTCGACCGAATGTTTGATCGCCTCCATCATCGCCATGGCAGGCGCGCCCAATTCACGCTCCAGATAGTCGGCCTTGCCCTGCCCGATCCCATGCTCGCCCGTACAGGTCCCATCCATCGAGATCGCCAGATCATTCAACCAGCCGATGAAATTCTCGGCCCGCGCCAATTCCTGATTGTCATCCACATCGATCAGCAACAGCACATGAAAATTCCCATCCCCCACATGGCCGACAATCGGAGCCTTAAAACCCAATTCCAGCGCCTTGTCCTGCGCAGCGGTCACGCATTCGGCCAAGCGGCTGACGGGCACACAAACATCTGTCGACAAGCCCTTACAGCCAGGGCGCAGGGCCAGACCCGCCCAATAGGTGTCATGGCGCGCCTGCCAGAGGCGGTTGCGCTCTTCCTCGCGGGTGGTGAAGACAAAGCCAGATCCGCCAAATTCCTGCGCGATATCGCCAAAGGTTTCGGCCTGTTCCTTCACACTGGCCTCGCTGCCATGAAATTCCAGCAACAAAAGCGGCGAAACTGGCAGGCTGAGCTTGGAATAGGCATTGACCGCCTCGACGGTCAGCGCATCCAGCAATTCGATCCGCGCCACGGGAAGCCCGTATTGGATCGTCATGATCACTGCGTTGCAGGCCTCCTCGACCGTGGCGAAAGAACAGGTCGCCGCCGAAATCGCCTCGGGCGTGCCTTGTAATTTCACGGTCAATTCCGTGATCAAGCCAAGCGTGCCCTCCGAGCCGATCATCAGCCGCGTCAGATCATAGCCCGCGCTGGTCTTGCGCGCCCGCGCGGCAGTTTTGACCACCTCGCCCGAGGGCAGAACCGCTTTGAGCGCAAGGATATTGTCCTTCATCGTGCCATAGCGCACCGCATTGGTGCCGCTGGCATTGGTCGCAGCCATCCCCCCAAGCGAGGCATCCGCTCCTGGATCAACAGGGAAGAACAGGCCAGTGTCGCGCAGATGCGTATTGAGCGCCTTGCGCGTCACACCGGGCTGGATCACGGCATCCATATCCTCGGCATGAACATCAAGAATGGCGTTCATCTGGCTGAAATCAATTGATATTCCACCTGCTGGCGCATTCACATGCCCCTCAAGCGAGGTGCCTGCCCCAAAGGGAATAACCGGCACGCCATGCGCGGCACAGACCTCGACCACCGCCACCACATCTTCGGTGCTTTGCACAAAGACCACCGCGTCAGGGGCTTGGGTTCGGAGCCATGTTGTGGTGTGGCCATGCTGCTCCCGCAGGGAACCGCCCGTTTCACAACGCGGGCCAAAGCGCTGCTGCAAAATACCGATTGCGGTCGAAATTCCAGCTTCATTGCGCGGCAAATCAAGGATCAGAGCCATAATGTTTCCTATCTCTCGGGCCGTCATTGCCCTTTGGGTCAGTCTAGGCGCTCGCCCGCCTAAGGGCAATTCGGGTGTTTCTTAGCGTTCGGGCGGGATGGAATAGGTCATGGTGGCCCGCGCCACGGGCGTGTCACTGCCTTCCGAGAAGATCATACAATCCCCCACCGCCAGCACACGGCCCAGTTTGAGCAGGCGACATTCACATATCAGATCGCGCCCCGCCGCGGGTTTGCGCATAAAATCGATCGAGCAATTCGTGGTCACCGCCAAGGCTTTCGGCCCGATCATCGCCAAAACCGTCAGATAGACCGAGACATCCGCCAAAGCGAACATGGCAGGGCCTGAAACGGTGCCCCCCGGTCTGAGATGCTGCGGCGAGGTCACCAGACGGATGCGGGCCTGATTGGGCCGCACCTCCTCGATCTGGAAATCTTCGCTGACCTGAGGAAAATCCGATGCCAAAAACGCCTGCAAAGCGGCCTTATCCATCGCTACGTCTTTTGTCTCACGCATTGCCTGCCTCTCCCTTTGGGCCTAGGGTTTCATAGGTTTTTACAGGCTTGGCAAGGGAGAAGCCGATGAGTGACGAAATCCTGATCCGCAAAGATGACGGCGCAATCACTCATTTGGTGCTGAACGCGCCTGCCAGCCTGAATGCCCTCTCCGATGCGATGCTGGCCCGCCTAAAGGCCGAATTCAGCGATTTGTTAGAGAGCGAGAGCCAAAGGGTTGTGGTGATCAGCGGCACAGGCAAAGCCTTTTGCGCGGGCCATGACCTCAAGGAAATGACGGCCAAGCGGCAATCCCCCGATGGCGGAGCGGCGGATTTTGGAGATCTCTTTGCGCGCTGCGGCGAGGTGATGCAAATGATCCCCCGCCTGCCCCAACCCGTAATCGCCCAAACCCATGGCATTGCGACTGCGGCGGGATGCCAATTGGTGGCAAGCTGCGATTTGGCCGTAGCCGCCGAGGGCACGCGTTTCGGGGTGAACGGGGTGAATATCGGGCTATTCTGCTCCACCCCGATGGTGGCCTTGTCGCGCAATATGCCGCGCAAACAGGTGATGGAAATGCTGGTCACGGGCAATTTCATCGATGCCAGCCGCGCCAAGGAATTGGGGCTGGTCAACCGCGTGGTCCCCGAGGCCGAGCTTGCGGCCGAGACCCATGCCTTGGCCGAACAGATCGCGGGTAAATTGGGCCGCGCAGTGCGTATCGGCAAACGCGCCTTTTATGACCAGATCCAGATGCCCTTGGATCAAGCCTATGAGTTCACGGGCGCGGTCATGGTGGAAAACATGCTTGAGAGCGACACCGAGGAAGGGATCGCCGCTTTCATCGAAAAGCGCGACCCGACTTGGACGCAATAGCTTGTTTCAATGGGGTTAACGGGGCGCGGGCGAGGCCCACACCCCGTTTTCAAGTATTTTTAAAGCAAAGATGATTAGAGGTCGTAAATCGAGGCGAATTTCGCTTCGAGATAATCAAGAAGCGGGGCCTCACTGATCTCGCCGACAGCATCCGCGATCACTTGGCGCGGCTCTTTCAAACCTCCAAAACGCTGGACCTTCTCGCGCAACCAATCAGTGGCGGGGGCAAGCTGGCCTTGACCCAGATCAGCGTCGAGATCAGGCAGGTCTTTGCGCATCGCTTGATGCAGGCAGCCTGCATAGACATTGCCCAGACTATAGGTCGGGAAATAGCCAAACAGCCCCTCGGACCAATGCACATCCTGCAACATACCGTTTGAGGGCCTGTCCACCTCCAGCCCGAAATCGGCTTTGAAGCGGTCATTCCACGCGGCTTCCATATCGGCCACTTGCAGGTCGCCCTTGATCAAGGCCCGTTCCAGATCAAAGCGCAGCATGACATGGAGGTTGTAATGCACCTCATCGGCCTCAGTACGGATATAGCCTGAGGCCACGCGGTTCACAGCGGCAAAGAACCCGTCGGCACTGTCGATATTCAAGCTGCCAAAGCTCTCTCCCATGCGGTCAAAAAGCCAGCCTGTGAACGGTTTCGAGCGGCCAAGCTGGTTTTCATAGATGCGGCTTTGGCTTTCATGCACCCCCATCGACACGCCTTGCCCCAAAGCGGTCAGCGCATAATCCGCATCGATATTCTGCTCATAGCAGGCATGGCCCACTTCATGGATCGTGGAATAAAGCGCGCCGAAGGGATCATCCTCGGAAACGCGGGTCGTGATACGCACATCCGAGCCCGAGCCCGAGCTGAAGGGATGCACGGCCAGATCGATGCGGCCCTTGCTCAGGTCATAGCCAAAGGCGCTGGCGATTTTGCTGGTCAGCGCCAGTTGCGCATCATGGGCGAAATTGCCCGCCAGCGCTTTGGGCGCGGGCTTGCCCAAGATCGCCTCG
>ENA-OUOG01005174-OUOG01005174.1-marine-metagenome-genome-assembly--contig:-NODE-5174-length-10736-cov-3.398724_pt1 | contig 10736 bp, 3 predicted proteins | sample MGYA00248635_ERZ508505 | MGnify/ENA primary metagenome ERZ508505 (study PRJEB26176, sample SAMN06267871) | marine metagenome | isolation source: Saanich Inlet, British Columbia, Canada | place: Pacific...
AATCAAGTATTACAATCAGAATATTTCTTTTGTTGAGGACACAATATGGAAATTTTATTACCCGTTATTGCCCTATGGGGTGTATTTTATTTATTTAATTCATGGAGATAAACATGGAAAACAAAAGTTATAACCTACGTGCGCTACGAGGTGATGAAACATATGATGATAAAATGTTTCAACAAGATATGAAAGATGATGGGATTAATATTCCAGATGATCTTTTATTTAAGCCTGAGTTAAATCAGTATGTTGCTGATGAGTATAGTAAGTACAATACTAAGATGCTTCAAACAGTAGACAATCCTATTTCAGGAATGAAGTATACAGATGAAGAAGCTAAAGCTCAAGCAGAAGAAAATTATCAAGCGACTTTAAAGCGCATTAAAAAGTTTTCATAAAAAGAAAAGCCCCAAGGGAGTAATCCCAAGGGGCTAATTTTATTATTATTATTATTAGTTATTATAATTATTAACTGAAAATATTGACGTATTCTTGAGTATCTACTTCCGCTAATTTCTTTTGTTTCTTAGAAAAAGCAGTATCTTTAGCATAGCTACCATCCGGCAAAATGAATTGATTCATCTTTTCATTTAAATTACGGATATAAAACCATGCCTCAATAAAGTTCATTGGATTCTGAGCAGTCTCTTCTTTACCAGTAAACTTATTTCGTCTAATAGGCTTATGAACTTTCTTAAGAATGTTTTCTAATTTAATTGGATATGACTTAAGGTCTCCTGCTCTTTCATCTGGATTTCTCCATCCAATATTTTTATACAAATCTAATTCTGCTTCTAAGAATTTTCTAGTATAAACATCTTCTTCCATACTCTTAAGACGGTTATATACAGTATCTGCCCTACGACCTATAGCTGCATTCTCACCTTCAGTTCCGATATCTAGGAAAGCACCATCCCTTCCCTTAGACGCAATTTCTTTTTTCATTTCATTAATGATATCATCATATTGACGTCTAAAGTCTTGAACAAATTCTCCCATAAAATCAAAGCCAAATATTTTTCTTGCTGAACCACCCTTCACTGCATTTACACCGAAGTAATAAGGTGCAAAGCCATTACCATCTACAATTAAGTTATCATGGACAATAGCAAACCAATGAGGTGTTTTAAGCTTATCTGGGTTAACCATATTAACAGCTAGAATAAGAGTAGCTGATTCACGATATTGACCTGAAATTGGACCAACAATATTTTGATTATAAGTATTATAGTCTGCATCAAAATGACGGTAAGTATCAGTATCCGCATCATAAATACGTTTACTCTTAGCTCGTTTAGTTGGATCAATAACTTTTTCTTTTTGTTTAATTTCAATAACTTGACCAGATGCAGTAGTAACAAATGTACTTTCTCCATCAGGGACTTCACGATAGCTTTCACTACCAATAGAAGCCTTTTCACTAAAGTAAAGTTCAGGTTCAGGGAATCTATTAAAGAACTGTAAGTACTCTACCATATCTTTAGGTGCTTCTTTATTCCATAACTCACTGTTAGATAGAATAGTTTGAGCATATAGGTTAGCAAAGTCTTTTACTAGATCTTGTTCACTATTATAATGAGGCATTAAAGAACTCATTAAAGAATTGTATTTACCTTTAAACAAAAATCCTCTAGCATCTTCATGGTGAAAAGAAAAGTGTTTACCATAATCATCTTTCAAAAGAACTTTCTTAGCTAGATCATCATAAAATTCTGGATATTGATCAGCTAAAATTTTAAATTCTTTTTCCATTATAGCAGCAATTGCTTTTCTTTCAGCATCATTAGTTGCATTAGAATTTTTAAATAGCTTATTAATGTTATAATCATTATAGCGATTATCAATAAGCTTATTCATTTGTAAATAAAATAGTTTTCTAGGTCCGCCTTTTAATCTATCAACTGCATTAAACAAAACTCCTGTTCTAGACAATACATCATCATCGCCAATATCCATAGCCAAGAATGTACGTCCAGCTGAGTTCATATCCATATCAGTTGTAATTTTAGGATTCCAGTAAGTACCATTTTGAACTGCTTCAATTAAATCAGACATAGCTATAAAAGAAGTTAGTGTAAAACCAAAAGTCTTTTTATCTGATGCACCTATCCACGCTGCAATAGCAGACATTTCATCAGCACTTAATTGAGGGACAGCAGCATTAGACACAGCTTTACCTGATTGTCTATCAAATGTTAATGCATACTTACTTAATGCTTCTATATTAATCTGGCCATTATTATTAACTAAGTTAAGTTTGTTAATAGCAGATTTAAGAAGACGACCTGTATTACCATGTTGAGAAATAAACTGAGGTGTTAATTGACCTACACGTTCTTCCCAAGTTAATTCTTCAGAAGCTTTACCTACAATATTTTTATGAGCAGCTAACAAGTTTGATATAATAGCTTGACGTCTATCTTTAATAGGTCCACCATCTTTAAAATGCTTTAAAAAGTATTTCTTAGAAGCTTCTCCCATAGAAGAAATAGCTCGAATATCTTCCGAAGTAACCTTCATAGGGGTAGCAACGGGGTTAGCCCCTAATGCTCGGTTATAAAGATTATTTTGCATTTCGACAGATAGATTCTCTGGATACCAACGCCATACTGAAGGATCTGTTTTATGGTAGTTATATTCTACTCCACTAATAGTAATATTACTATAATCATAAACAGAATTATTTAGTTTATTAACTGTTTTAGCGTTTTCTTGAGCAGCAGCCTTAGCTCCTCTTTCTCCACCACCTGCTTCTTTAGCAATATTGTTCATCCGGTCGTCATCAAGACTTAAAAACTTTTTAAGCTCAGATGCATAAGGGTTTTCAGGATCAAAAGCAAGAGCAGTAATAAGAGCTAAACCACCTACTTGATAATTAGTAGTTGAATAAGGAACACTGCCTACTCGAACAGCAAAGTCTGTAATGTCTTGTAATGAACCTTTTTCTTTATTAGGTGATTTATATTTAGACTCTAATGAAGTATTCTTATATCTAGGGATATAACGATTACGTACATCTTTAGAGCGACTCCATTGATTATAAAAACCAGTATTAGCATTAGCAGGAGTCTTAGGTCGTCTAATAACTTTACGCTCAGCAATAGTTTCTTTTACTAAAGATTGAGTAGCACCAGCAAATTCTTTTACTTTCTTTGTTGGTATAATATAAAGCTCACCATCATTGCCTTTAAGCTCTTTAAAGAGACCACCTTCAATAACAGCATCTTTAAGCATTACACCTAAAACATCTGAATTAGCTCGTTGAGCTATAGAAGGATCTTCTTTATTAGATAGCTTTTGATTCTTCATATAAGTTTTATATGCAGCAGCTAATCGAGAGTTAAAGTTAGAAGCCTTCATTCCATTAGTAAGGTCTACATCGTCTTGAATGTTAGCACTCATCTCAGCAGATGACATACCAGCAAATAAATCATTTGGGTCTTGTACATCAACAGCAGTATCTTCTGTAATTTGATTCTGAATATCTTGGTTAATTCGACCAGACATTACTTCCATTGCAACAGCAGATGTAGCATTAACAAATCCACCAATAACTTCTTTGTTATTAGTTTCAAACATATTAGTTAATGCATTAATACCTGTTTCTGAAACATCACCTTTAGAAGAACCTAATTTATTTAAGTTTAGAGTAGCATCTTTAGCTACATTTTGAATAGTACCTAAATCACTTTCATGAACAATATTATCAAAGTTACGAGACATTTCTTGGTAATTGGTATAATCAATATTACCTTTACGTCTCATAGCTTCATTAACTTCACGTTGTTCTTTAGCCATGATACTAACTTTCTTAGCAGGATCTTCAATAGGTAATCCTGAAGTTACATCATATGCAGGTCTTTGAAGACCTTGAGTAATTGCTTGAGTAGATTGTACTTGTTGTTCTGGAGTTAATCCAGCTGCTTTCATTAAGCGTTGATCAAAAATAACTTCATCTACTTGAGGTGCAGAAGGAGCTTGTTGCTCCTCCTGTACTGCTTGATCATACTCTTGACTTAACTCAGCCGCAAATGCTTGAGCTTGAGATTGTGCAGCTTCTTCCGCTGCCATTTGACCAAACGCCGCATAAGGATCGGGCATTGCAGAAGGAACGTCTTCTGAAGGTAACGGTATAGTTGCTCCTTCAATAAGAGGTACATCTTCAACTCTCGAAGTGTCTTGTTGTGCGACACCAGGTCTAGTACTAGAAAACTTTCCAGCCATTATATTTCCTTAATCAAATAAATCATCTAATGCCCAACCAAGTTGGTTAATAGGTCCAACTCCCGGAGCAGCTTTTTGTATACGACTTGCTACTCGATCTCCACCAGTAACAATTTCATTAACAGCATCTGTTAATTTACCACCATAACCTAATACAGGGGCTTGTCCTGATATTTCATCTAAGGCAGCATCAATCCAACCATCAGAGCTAGTATCATAAAGAGGGAATATAGTATTAACAATTCTCTCTCCAGAACCCATTAAGCCTGATGCACCTACTGCTCTTTGGAACTTACCAAGATCATCTAAGTAAGGTGTTTCTTCTCCATACTTAATAAGGTCTCTTAGATATTGAGACATAAAGCCTAATAGTAATAGTGTAGCAATAGTAGCTGCTGTTTCCATTCTGGTACTAGCAGTCATATTACTATTAACTAAATTACTATAAATCTTAGGAAGAATAGTTGATGTAAACGTAGAAATAAAACCTTGAAACTGAAAGAATAAGGCAGTTCTTGGATTCTGATAAAACTTAGGGCGATTAGATTTTGTTGGATGAGCAATAGCTTGGTTAACAAATCTAAAAGAAGCTCTTCTCATTTGATCATCATACTTTGCAGCATTAGTTTCTTGATCTAATAAAGAAGGGTCTTTATGAACTCGAACCATAAACTCAATATCAACACCTAATTCAATTAAAGCTTCTCTAGCTTCCATTGATTGTTTAGTTAGTTCTGTTTCAGTAGCAACATCATATACCCAACCATTAATAGCATCTCCTGCTAAAGCAAGACGAGTACTACGAGTAAAGTTAGTTAATGATTGAAGACCAATAAATCTAAAGAAAGAGTTAATAGCTTTTTGTTTACGAACACCAGCATTAACATCATTCTTTTGAGCAACAGACTGACTTTCTTGTAAGAAGCCTAATTCAAACAATGCTAAACGATCACTGTCTTTTGAAATAGTATCTGCACGTTTAATTCTACCTCGACTTGATTTATAAACACCTTCATTAAACAAGTCATAAAATTCTAATGCAAATCTTTTAGCAGTATCTTTAATAAAACCTTTTTCAAAGATAACTTTCTTATTAATATTATTAGTAATCAAACCTAATTCAACTATAGATGATATTGTAGCTAAAGGTAACTGATTAAGAATAGTAAGGAACAAAGCGTTTTCTTGAAATGCTCTCCATGTTTCATTCTCAATTCTTTTATATTCACCCTTACGAATATCAATATAATCTTTCATTTCAGAAGCAAGATAGTTAGCTTCTTCCTCAGTGATTTCACCTGCTTCTATTGCTTTTTCAATATAGTAGGCTAAGCGACTTCCATCTTTTCCTAAGAATATATTGTTAGTTAACTTAGCTGCTGTCTTACCATTGATTGCTGAAAGATTATAAAACAAATCATCATCTAAAAATTGATTTAATTCTTTTGTTTCTCTTAATTTATTAATATCTAAATCACTAGCCTTTAGTGGAGTATTAAGTAAATCAAAATCAAACAAGTCATCTGATTGTTGTACATTAGGTATTTCTAAAATATCTTTCATTACTTGTTCAGCTTTAGTAGCAGATAAACCTGCTTTCTTTAAAGCATCAACAAAGCCTTGACGATCTTTAGCGATCATAATCTTGTTAAAAGTTTTTTCTTCAAAGATATTTGTTTTCTTTCCTGTAAGTCTTTCAATCTCTTGATTATACTTATAGAATCTATTAAAATATTTTAAAATAGCTTTTTCTTGAGATTTAAGTTCAGCAGGAATAGATAGCTTTCTATCATTATATGCTTGTTCAGCATCAAGATATTTATTATCAGGATTATTTAATAGAGAAGTAATCTTATCAAATACAGATTTTACTTCAGCATTACTAAATATATCAGTAATATCATTAAGACTACGAGTATTAAAATCACCTAATATTTCTTGTTCTGAACCAACAATATTGTTTAAAGAACTTTCAGTCAGATGTTGGTAATCTTCTGTACCGCCACCATAGAAAACATTATTGCCTGAAATAAGACCAAACAATTTACGAATATTTATTCCTCGATCACCAAATCTATTATTAAGATTAGCCGAAAAACCTCTCCATAATTGACCTAGACCTTCTTCTTTTGTATTTTCAAAAGAGGTAGCAAAGTCTTTTTCACCTTTGTATTTTTCTACACGATCATTAAGATTATTTTCTTCATTAGTTTCAGACGCAACAGTACGAATATCTAATTCTTCTTCTGTTGCCCCTGCATCAATTAACTCTTGTCGATACTTATAATCAAAAGAAGCTTTAGAAGCATCAGCTAATTTACGAGCATCAAGGGCAGCCATAGTACCTATGTTCTGTCTTACTTGAGACACAGAAGATAATGTACCACCTAGAGTACCACCTGCAACAGCAGCATTAAGCAATCTGTTTTGTAGTTCTTGTTGATCTATTTTAGAAAAGTCAAAATTCTTTTCACCCAATGAACCAATTAATTCTTGCCCTGTTTCTGTTAAAGCTTCTGATGCAGAACCTTTTAAAAAAGCTTGACCTGTATCTTTAGAAAAACTTAAATACTTATTAGCAAATTGAGAAGAAATAGAGTCTTTAGCAGCTTGAGAAAATCTAACTAGTTCTTTAACTGTTTCATTAGCTACTGCTTGTTCTGCTAATTTAATATTTCCTTTATATTTATTAGCGGCTAATTGTTCTACTACTTTCTTTTTAAGAGTATTATCTTTTAAGAAACCTTTAGTAGCACCTTCTACGCCTTTTAAACCTAATCGTTCAAGAATACCTTGTCCAATACCAGAAATAATAGCTGTTGCAGCATTTTTTTCTTCTTGTGCATTATAAGTTTGACCAGTATAAACAACTGATGGAATTGCTAATGATGCACCAAATGTATAAGGGGCAGCTGCTACAGATAAAATTGATTGAATCATATAAGGTGCAGACATAGCAGCATTAGTGATTACAAAATCTACTACTTTACTAGCACTATCTAAACGCCAATTACCTTCTTCATCAAAAGCAACTTGGTTTTCTAGTTCAGGCATATCAGCAATAGCTCTTTGAACTCTTGCTAATTCACCTTCACCTGTATTTTCAATATTAAATACATCACCGATTAGATCCCAAGCACCCCAAGCACCTTCTTCTACATTAGACATACCTAAAGCAAAAGCAGTTGTTAAAGAGTTTTTAGCTTTGTTATCAATAGTACGATCATCAGATCTAATTTGAACAACACCTGGTGCAAAGTAATCAGGAGCCATAGCATATTCTCTTTCATCAAGAGCAATAGGCTTAGCCTTTAATTCTCCACCTCTTTCTTGTTGTTCTTTATTAACAAGAAATTTAGCAATATCCCAATCAGTTTCTAAGTCTTCAGATTTTCTTTGAGCTTGATCAAGTCTTCCCATAAGGGCCGATTGAATTTGACCTCTATCAGAAAAGATAGTAACATCTGCTAGACCTGATTGTAGTAATTGAGTAGATAAACGTTTACCTTGATTGTTAGCTAAATCACCAACATATCTTCCATAAACATCTTTTTCTCCAGAAACGAGGGGCTGTGTATACCCCTCTTTTTCTGCAAGCTTAGATACAAGATTAGCAGTAAGTTGACCTCCGACTTCTCCTGCTTGAAATCCCTCATCAGTAACTTTAGCTACTTCTGGGGTATCAACACCTTGAATTCGAAGTGATTCACCTGTATTTAGATCTTTTACTGTGTCACCATCAATATACACATTATCTTCTGGTGTATCAAATAGACCACCAAGTAAATCATTTTGCATAATTATTACCTTTTATCTAGTAAAGCTTGTTCTTCTGCTGATAGTTCGTTATCTCCGACAATACTATCTAAGAAAACATAAAAGCCATTTTCATTTGAACCTGGGCGATACTTACTTCTTTGATCTGAATCCATATTACGCCAAACCATTACAGCTTTAGTTAATAATTCTTCTTGTTTAACCCTAGCTTCAACACTATTGTTAGTAGAAGCAGAAGCAATAGATTCAATACTGTTCATAGCACGAGTAATCTTTTTAACATCAACATATTGTTGTTCATTAATGTCTGTTTCTGTTTCATCAATCAAGAAAATATTATAATCACTACCAACAGCAGATTCAGCCATAGCTTGAGTTAAGAAAGGTTCAATACGAACTTGTTTATCTTCATTATTTTCAGCATACTTAGCCATGTTCCCTAAAGCAATATAAGATACAGAATTCATTTGAGCTAATACTTCTGCATTTTTAATATTATAACCTTTGCTATCAAAGAAACGAGCTGTTTCATTTGCTAATACACCACCAGTAGGAAATCTTTCTGGCTTTTTACCTGCAGGAAAATAGTTATCAATTTCAGCATTAAGATCAGACTTTAAATCTTTTTTCCATTTAGAAAAATCTTCAACAGAAGTATCTTCTTTAAAAACTGGAGCGTTAGCAGGAAGAGGAACATCACCTTTGGGTGTTCTAGCATAATAAAGCTGAGATGTTTCATCCCAATACCCATTAACTTTTTGCCCATTAATATTAAATACTTTAAAGTCTTTACTATACTTAGTAGCATTAATAGGTTTAAGATCAGACAACTTACCTGACTTTTTAAAATCTTCAATAGACTTCGTAGTATATTTCCCTAATGCGGCTTTAGCATAAGCTTCTTTTTGTTTATCTTTAGCATCTACACGCTTAAGATAATTTTGAGCAGCCCATTGAGCTGATCCGCCATGGTCATAACCAAACGCTCGAGAACCAAGATACATAATTGCAGCACGAGAAAGTTCATTAGAATCTAATAATCCTGCATTACCAACAAAATCAGTAATACTAGAAGCTACTTTTTCTAAAGTATTTCCTAAATTAAAATCACCTGTTTGTTGATTAATCCAAGTTTTAGCTTGATTATATAATGACCTTTCGTCATCAGAAGTTTCACCATACTGCATACCGATATCATCATCAAGAGTACGGGCATTTATTTCTTTTACTTTAGCTAAAGCTTTTTCTTTAGTTGTAAAAGAAGGCATTTCTGCACCTTCAGATGCTTCTATTGCAGGTTCAATTGTTTGTAAATCAGATTTTTCTGGCCCACCCATTCCTGCAGCAGCTTTTTCTTCTGGAGAAGTAACAGTAATATACTCATCTCGAGGAGTCATAATACGTTCTATAAAAGACTTACCTTCTAAAGGATGAGGAATACCTTTTTTATCATCTATAATAGCTTGCATAGCAGGTGTTGGTTTAGGAGGAGGTAATTCTGATCGACCTTCATCTTTTGGAATACCATCATTTCCTAAATCTATTCCTAAACTATCATCAATAGTTTTACTTAATGTTTGTTCTTGAGGTGTAGTTAACCATTCCCAAAATGATTGTTCTTTTTCTGGTTTAGATCCTGAAAGAGGTACAGTTGGTGATTGAGTACTTGCAGTAAGCGTATCAATATTATACTGTTCACCATTAGCTCCAAAAATAGGTGCATCTGAATCAGACATTGGAATATCCATTTCAGTTACTAATGGTGCATCCTTCATTTTACGAATTTGACTTTGTAAATATGAAGCACGAACAGGAGTTTGCTTAGCCCACTTAGAATTACCTGCTTCATAGGCTGCTTTATCCCAATTTTTTTCTTCAAGAGCTTTACGCATCTTTTCAAACTTAGAAGTACCTTCAGCACCTAACTGATAATTCATAGAAAGAAGTGCATGTTGCAATTCATCAGGATAAGATTGAAAATCTTTAAAGTTTTGTTGAGCACCTTTTAAAGCAGTACTATAATCTTTTTCAAAGAAATCCATTAATTGTTCTGGTTGATAATTAACAGTTTCTCCTGCATTAAGTTTAGCAAGAGTATTTTTATCAACAATTTTATGACCAGCACCAACAGTCCAATTACCAAGATGATCTTGATAAGGAGATGTCTTATAACCTTCTTGATCTACTAATAGACGACGAGCATTAATAGTATAATCATCATAAGGAGTAGGGATTTCTGTACTAAGCGTTCCAGGTTGCATAGGTACTTCTGGATAAGGAATTAGTTCACCTTCAGCTGCATAAACAGTACGAGAACATTCAGGACAATCACAAGAAGCTTTACTACCTTTTGCAGCATACTTTACTTTACAGCCACCAGCAGCATACTCAGGAATAGTACCACCTTGTGCAGCTTGTACAGCTCGTCCTGCTTCATTCATAGCATATAACTCAGGGCCAAACATACGTTCAGCTTCAGCATTCATAACACGTTCACCTGGAGTTAACCATGCAGGTACAGTATCTGTCCCTTTAGGTCCACCTGGATGTGGAATATCTTGCATCGGAGGTATATCAAATTCAACAGAAAATGAATTACCATATCTATCTGTTTGAGATAGCTTTTTAATATTTTTCATATTGTTTATTTTCCCTCCAATGCTGTAACTGTTATCCATAGAATCAACATCTTCTTCACTCATAGACTGAGACACATTACCTTCGTTATCAGA
>ENA-OUOG01005175-OUOG01005175.1-marine-metagenome-genome-assembly--contig:-NODE-5175-length-10729-cov-6.371667_pt1 | contig 10729 bp, 8 predicted proteins | sample MGYA00248635_ERZ508505 | MGnify/ENA primary metagenome ERZ508505 (study PRJEB26176, sample SAMN06267871) | marine metagenome | isolation source: Saanich Inlet, British Columbia, Canada | place: Pacific...
TGATCTTGCCCTGCCTTCGCCTCGGCTTGCATGGCGGCCAAAGCGGGTTCGCGGATAAAGCGCTCCAGCACCAAAACTCCGTCTTGTTCCAACCTTGCGTGGCACTTAGCCCCGAATGCCGCCTGCTGCAGCGGGTGGCGCGCCAGATCAACAATATCTTCCAATTCCATTGGGACGCTCCCGAAATCTGTCCAAGGGCGCAAATATACCCTGCGCGTTCACCACCTCATACGAAAAAGGGCGACCCCGCAAGGCCGCCCCGTTTCAATTTCGCTGCGCGTCAATCTCAGTCGATCTTGGGCAGCAAACTGTCGAGCGAGGCTTTCGCATCACCATAGAACATCCGCGTATTCTCTTTGTAGAAAAGCGGGTTCTCGATGCCCGAATACCCCGTGCCCTGACCACGTTTGGACACAAAGACCTGCTTTGCCTTCCAGCATTCCAGAACCGGCATCCCCGCAATCGGCGAGTTGGGGTCCTCTTGGGCGGCAGGGTTCACGATGTCATTGGAGCCGATGACGATGGCCACATCTGTCGATGGGAAATCATCATTGATCTCGTCCATCTCGAGAACGATGTCATAAGGCACCTTCGCCTCGGCCAGCAGAACATTCATATGACCTGGCAAACGGCCCGCAACGGGGTGGATCGCAAAGCGCACGGTCTTGCCAGCGGCCCGCAGCTTGCGGGTCATTTCCGACACCGATTGCTGCGCTTGAGCCACAGCCATCCCATAGCCCGGAATGATCACGATGCTATCGGCCTCGTTCAAGGCGGCGGCAACACCGTCCACATCAATAGCCACCTGCTCGCCCTCGATCTCCTGAGAGGGACCGCCAGTGGTGCCGAAGCCGCCCAAGATCACGCTGACAAAGGAACGGTTCATCGCCTTACACATGATGTAGGACAAGATCGCACCAGATGAGCCAACCAAAGCGCCCACCACGATCAAAAGGTCATTGCCGAGCGAGAAGCCGATCGCGGCCGCTGCCCACCCCGAGTAGGAGTTCAGCATCGAGACCACCACAGGCATATCTGCCCCGCCGATCCCCATGATCAGGTGATAGCCGATGAACAAGCCAGCCAAAGCCAGCAAGATCAGCGCCCAAGTGCCGCCACCGCTGAGGTAGAGGGCCAACAAAAGAACGGAAAGTGCGGCAGCTCCCGCATTCAGGAAATGCCCACCGGGCAGTTTCTTTGCGCCCGTATCAATGGCGAAAGGCAAAAGCGATGAGCCTCCTGCAAGTTTTGCATAGGCAATAACCGAACCCGTGAATGTCACGGCACCGATCCAGATACCCAGCACCAGCTCGACCCGCAAAATGCCGATCTCGACGCTTCTTTTCTTGGCAATAAGCTGCCCGAAGGACGACAAGCCTTCCATCAACTCGGAGCGCTGCATGGCCTCACTGGCAAGCGGGCTTGCGACAGGAAAGGCGAGCCCTGCATCCGCGAACAACCCTGTGATCAGACCGATCTGCATATGCGCGTTGAAGCCCACAAAAACGGCGGCCAAGCCCACAAGGCTGTGCATGATCGCAACCAGTTCGGGCATCTGGGTCATCTCGACCTTGGTGGCCAGCTGATACCCAACCCCCGCGCCAAGCACGATGAGGATCACAGAGAGCAACCAAAGCCCCGAGCCGGGTCCTACGATCGTGGCAAACACGGCGATCGCCATGCCCGCAATGCCATACCAGACCGCGCGCTTGGCGCTTTCTTGGCCAGACAGGCCGCCCAGAGACAGGATGAAGAGAATTGCAGCAACAACATAGGCTGCGATGGTGAATGCGTTTTCCATTTACCCTGCCCCCTTAAGATTTCTGGAACATGGCAAGCATGCGTCGGGTAACCAAGAAGCCGCCAAAAATATTGACGGCAGCCATGAAGATACCGAGTGCTGCAAGGATCGTGACCAACAAGCTGGAAGATCCGATCTGGATCAAAGCCCCAAGAATAATGATCGACGAGATTGCATTGGTCACGGCCATCAAGGGGGTGTGCAGCGAATGCGCCACATTCCAGATGACCTGAAACCCGATAAAGACCGACAACACGAAGACAATGAAATGCTGCATGAAGCTTGCGGGCATTCCCGGGATCATGCCGATGCCAAGCAGGACCGCCGCCCCGATCGCCAGCAGTCCCACCTGATTGCGGGTCTGGGTCTTGAAGGCGGCCACTTCTGCGGCGCGCTTTTCCTCTGGCGTCAGCTCTTTGGCTTTTTCCTGCTTGGGAGCTGCGGCAATGGCGGCCACCTTAGGCGGTGGCGGCGGGAAAGTGATCTCACTGTCAAAGACGGCCGTGGCACCACGGATGACGTCATCTTCCATATTGTGATTGACCTGTCCGTCCTTCTCAGGGGTCAGATCGGTCATCATATGGCGGATATTCGTGGAATATAGCGTCGAGGATTGCGCGGCCATGCGGCTTGGGAAATCGGTATAGCCAACGATGATCACACCGTTGTCCGAGACCACCCGCTCATCCATCTGGGTCAGCTCGCAATTGCCACCCCGCTCGGCGGCCAGATCGATGATCACCGAACCCGGCTTCATCAATTCAACCATGTCCTTCGTCCAAAGGACGGGCGCATCGCGGCCAGGGATCAGGGCGGTCGTGATGACGATATCTATCTCAGGGGCGAGCGCGCGGAATTTCTCAAGCTGCTTTTCGCGGAACTCGGGGCTGGAGGGGGCTGCATAGCCACCCGTCGCGGCACTGTCTTGGCTATCTTCGAAATCAAGATAGACAAATTCGGCGCCCATCGATTCAATCTGCTCTGCCACTTCGGGGCGCACATCAAAGGCGTAGGTGATGGCACCCAAGCTGGTGGCCGTGCCGATGGCGGCAAGCCCCGCAACACCTGCGCCAACAACCAGCACTTTTGCAGGCGGAACCTTACCAGCCGCTGTCACCTGACCGGTGAAGAAGCGTCCGAAATTATTGCCTGCTTCGATCACGGCGCGGTAGCCCGCGATATTGGCCATGGACGAGAGCGCATCCATTTTCTGTGCGCGGCTGATCCGTGGCACCATATCCATCGCGATCACATTCGCGCCCTTGGATTTGGCAAGCTCCATCAGCTCTTCGTTCTGGCCGGGATAGAAGAAGGAGATCAGGAGTTGGCCTTCTCTGGCCCGATTAACCTCGGTCTCAAGGGGGGGGCGCACTTTGACGACCACATCGGCGGCCTTCCAAAGGGCTGCAGCGGTTTTGACAACCTTCACGCCAGCGGCCTTGTAAACCGCGTCCGAAAACCCGGCCGCAGAACCCGCGCCTGCTTCAATTACACACTCATAGCCCAGTTTTTGTAACTGGGCCGCACTATCCGGTGTCATCGCAACACGCGATTCTCCGGGTTCAATCTCCTTAGGAGCGCCAATTTTCACGCTATATCCCTCTTTTTGGACCCACGGTGTCGTTTTACTACCAAGCCGAGGGCCGCTTAACAACGCTATGAAGCGCGACAAATTATTGCTCAGAACATGGCAAGCCGCGCAATTTACGTAAACCCCACGCAATCAGTCGCCGTGGCCAGTTCCGTCTAGCCTATTCTACTCAATGCCAATTGCGCACTTGCCGACAGCCAGAAGAGGCGTAGGCTCAACCAGACAAAAGACGGGAGGGTTCAAGAGGTGGAGCATTCAGGACGCCACGCATTGGTAACCGGAGGTGGGACAGGTATCGGTCTGGCCATTGCCCAAGCACTGGCATCACAAGGCGCAGAGGTAACAATCACGGGACGCGACGCCGCCCGTTTGCAAGACATCGCCGCAGAAAATCCCAAGCTGCACCCTTTGGGCATGGATGTCACCGATGAAGAAAACCTCCGTGCAGGAGTTCAGGCCAGTGTCGCCGCGCGCGGCCCGATCGCCATTTGCATTGCGAATGCAGGGCTGGCCGAACCCATGGCATGGCCAAACATCGATATGACCCATTGGCGGCGGATCATGGCAACCAATCTGGACGGCTGCTTTTTGACTTTGCAATCAGCGATGGACAGCTTGGCCCCCGATGATTGGGGGCGAATGGTTGCGATCAGCTCGATCGCGGGCGTGCGCGGGTTGAAAGGTGCTACAGCCTATACGGCCTCCAAACACGCCGTGATCGGTATGATCCGCGCCCTCTCCGAGGAATACATGGGCAGCAAAATGACCTTCAATGCGCTTTGCCCGGGCTATGTCGACACCCCAATCGTTACCCGCAACGCCGCCGAGATATCGCAGCGCCAAGGCATCTCGAATGAGGATGCGCGCGCCTATCTGGCCAAAGGAAACCGCCACCGCCGCTTGCTGGAGGTAGACGAAATCGCGGGCGCGGCCCTTTGGCTTTGCTCGGATGCTGCAAGATCTGTGAGCGGGCAGGCCATTCAAATTGCGGGCGGGCAAGTGTCATAGAGGCCTTGATTTCATCTTTCCCAAAATACGAAACCGCCGCAAAACACAGGCTACAGCTTCAGAGGAAAGAGACCGCACGGGGGCTTTGCCCCCGCACCCCCAAAGTATTTGGAAAGCAAAGATGACCAATAGCGATTTTGACGCCACGCGAGCACTGTTTCACCTGCCAGAAGGCATGATCTATCTAGATGGCAATTCTCTGGGTCCCCTGCCGAAAGCCGCGACCGAGCGAACGGCGCAGGCGATGCAGGCCGAATGGGGCGAGATGTTGATCACGGGTTGGAACAAGGCCGGCTGGATGGATCTTCCCCACCAGCTTGGTGATCGCATCGGGCGTTTGATCGGGGCGGAGCGGGGCTCGGTAGTGGTAGGCGATACGCTTTCCTTGCGGGTGTATCAGGCGCTTGGAGCGGCTTTGGCCATGACCCCGCGCCGCGTCGTTCTATCGGACACGGGTAATTTTCCGTCCGATCTTTATATGGCCCAAGGTTTGCTCGGCTCATTGGGGGGGGATCATGCGCTCCGAGTTGTCGAGCCTGACCAGATTGAGGGCGCTCTCGGGGAAGATGTCGGAGTTTTGATGCTGACCGAAGTGGATTACCGCACAGGTCGCAAACATGACATGGCGCGGTTGAGCGCAATGGCGCAAGAGCGCGGGATCATCACAGTTTGGGATCTGGCCCATTCCGCTGGCGCACTAGAGGTGGATTTGGTGGGGTCAGGCGCCGATTTTGCCGTCGGCTGCACCTATAAATATCTCAATGGGGGGCCGGGAGCGCCTGCCTTTATCTATGTCGCGCCCCGTCATAGCGAAACAGCCCATACCGTTCTGAATGGATGGTTGGGCCATGAAGCGCCCTTTGCCTTTGATCCCGATTATCGCCCCGGCGGCGGTATTGCCCGCATGCGGATTGGCACTCCCGCTATTTTGCAAATGCGCGCATTGGAGGCCGCATTGGATATCTGGGATATGGTCGAGATGTCGGATATCCGCCAGACATCCATCGCTTTGACCGAACAGTTCATCCAAGGTGTCGAGGCCCGTTGCCCTGATCTGCAGCTTGCGTCACCGCGCGACCCAGAGATACGCGGCAGTCAGGTGTCTTTCCGTTTTGACCATGGCTATGCCGCGATGCAGGCCTTGATCGCGCGCGGCGTCGTGGGGGATTTTCGTGCCCCCGATATCATGCGTTTTGGCTTCACCCCCCTCTTTATTGGTGAGGCCGAGGTGGATATCGCGATCGATCATATTGCGGAAATTATGCAAGACCGCCTTTGGGACAGGCCCGAATTTCACGCAAAACAGGCCGTTACCTAAGGCATGATCATGCTGCGGCAATCTGCACCATCACGCGCCGACACAGCGGTTTCGACCCTTTTCTGCCATGCCAAAAGAGGTTCCGCATACAAATGCATGCCGTCAAATACTTGATTTAAATGAATTTTTTTGTTTACTTGCGAAGTTTTCCAGTTAACTCACTATAGGCAAGAGATTTGGAAAACTTGTATTATGCCACCAATTGAAGACCACCCGTTACGATATGCTTTGGCCAATGAGCTGCATGCACGCCCATTCCCCTCGCTTGAGGGTCTGGGCCAAGCGCTGTTTATCGCTTTCAAACAACCCAAGGATGCAGCGCAGCGTGACCGCAGTCTGGACCGTGCACATCTGCTTGAATTGCTGGATCGCTTCGGTGCGCAGCACCCGCAGCCTGACGCCACCCATTACTTTGGCGATTTGGGAATGTTCAGCCTGAAATGGGAAATGCATACCGAATTTGTGACCTATACCGCCTTTATGGAGAACGGGGCGCAACGTGATTTTGACCCCAGCGCTTGGGACATCTTTCCTGAAGACTGGCTTGCAGCCGCCCCCGGTCAACGCATTACCTCGGCGCAGATACGGGTTGCAGCCGCACCGACGAAGGACGCCGATATCAGCGCGAGCCTGTCTGAGTGGTTTGTGCCCGAAAGCCTCGCGGTCAGCCAAGTGCTGGATGACACCGCCATTTTGGCGGGTGACTTCCGGATCGATAGCGCGGGCCATATGCGTTTTGCCCTGTTTACCCGCAGCGATACCGACGAGCGGCGGACGGGGCGCATTGTCCAACGTATTTGCGAGATCGAAACCTATAAGGCCATGTCGATGTTGGGCCTGCCGCGCGCGCGTGAAATGGGGCGTCGTATGGGTGAGATCGACGAGGAATTATCGCAATTGGTCAGCGATATGACGGGTGATCTGTCCAAGCCCGATGAAACGTTGAGCCAGCTTTTATCCATCGCGGCCGAGCTTGAGAAAATCCAGACCGAGACCGCTTTTCGGTTCGGGGCGACGGGGGCCTATGAGGCGCTTGTGAACCAGCGCATCGAAGTCTTGCGTGAAAAGCGTTTCCTCGGGCGTCAGACCTTTGGCGAATTCATGATGCGCCGGTTTGACCCCGCGATGCGCACGATCAAATCAACCGAGCGCCGCTTGCAGCAAATGACCGAGCGCGCCATTCGCGCAGGCGATCTGCTCAGAACGCGGGTGGATGTGGACCGCTCGGCGCAAAACCAGCAATTGCTGGAAAGCATGGATGAGCGCGCGGCATTGCAATTGCGGTTGCAAAAGACGGTTGAGGGGCTCTCGGTCGTGGCGATCAGCTATTATGCGGTCAATCTCGTGGTTTATCTGCTTGCGCCGATTGCCGAGGCTGCGGAGTTGTCCAAGGCGCTTGTCGCGGGCTTGGCGGTGCTGCCTGTTGTCTTGCTGGTCTGGCTGATTGTGCGCCGCATCCGCAAGGGCATGGAATAGGCATGACCTGCCTCAAACAATGATGGGCCTTGCGGCGGATAGAATGGGTCACTAGGTTTCCCCAATGACAGTGACGCCCCCCCTTATTGACCCATTTGCCCGCGCGATTTCATATCTGCGCGTCTCGGTCACGGATCGTTGCGATTTTCGCTGTGTCTATTGCATGTCCGAGAATATGACCTTCTTGCCCAAGAAGGAGCTTCTGACGCTGGAAGAGTTGGACCGCATGTGTTCGACCTTCATCAATATGGGCGTCAAAAAGCTGCGTATCACAGGCGGAGAGCCCTTGGTTCGGCGTGATATCATGACCTTTTTCGAGGCCATGGGTGAACATGTAAAATCGGGCGCTTTGGAGGAATTGACGCTGACCACGAATGGCAGCCAGCTTGGACGTTTTGCCGAGCAGCTGTTCGCGGCGGGTGTGCGGCGGGTCAATGTCTCGCTTGATACGCTGGATGATGCGAAATTCACCCAGATCACACGTTGGGGGCGCTTGGCGCAGGTGCTGGACGGGATCAAGGCCGCGCAAGCGGTTGGATTGAAGATCAAGATCAACGCGGTTGCGTTGAAGGGCTTCAATGAAGACGAGTTGTTCACGCTTCAGGAGTGGTGCGCGCGCGAACAGATGGACCTGACCTTTATCGAAGTGATGCCCATGGGCGATCTGGGAAATGAAGACAGGCTGGATCAATATTGGTCCCTGAACGAGCTGCGCGCGCGATTGGCTGAACGCTTCACCCTGATTGATCTGGCCGAGCGCACGGGCGGGCCTGCGCGCTATGTTCAACTGCAAGAAAGCGGACAGAAAATCGGATTTATCACGCCGCTGTCGCATAACTTCTGCGAAAGCTGCAACCGCGTGCGCCTGACCTGCACGGGCGAGCTGTATATGTGTTTGGGACAAGAGGATATGGCCGACCTGCGCGCGCCATTGCGGGCCTCGTCCCAGAATGATCTGCTGGAATCCGCCATCCGTGACGCAATCACACGCAAACCCAAGGGCCATGATTTCGACTATTCCCGCCAAAAGGTGGATGGTCAGGTTTCACGTCATATGAGCCATACGGGCGGTTAAGGCGTGGCCTCGGGCGCAATCCGCGCCTTTCTTCCACGCCAAGACCAGCCCTCTCGCCCGCCCCCTTCAAGCCGCTGGCAAACGCTTCTCGACGATCTCGGCCCACCATGAGCAACCCGCAGGGATCGCCTCATCATTGAAGTTATATTTGGGGTGATGGACCATCGCCGTGTCGCCATTGCCCACAAGGATATAAGCGCCCGGACGCGCATTGGCCAAGAAGGCGAAATCTTCGCCGCCCATCACCAGCGGGGCCTCGTCGCAACTGCCTGAGACGGATGTGGCGATCTCGGCTGCGAATTCGGTTTGCGCGTCCGAATTGACCATCACCGGATATCCTCGTCGGTAATCGACCTCGGCCTTGCCCCCCATCATCGCGGCGGTTCCCTCAGCGATCTCCTTGAGGCGCTGTTCGGCCATATCCTGCACCGCAGGGTCCATGGTCCGCACCGTGCCCTTGAGATGCACCGTCTCAGGGATCACGTTATGGGCCATGGAGCCCGTGGCAAACCCTGTGACCGAGACCACAAGCTGCTTTACGGGGTCGAGGTTTCGGCTCGCAATGGATTGGAGCGCGATCACGATATGCGAGGCCACGACGGTGGTATCAATCGTGTCTTGCGGCTTGGCGGCATGCCCTCCCAAGCCCGTCACATAGATATCAAACTGATCGGCGGCTGCGAAAAACGGACCCGAGCGGATCGCGAATTGTCCTGTCGGCAATCCGGGCCAATTGTGCATGCCGTAGACTTCATCAATCTTGAAGGTCTCCATCATACCGTCTTCGACCATCTCGCGACCGCCGCCGCCGCCCTCTTCGGCGGGCTGGAAAATCACCGCGACCCTGCCGTCGAAATTGCGCGTCTCGGACAGATATTTTGCAGCGCCAAGCAACATGGCCGTATGGCCGTCATGCCCGCAGGCATGCATCGCGCCCGCAGTCTTGGAGGCATAATCCAGACCCGTTTCCTCGTGGATCGGCAGCGCATCCATATCGGCGCGCAGCCCGATGGTCTTGCCCGATGTGTTGGTCTTGCCGTCAATGATAGCAACCACACCTGTGCGCCCGATCCCCGTGACGACCTCGTCGCAGCCAAAGGCCTTCAGCTTTTCCGCGACAATCGCCGAGGTGCGATGCGTCTCGAACAGGATCTCGGGGTTTTCATGCAGATCGCGACGCCATTCGGTGATCTCGGGCAAAAGTTCGGCAAATCGGTTTTTAACGGGCATTAAGGTCTCTCCAGTAGGGGGAAGGTGTCAGGCCGAGGGCATCCGACGCTCAACCAATTCGGCGAAGAAGCTGCTTCCATAGGGGATAGCGTCATCATTGAAGTTGTATTTGGGATGGTGGCACATGGCGCTGTCACCATTGCCAAGAAACAAATAAGCGCCTGTCCGCTCTTGCAACATATATGAGAAATCCTCGGATGGCATGATCGGATCGGTCTTGTCGTCGACATTCTGCATCACAGCACGCGCGGCCTCCACCGCGCGCTCGACGCCTTCGGGGGCATTGAGCGTCACGGGGTAGCCAGAGGTCCAGATCACTTCGGCCTGCGCGCCGAATGCGCTGGCGGTATCTTCGGCCACGCGGCGCACCCGTGCCTCGGCCAAGGCGCGGTCTTGCTCATCAAGGCAGCGCACCGTTCCCTCCATCATGGCAGTATGCGGTATGATATTGGAGGCCTCTGAATCCGTGCTGAAGGTGCCAACGGTCAATACAACCGAGCGGAGCGGGTCGATATTGCGCGACACGATGGAATGCAGGCTGACCACAATCTGGGCCGCAACCAAGGTGGTATCGACCGCGCGATGCGGCTCGGCTGCATGTCCGCCCACACCCGTCACCTTGATCTCGAACTCATCCGATGAGGCCAGAAGCGGCCCGGGGCAGGTGACCATCGTGCCAATAGGAATACCGGGCGCATTATGGAGACCGTAAACCTCCTGAACGCCGAAGCGGTCCATCATCCCGTCATCAATCATCGCCTTGGCCCCTGCCCCGCCTTCTTCGGCGGGTTGGAAAATCAGCACGACAGAGCCGTCAAAATTGCGCGTCTCGGCCATGTATTTTGCAGCACCAAGCAATATGGCGGTATGCCCGTCATGCCCGCAGGCATGCATCGCCCCATCCGTCTGCGAGGCATAGTCGAGCCCCGTTTCCTCATGGATCGGCAGCGCATCCATATCTGCCCGCAACCCGATCACACGGCCCGATCCCTTTGCCTTGCCATGGATCACCCCCACGACACCTGTGCGCCCGATCCCTTCCACAACCTCGTCACAGCCAAAGCCACGCAGTTTCTCGGCGACGAAGGCGGCCGTGTTATGGACGTCATACATGATTTCGGGATGGCGGTGCAGATGTTGGCGCCACTCGGCAATCTCGGTCGCCATTTCAGCAAGGCGGTTCTTAACAGGCATTGGTGGTCCTTTCAGGCAGCGGGCATGCGCCGCTCG
>ENA-OUOG01005177-OUOG01005177.1-marine-metagenome-genome-assembly--contig:-NODE-5177-length-10725-cov-7.049023_pt1 | contig 10725 bp, 9 predicted proteins | sample MGYA00248635_ERZ508505 | MGnify/ENA primary metagenome ERZ508505 (study PRJEB26176, sample SAMN06267871) | marine metagenome | isolation source: Saanich Inlet, British Columbia, Canada | place: Pacific...
AAAGAAAATATTGAAAAAGCATTGAACGAAATCCGTCCTTTTTTGCAAAACGATGGTGGTGATATCAACTTGATTTCAATTGAAAATGATGAAGTTGTAAAGGTTCAATTAATTGGTGCTTGTTCATCCTGTAGTGTCAATCAAATGACCCTTAAATCGGGCGTAGAAATGACCATAAAAAAATATGCTCCACAAATACAAGCTGTTATAAATATCGAAGCATAAAATGATTAAAACCGATATTCTTATTATAGGTGCAGGTCCAACAGGTCTTTTTACAGTTTTTGAAGCAGGTCTTCTTAAACTTAAATGCCATCTCATTGATGCCTTGCCACAACCCGGCGGGCAGTGTTCAGAAATTTATCCCAAAAAACCTATTTACGATATTCCTGCCTATCCAGAAATATTAGCTGGAGATCTTACAAAAAAATTATTAGAACAATCCAAGCAGTTTGAACCTGGTTTTACCCTTGGAGAGCGTGCAGAAACTATTAAAAAGCAAGACGACGGTTCGTTTATTGTAACGACCAACAAAGGTACCAAACATCAAGCTCTAGTAGTTGCAATTGCTGGTGGATTGGGAAGTTTTGAACCTCGAAAACCTGTTTTAGAAAATATTTCAGATTTTGAAGATAAAGGCGTTGCCTATATGATTAAAGATCCAGAAGTGTATCGCAACAAGCGTGTTGTTATTGCAGGAGGTGGAGATTCTGCATTAGACTGGTCTATTTTTCTTAGTGATGTCGCTAGTGAAGTGACACTGATTCATCGAAGAACTGAATTTAGAGGTGCTTTGGATTCAGTAGAAAAGGTGCAAGATTTGAAGAACAAAGGAAAGATTAATTTAATTACTCCCGCTGAAGTTACAGCACTTTTTGGTCACCATAAACTAGAATCTATTGAAGTTACAAAGTCAGGTGAAACCCCACAATGTATTGATACTGATGCTTTTATCCCATTATTTGGATTATCGCCAAAACTTGGGCCTATTGCCAATTGGGGTCTCGAAATAGAAAAAAATGCCATTAAAGTAAATAACGCACTTGATTATCAAACCAATATTCCTGGTATTTTTGCAATTGGTGACGTTAATACTTATCCTGGTAAGTTAAAACTAATTTTGTGTGGTTTTCATGAAGCAACACTTATGTGTCAAGCGGCCTATAAAATCATCAATCCAGGGAAACGTTTAGTGCTTAAATATACGACAGTAAGTGGAATTGAAGGATTTGACGGCACTCGAAAAGAAGCACCTAAAAGTGTAGTAAAATCAATTGATTAATGTCTTCTGATATCAACATAAAAATTACTGATCGATTGGGGGTTACTCACTCAATTGAAGCTCCAACAGATATGGCACTAAACCTTATGGAAGTTGTTCGTATGTATGAACTTGCTCCAGATGGAACTATTGGTGTGTGTGGTGGAATGGCCTTGTGTGCATCATGTCAGTGTTATGTACAAAGTATGCACGAATTACCAGAAAAATCAGACGATGAAGAAGCGATGCTCAGCGAAGCATTTCATGTAAAATCCAACAGCCGGCTAGGATGTCAAATCCAAATTAAACCTGAAATGGAAGGGCTAGAAGTGGAATTAGCTCCAGAGGAGTAAATCACTCAATCTTTTCAAGAGCCAGAGGTAAAATTCGTTCTACAAATTGAGTATACGCTAAACCTGAGGGGTGCAGATTATCAGAGGCAACCAAAGCAGGATTTTCCAGCCCTTGCTGAGTAATATCTGTAATGTAAACAAAACTCAATCCATTTGTTTCACAATAATTTTGAGCAAAATTATTATAAAGCTCTAGTTCTTCTGAAATGGTTTCTGGATTGGTGTTTTGACCAAATGGAGTGTATGCATAATCAGGAATTGAAACTACAATAAGTTTTGAAGCATCGTTTTCAGTCAATGCAATAGCAGTATTTGTTAGTTCTACAAATTCGGTTTCGTAAAGCGAAAATGGTTTACCTTGATATTGATTATTGACTCCAATAAGCAAAGTCACTAAGTCAAAATCTGCTTGTAAATTGGCGCTAGTAATAGCAGATTTTAAGTTCGTGGTTGTCCATCCTGTTTGTGCAATAACATTGAGAGAAAATGTGTCTTGTTCATCAAAATTTGCAATTAAACTATCTTTTAATTGTTCTGGAAAGCGACAACTTTCACAAACACTTTGTCCAATGGTGTAACTATCCCCAAGGCTTAAAATCTTGTAGTTTTGTGGAGTTGTTTCACCATCATCATCGCCATCATCGTCGCCATCATCGTCACCGTTATTTTGAGTGTCTGTGATAGGTGGAACATAAGGGACTTCCGCTTTTTTGTTACAACTCAAAAATGAAGTGCCTAACAAGAAAACTCCTGTAAAGAAGAAAAAAAATAAATTATTTAAACGCATTCAGACCTGTAATATCTAGCCCAGTAATAAGCAAGTGTATATCGTGTGTGCCTTCGTAGGTGACTACACTTTCTAGGTTCATCATATGACGCATAATGCTGTATTCTCCAGTGATGCCCATTCCACCTAAAATTTGACGAGCTTCACGTGCAATTTTAAGGGCCATATCAACATTATTTCTTTTAGCCATAGATATTTGTGCAGAGGTGGCCTTGTTTTCATTTTTGAGCTGACCTAGCCTAAAAGCCAATAATTGTGCTTTTGTGATTTCGGTAATCATTTCAGCTAATTTTTTCTGTTGTAATTGAAACCCTGCAATAGGTTTTCCAAATTGAACACGTTCTTTGGCATATCGCAAAGCGGTGTCATAGCAGTCCATAGCGGCACCAATAGCACCCCATGCAATGCCATAACGTGCTGAATCTAAGCATCCTAAAGGTGCACCTAAACCAGACTTGTTGGGCAATAAATTTTCTTTCGGAATTTTAACATCTTGAAAAATAAGTTCTCCAGTAGCACTAGCTCTTAATGACCATTTGTTATGGGTTTCGGGGGTAGAAAACCCTTCCATATTACGTTCTACAATGAGTCCATGAATTCGACCTTCTTCATTTTTGGCCCATACCACTGCAATATCACAAAAAGGTGCATTTGAAATCCAAAGTTTTGCACCATTCAAAAGAAAATGGTCCCCCATATCTTTAAAATTTGTTGTCATACCGCCAGGGTTACTGCCGTGGTTTGGTTCTGTAAGACCAAAAGCACCCATAAACTCTCCAGTAGCAAGTTTTGGTAAATATTTTTGGCGTTGTTCTTCATTACCATATTGCCAAATAGGATACATAACGAGCGAGGACTGGACAGAAGCTGTACTTCTAACTCCTGAGTCTCCACGTTCAATTTCTTGCATGATTAATCCGTAAGAAATTTGATCCAGACCTGCACCACCGTAGCTTTCTGGAATGTATGGTCCAAAAGCACCAATTTCTGCTAATCCACCAATAATTTGTTTTGGAAATTCAGCATTTTGTGCATATGTTTCAATGATGGGCGATACGGCTCTTTTGACCCATTCTCGTGATGCATCACGAACAAGCTTGTGTTCCTCGCTAAATAAATCATCTAAATTGTAATAATCTGGTGCTTCAAAGAGGTCTGGTTTCATACCAAAAAGTTTTTTTTGTTTAGGTTTTTTATAGAAAAATCAACTATTATTTAATTTATATTTCAACAAATTTACTTATAAATTTATTGAGTTTAGAATTTTAAATAAAATTCTTTTGCCATTTCTCTGTAACTTTCACTATAGTTGTGTCGTCCATCTTCGAGATACATTTCTTGTGTTTCAATATCTTGTTCTTTACGCGAAAACACCATCAAACTGCGTTTAATTCCCCCATGTTTTTGACCACAAACTCTCAGTTTTTTGATGCAGTAAAGTTGTTGTTGCTTAGCCAATGAGCAGAATACACCTTCTTCGCTAAAGGGGATGATAACACAAAATTGACCATTATCAGATAAAAGCATTTTTACAGAACTGACAAGTTGGTCAAAGGGCATAGCTTTTTCAAAACGAGCTAAATCTCGGGCGTTGTTTTTGGTCTCAAATTGATTCGTATAAAATGGTGGGTTTGAGACAATAAGGTCATATTTGTCTTCTATTTCTTGTGTAAATTCTTCTAGACTTGCATGGTAACAAAACAAACGATCTGACCATGGTGATTGCTCAAAATTTTGTACGCATTGCTCATAGGCTTCAACATCAATTTCAATAGCATCAATTAATTCAGCGGTACTGCGTTGTGCGAGCATAAGTGCCAGAATTCCCGAACCTGCACCAACATCCAGAACTGATTTAGGGCAATGATTTATTGTTGCCCAAGCGCCTAGTAAAACTGCATCGGTGCCAACTTTCATTGCACATTTGTCGTGTGCAACACTAAATTGTTTAAACTGAAAAGCTTTCAAAGGCATTAATCAAGATATAATTCAATAAGTCCAGATGGTGTTTTTACCGATACAGTTTTGGCTGTTCGGTCTACACTATCAATAATATCATCATTGATGGGGATCAAAACTTCTTTGCCGTCATGATCAATCTCAAAAAGTGCTTGTGTCGTAGTGTCGTTTACACCTGTGATTTGACCTACTAGACCAAAATTTTCGTCAATAACTTGAAATCCAATAATTTCATGATAATAAAAGGTATTGCCCTCAAGTTTTGGTAAAAGCTCCATGGGGAGATATAAATCTTTTTTTAAGAGAACATCGGCATCACTCTCGCTAGTAACATCTTCGATTTTTAAACGTAATAAGTTCGATTTATGAAGCTGTGATTTTTCAACAAAAAACGGAATTAAATTGTTGTTAATATCAATAAATAAGGCATCTAGGTTTTCATAAATATCAGGTTGATCGGTGTCAAGCTTGGCTAAAACTTCTCCTTTAAAGCTGTACTTTTTTACGATTTTCCCAAGGTAAAAACATTTTTCTTTTTTCATAAAATATCAAAAAAAAACCTGACCGTTAAGTCAGGTTTAAAGGTATAAAATAAATATTTTATTCTTCTTCATTTGAAACTTCAGCAGCAACTTCTTCTTCTGCAACTTCTTCTACTACTGGTGCAGCGGCAGCAATGCGTGCTTCATTAGCTGCTTTTTCGGCAGCAATTGCTTTTGCTTCCTGTGCTTCTCTAGTTTTCTGAATATCAGATTTTTTAGCGTCAACTTTAGTTTGCTTATCTGCTATCCATGCTTGGAATTTTTCTTCCGCTTGTTCTTCTGTTAAAGCGCCTTTTTTTACCCCACCAGCTAGGTGCTTTTTTAATAAAACGCCTTCGTGCGATAATATTGCGCGAGTTGTGTCTGTGGGTTGTGCACCATTTTCTAACCATCTTACAGCACCATCAACATTGAGGTCAATTTGTGCAGGATTTGTATTTGGGTTGTATGTTCCTAGTTTTTCAAGAAAACGTCCGTCTCTTTTTGAACGTGTATCTGCAGCAACAATCCAATAAAATGGCTTTCCTTTTTTTCCGTGTCTTTGTAATCTTAGTTTTACAGGCATATAAATTAATTTATGAGGTTCTCGACCTCTGTTATTAATGAGCGGCAAATATACTATATTTTTTCAATACAAAAACATTCATTTATTTTTTATATTTTTGGTGTGTAGAAGATTTTAAAACTAACCTACTTAAATATAAAATTATGAAATATCTCGCGATTTTTTTAATATTTGCTCTTTCTTTTTTCAGATGTCAAGATGATATTCAAACCAGTTCTCCAACCTTGCAAGGAATTCAGCACGGAGATTTTTTATGGAAAGCTACTTCGCGATCAGCTACTGTAGACTCAACTGGAGGATTAACAATTTCTGGAACTGATGGTTTTGGTACCATGACAATTGTTTTGCCAACTGCCTCAGCTGGAACTTTTACTTTAGGTAAAGGCAAAGTTCCAACCATAACTTTCAGTCAAGAAAACACAACATACTCTACTCAAAATGATGGTGTTGAATACCCTGTTTACTTGAGTGATGGATCGGTAAGTATTGAAGAGGTTAATGCTGAAACTAAGACGATGAAGGGTACTTTTTACTTTAATTCTTACGACAGTACTGGAACAAAATACATGAACTTTTCGGAAGGGGTGTTTTATAATCTGAGTTATATTACTGAAGAATAATTTTTCTTGATATTAAAGCTTTTTTTAGTTGTCGATAACAACATCCGGAAAAATTATTTTTTATTTTCTAATTTTTTATAGCTTGTATTATGTTATTCTTGCTTGTACACCCCATTGAATAGACCTTTGTTTCTGCAATTCTTATTGAGCGGTGGTTAAGGCTAACTTGTTCTTACTGCAAATACGAGTTTAGCATCCAAAGTGTCTTTTCGGTTTGAGAGATGTAGCTGCTCATTAAACCCACTGTGCCTTCGTCACCTGCATCAACTGCTAGTTCTAAAATCTTTCTTTCTTGAGCAACTATTGTTGAAAAGTTTTTGACCACTATTTTCACACCTTTGGTCCCGTCAGTAATAGATTTTTCTTCTTTTATATTAGAGTTTTTGAGATAATCAGTAAAGGTATGAAGTTGTTCTGCTTCAAGAGTTAATATTCTCTCTGCAATTTCATCAACCTTTATAACTGCATCGTTATATAATTCTTCAAACTTTAGGTGTAATTCAAAAAAATCTTTACCCTTTATGTTCCAGTGAAGAGCTCTTAGATTTTGGTAGAACAGTTGATAGTCGGCCAATAATAAATTCAATCTTTCGCTAATTATTTTTCCTTTTTTTTTGTCTATTCCTATTAAATTTTTCATGTTTTTAAGTTTAAGCCATAAATAAAATACATGCATCACAAAAAAACGCATGCTCTCAAGACTATTTGACACAAACAAGATCAAAAAGTCACAATTTTTTTTATTTAACAAAGACATTGCTTTTATTGTTCATAAATCCTTACAAAAATAAATGTTCTACACCCAAAATAACGTTATATTTATTGTTCTCTTTAAGCACAAAATTTAGCCATGTATTTAATCTTTGATACCGAAACCACAGGCCTACCCAAGCGTTGGAATGCGCCCCTAACGGACACTGACAATTGGCCGCGTTGTATCCAAATTGCATGGCAATTGCACGACCTTATGGGTCAGTGTATTGAACATCAAGATTTTCTCATTCGCCCCAATGGATTTAATGTGCCCTATGATGCCGAAAAAGTTCATGGTATTTCCACAGCCTTAGCCACAGAACAAGGCGAGGAATTAGCGGTTGTTCTGAAAAAATTTAATATTGCACTTTCTAAAGCCAAATTTGTCGTCGGTCAGAACGTTAGCTTTGACCTTAATATTATGGGTTGCGAGTACCATCGCATACAAATTGAAACCCCTCTTAATAGTATGGCTGTTTTGGATACGTGTACCGAAACCACAGCAAGTCTTTGTCAGTTAGCAGGCGGACGAGGAGGTAAATTTAAATTGCCAACGCTAACGGAGTTGCATCAGTTTCTGTTTCAAACCCCATTCGCAGAAGCTCACAATGCCACTGCCGATGTGGAAGCCACAACCCGTTGTTTTTTTGAATTGCTTAGAAAAGGTGTTTTTTCGCCAGATGAACTGCAGTCAACACCAGAGTATATTCAAGAGTTTAAAGCGCATTATCCAAATCCGATTGCACCTATTGGACTAAGGCATGTCAATCTGAAAGAAGCCACAGCAGCCATCAATGAGAAATTCCAAAAAGAAACTCAAGCCAGTCAAATAACCCAACACCCTGCTGGAATTCCCGAAATATTGAGTAGGGCCACAATGGTACATTTGCATAATCATTCTCAATTTTCAATTTTACAATCCACTATCAGTATCAAAAAATTGGTTGATGCTGCTTCGAAACACCAAATGCCTGCTGTTGCCCTTACTGACCATGGAAATATGATGGGGGCCTTTCATTTTGTTAAAGAAATTGGAAATTATAACAAGAGATTAAAACAACAAAAGCTAGACGCCGAAGCAAAAGGAGCACCTTTTGAAGCTATTCCTCTCAAAGCCATTGTTGGATGTGAATTTTTTGTATGTGAGGATCACACTAATAAATCGCACAAAGACAACGGATATCAAATTGTCTTTTTAGCCAAATCCAAAAAAGGCTATGAAAATTTGGTAAAAATGTCTTCCATTGCATTTACCGATGGATTTTATTATGTACCTAGAATTGATCGCAACATTGTAGAACAATACAAAGAAGATTTAATAGTACTCACAGGGAATCTTTACGGTGAAGTGCCCTCAAAAGTTTTAAATATTGGTGAAAAACAAGCCGAAGAAGCATTGTTGTGGTGGAAAGATCAATTTCAAGAGGATTTGTATATTGAGCTTATGCGTCATGGCCAAGAGGACGAAGATCGTGTTAATCCTGTTTTGATTCAATTTGCACAACGCCATAATGTCAAATTAGTGGCCACCAACAATACCTATTATGTGGATCAAACCGAAGCCAATGCACATGATATATTGTTGTGCGTAAAAGATGGGGAAAAACAAGCAACACCCATAGGTCGGGGGCGCGGTTATAGGTATGGACTTCCAAACCAAGAATATTTTTTCAAATCTTCAAACGAGATGAAAAAATTGTTTAATGATATACCAGAAGCCATTCTAAACCTTCAAGAGGTGGTTGATAAAATTGAACCCTTTGAATTGGCAAGAGATGTGCTACTTCCGAAATTTGAAATACCCGAAGAATTTGTCAATGAAAACGATGCTTTAGAGGGTACAAATCATGGGGAAAATGCATATTTACGTCATTTGACTTATGAAGGTGCTAAAAAACGGTATGAAACACTTACACATGAAATCAAGGAACGTATTGATTTTGAGCTTCAAACCATCGAAAAAACAGGGTATCCAGGCTATTTTTTAATTGTTGAAGATTTTATTCGCCAAGCGCGAAAAATGGACGTCTCTGTGGGGCCAGGCCGTGGTTCTGCAGCAGGGTCTGTTGTAGCCTATTGTCTTTGGATAACCAATATTGACCCTATTAAGTATGATTTACTTTTTGAGCGTTTTCTAAATCCAGATCGTGTTAGTATGCCAGATATTGATATCGATTTTGATGATGAAGGACGAGGTCGTGTGATGGATTATGTCATCAATAAATATGGCTCAAATCAAGTGGCGCAAATTATTACTTATGGTACAATGGCTGCCAAATCCTCCATTAGAGACACTGCACGTGTTTTGGATTTACCATTGGGCGATGCAGATCGTATTGCAAAGTTGGTGCCTAATATGTCTAAACTCAATAAAATATTTGGGGTAGACGAAAAAATCCTCAAACAAAAATTTCGTGCCGAAGACATGGAACTTATCAATCAATTGCTTAATATTTCTGAAGGTGATGATTTAGAGGCAGAAACTGTCAATCAAGCAAAAGTCTTGGAGGGCTCGCTGAGAAACACTGGAATTCATGCTTGTGGCGTCATTATTACGCCTGGTGATATTACCAATTATGTCCCTATTGCTACGGCAAAAGATTCAGATTTGTATGTGACTCAATTTGATAACTCGGTGGTTGAAGATGCAGGGCTGCTAAAAATGGATTTTTTAGGACTCAAAACATTAACCCTTATAAAAGATACCGTAAAAATTGTCAAAGCCAAACATGGCATCACTTTAGATCCCGAAAATTTTCCTTTAAATGATGTCGCAACATATGAGCTGTTTCAACGAGGAGAAACGGTTGGTATATTTCAATATGAATCACCAGGAATGCAAAAACATATGCGTGATTTGAAGCCAACAGTCTTCGCTGATTTAATTGCCATGAATGCGCTATATCGTCCTGGGCCACTAGAATATATTCCAAGTTTTATTAGACGAAAACATGGCGAAGAGGAAATCTCATATGACCTTCCAGAAATGGAAGAATATTTAAAAGAAACTTATGGAATTACAGTCTATCAGGAGCAAGTAATGCTACTGTCTCAAAAACTCGCTGATTTTACCAAAGGTGAAGCCGATGTTTTGAGAAAAGCTATGGGTAAAAAACAAAAGGCAGTGCTTGACAAAATGAAACCAAAATTCATTAACCAAGCGAGTTCAAAAGGCTTAAATCCAGAAAAATTAGAGAAAATTTGGACCGATTGGGAAAAATTTGCAAGTTATGCTTTTAATAAGTCGCATTCTACGTGTTATGCTTGGATAGCCTATCAAACGGCCTATCTCAAGGCGCACTACCCAGCCGAATATATGGCAGCGGTGCTGTCCAATAATATGAACGATATCAAGCAAGTAACCTTTTTTATGGAAGAAGCGAAGCGTATGAAACTCAATGTTTTGGGTCCTGATGTCAACGAAAGTTATTACAAGTTTTCTGTAAATAAAGACAACGCCATTCGATTTGGAATGGGCGCTATTAAAGGAGTAGGGCATGGTGCTGTAAAAACAATTGTTAACGAACGTAAAAAAGAAGGGGGATACCGCTCTATTTTTGATTTAGCTAAACGAATTGATTTACGTGCGGCCAATAAAAAAGCATTTGAGAATTTGGCTAATGCTGGTGGTTTCGACTGTTTTACAAATACGCACAGAGCACAATACTTTTATGATGAAGGCGATGGGGTAACGTTTCTAGAAAAAACCATAAAATTTGCCAATAAATATCAAGAAAATAAAAACTCAGCGCAAGTCAGTTTGTTTGGAGAAGCAAGTGAAGTTCAATTTCCAGAACCCGAGCTTCCAGCTTGCGAAAATTGGGGAACCATGGAAAAATTAGCTCGAGAAAAAGAAGTTGTTGGTATTTATATTTCAGGACATCC
>ENA-OUOG01005179-OUOG01005179.1-marine-metagenome-genome-assembly--contig:-NODE-5179-length-10718-cov-11.966451_pt1 | contig 10718 bp, 8 predicted proteins | sample MGYA00248635_ERZ508505 | MGnify/ENA primary metagenome ERZ508505 (study PRJEB26176, sample SAMN06267871) | marine metagenome | isolation source: Saanich Inlet, British Columbia, Canada | place: Pacific...
GTTATCGATCGTGCTGCGATTGAATTTTCAGGTCAAACTTCTGTAGCTGATTTATTACGTAACACATCTTTTAACTCGACTGGTTCTTTCCGTCCACAGTCTGGTTCATCTGCTCAAGGTGTTTCTCAAATTAACTTACGTGGCCTTGGTGCTAGCCGTTCATTAGTATTAGTTGATGGTCGTCGTTTAGCGCGTTCACCTTCTACTGGTTCATCACAAGATTTGAATGGTATCCCAGCAGCAGCTGTTGAGCGTATCGAAATTCTTACTGACGGTGCATCTGCGGTATATGGTTCTGACGCTATCGGTGGTGTTGTAAACATCATTACTCGTAAAGATTTCAACGGCGTTGAAATGAAACTTGGTGCAGCTCAGATTGACCGTGAAGGCGGTGATCGTGAAGAAGGTTCAATCATCTTCGGTGCTTCTTCAAGCGACGGTCAAATGCTTGGTGGTGTTTCATGGAACAAACGTGACATCGTATTTGCACGTGATTTCCCATGGTATTCACCAGGTGGTTCTTTCTACTCACAAAACTTTTATGATACAAATAATCCAGATGCATACTGGACAAGTCTTGGTCCAAACGCATGTGATCAAGGTGAATTCTATTCAATTCCTTATTCATTATCTGTACCAAATTCAGACGGTGTTGCGCAACGTTGTGGATTTAACTTCGCATCTGTTTCTGCTGATGAAGCGTCAACAGGCGTTGTTGGTTTCTTCTTAAACAGCCGTTATGAAATTAACGATGATTGGTCTGTATACTCAAACATGAATATTTCTAAATCTTCATCGTTTGGTCGTTATGCGCCATCGTTAGCACAAGCGTATGTTGGTCCAACAAGTCCAAATAACCCAACTAACCCAGATAGCCCATACTATGACCCAGCTTGGAATACATCTACTTATGATGGTTCAGCTGATATGGCGACTACTGGCTCTGATGGCGTATTTGTATTACACCGTTTTGCTGGTTTAGGCAATCGTGATAACAACGTTGATAACTACCTATCTGACCTTTTAGTTGGTTTTGAAGGCGATATCGATGGTGTATTAGTAGAGTTTGGTGTTCGTCGTAACAAATCACGTACTTATGATATCGGTCGTAACTACGTAGTTATCCCAATTGCTGAACAGTACATGGACGATGGTTCATACTTATTAGGTGATTTAGATCGCAACCCTGCTGATGTATTGAACTCAATGAAAGCGACTATTTCACGTATTGGTGATTATAACCAAGATGAAGTATTCGGTTCTGTACAGTTTGATTTATTCGAAATGGATGGTGGCACAGCGGTTGCTATCGTTGGTGGCGAATGGCGTGACATTTTGTTTAATGACCAATACGATTCATTATCAGAAGGTGGTGTAATCGGTGGTTCTGCAGGTAACTCTGCTGGTGGTAGCCGTCAGGTTAGTGCTGCATATGTAGAAGCCGTTTTCCCTTATTCTGATGAAGTAGAAATTACTGCTGCATTACGTCGCGATAGCTACTCAGATTATGGTTCAGATGTATCTCCAAAGGTTTCTGTACGTTATAACCCAACTGATGAGTTAGTACTTCGTGCTTCTTATGGTGAAGGTTTCCGTGCTCCAACGCTTGATATTCTGACTCAGAAAGAATCTTTCTCTGCCGATTCTGTACGTGACCCTCAGCATTGTGAAGCTGTAGGCCTTGCTCCAACTTGTTCTGACCAAGTTGATGCATATGTAATCGCTAACCCATTCCTAGAGTCTGAGTCTTCTACTCAGTACGCATTTGGTATGGCATATGAAGCAGCAGAATGGATTGATTTCTCTTTAGATTATTTCAACATCGAAATCGAAAATCGTATTAAGTCGTTCTCTGCGGGTGAGTTAATTAACTTACAAAACTTAGGTCAAGCACTACCAGCTGGTATGGAAGTGGTTCGTAATGCGAACGGTGCGATTGATAGTATTACACGTGGTTTCGGTAACCAAGGTACACTACAAACGTCTGGTCTTGACTTAAACTTAAACACACGTTTCGATTTCAACGAAATGGGTGCATTACGTCAAAACGTGTCAATGTCTTACACTCAAAAGTATGACGTTGATGGTAACAGCCAGTTAGATTTCTCTGCGTTCCCTCAGTATCGTGGTGTAATCTCTAACGTTTATTCTATCGGTGATTTCGACATCGCATGGAACATGAACATCATTGGTGATACTGCACGTTTATCAGGTAGTGAATATCTTCCTGTTCCACATTGGATCACTAACGATATCAACGTTTCTTACAATGCTTCTTGGGGCGGTAAAGTCACAATTGGTTCAAATAACGTTGGTGGTAAAGACCCAATTTTAGATACTGACCCAGATGGTTCACGTGACTATAACTTTAACTTATATGACGGTTACGGCCGTATCGTATACGCACGTTACACTCAATCTTTCTAAGATTAGTTAACTGATTTAAAAAGCGAGCTTCGGCTCGCTTTTTTTATGCTAAAATTTTACGAAACTACAAGCGTAATCAAGGAGCTGATATGTCTCAACAACCTTGGCAATCTTATTGGCAAACACATACGACAGCGAATTCATTTTTACATGAATATGAATCAGGTGAGGGACCTTATGGCGTGATTGCTGATTATTGGTCTCGTATTTTTGAGCAGTTTAGACCTGAGACCAATGTCATCGATCTTGGAGCAGGAAATGGGGCATTAAGCCACTTATACCTACGTCAATTCCCCCAGCCGGTTATCGGGAAGTGGCAAAATATAGATTTTGCCCATATTCAGTGTGAGACTGCGCATGCTTGTGTTGAACATATTCAAGCAGATATGCATGCATTACCGTTATCCGCTAATAGTGTTCAACAAGCAGTCAGTATGTATGGGCTTGAATATAGTGATCTTGAGCAATCAATGAGTGAAATTTCTAGAGTACTTGTGTCAAATGGTCAACTGCATTGTTTATTACACCACCCAGAGAGTATTATCTCACTGCAATCTCACATCACCATCAACGTGAGTGAAAGATTACTTAAAGTAGATTTTTTGTCAGATCCACAGTCATTATCATCAATGACTTATGAACAAATAAAGCAGCATTGCTTGAAAGGCTTAAATGCACATTTACATAGTGTGGATATAAAAGCTCAAGAAGATGTGAAATTGATTGGACAAAATGTGTTTAACATTTTACAGTTTAATACGTCAGTAGTCGTTATATGTGAATGTCTACAAAAGTTAGCTGATGCGATAGCAGCCCAATCACAGCGTTTAATGCAGCAACTTGATGCTGCAGCACAAGCAAAATCATTTTTTGCTGCTAATAATCACAAAGCACAATTTGTAAACGAACACTCACTTGAGCTTTTAACGTATAACGACCGCCCAATTGCGTATGCATTTTCGGGCATAAAATAAACCAAAAAAAGGATTCGATATGCGAATTTGGTCAATCATTGTAGTTTTGATGTTATCGATAGGTAATGTACAAGCACAAACAGCAACAACAGATCCAGCCAGTATACCCATGGAAGCATTTTTCAAAGATGCTAAATTTTCAAATATGTCTATCTCTCCAGATGGTAAACATCTAGCAGTACGATATGATACGGGCACATCAAACAGCCTCGCAATCATGGATATTGGGTTAACTCAAGTAAAAGCGAATATCAATTTTGGTGAGTTCATGCGCATAGGTAGTGTCATGTGGCCTCGCAACGACCGGATCATCTTATCCTATCAGAAGTTTGTTGGTTACCTGGATACTCGTGGAAGTGCCTCAATTTATGTCGCGTATGATCTTGATGGTAGTAATGGTCGTCAGTTAACTGTGCCACAACGTGTTCAATATAGTATCTTGAATATGTTACCTAGTAAGCCTAATAAAATATTGGTGCAACGTCGCCACTATGCTGATGGTGGTCAAGCAAAGTTATTTGAAATTGATATCGAAAGCGGTAAAGAAAAATGGATCGGTGGTGAACCTCGAGGTGCGCAATCAATCATTACTGATTTTGATGGTAATCCGCGTTTTGCTTTTTCATATGAAGAAGACGATGACGATGAATTTGGTAAAGGCGATACTGTATTTTATTTAAAGAAATCAAATAATGCTGATTGGCAGAAAGTGAAGTTACCCATTTATAAAAAAGGCGGTAATATCAACTTATTGGGCTTTAATGCTGCAGGCACATTAGCGTATGTCGCTTCTGATTATGAAACAAAAGTGCCGAGTATCTATTCTGTAGATATGCAAACGCTAGCAACAAAGCTAGTACATGAAGAAACGGTAGCCGAAATCTCTGGTACTGGAACTATGTATAACGGTGCATTAGAAGCGGTTTCATTTTCTCCTGATTATAATCGCTTAGTATTCCTATCTGATGATAGTGAAATGAAAAAGATTATGATGCAACTATATGCCACATTTGGTGTCGATGATGAGAAGACTGATGTACGTATCTCTTCATTTACCGAAGATGGCAATCAATTGGTCTTCACATTATCTTCTGACCGTGATCCAGGTGCATTTTATTTATTCAATCGTGGCTTAGATGGTTCAAAACCCAGTATTTCTTTATTGGATGTTGCTAAATCAGAAATTGATCCAGCGATGATGGCTGAGATGGTGCCATTTAAATTTCAAGCACGTGATGGGTTAACATTGAATGGATATTACGTATTGCCGACGACAGGTGAAGCGCCTTGGCCGATGGTACAAATCATTCATGGCGGACCACATGGACCTCGTGATTATTGGGGCTGGAATCGTGAAGCACAATTCTTAGCAAGCAGAGGTTATGCCGTGGTTTCAGTCAACTTCCGAGGTTCAGGTGGTTATGGCACTGAATTTATGGAAGCGGGTTACAATGAATGGGGCGGGAAGATGATCAATGACATGACTGATGCCACCATGTGGATGATCGACAAGGGTTTCGCTAATAAAGACAAAATGTGTGTGTATGGCGGTTCTTATGGTGGTTATGGAACGTTACAAAGTTTAGTACGTGAACCAGACTTGTATAAGTGCGGGATAGGCTATGTGGGCGTATATTCATTACTTGAGTTTAAAAAATCAGGTGATGTACCATCTCGAGCGTCTGGCCGTAAATATTTAGATCGTGTTGTAGGAACAGATACTGAACGTTTACGTGAATTTTCTCCAGCATTAAATGTCGATAAAATTAAAGCAGATTTATTTATTGCACACGGTCGTGAAGATGTGCGTGTGCCAATGGAACAATATGATGTGTTATCGGAAAACTTAAAACGCATCGGTAAACCTTATATTTCAATGGTACGTGATGAAGGTCATGGTTATCAGCAAGATAAGAATAAATATGATTTTTATAATCAAATGGAATCATTCTTAGCGAAGCATTTGAAATAAAATTACAGAATATGACGGATTTGTTACAGAAAGTACGTGTGTCAACATATTTATTTAACTTGTTAATGATATGTGAGCTTGATTAACACCGTCTATTATGTGATCATTTAAACGTTATGGGCATGGATTGTGCCCATTATTCATTCTACTTATATAACGTTTTTTACATACTTACGTGTATTTGTTACGTAAGTGAAACATAAAATAACACTAAATTGGTTGGGAATTATGTCCAAAATGAGCAAGAGAACTCTTATTGCGACAACTGTTATCGGTGCATTCGCATTAGCAAACAGTTCAGTCGTTTCAGCAGATCCGTTGAATGCTCTTCATAAAGAAGAAGCTAAAATTCACGTTGCTGCAAAAAAATCTCAAGAGAAAATTAACTCTTTATTCGAGCAATCACAGGAATTGTTGGTTGAATATCGTGCAGTAGTTGATGAAACTGAAAACTTAAAGGTCTATAACGATTATGTTGCTAGTCTTGTTGCTGATCAGCAACGCAACATTGATTCGTTACAACGCCAAATTGATTCAATTGAAGAAACAAAGCAGAACATTGTTCCGTTAATGTTCCGTATGATTGATTCTTTAGAGCAGTTCGTTAAACTTGATGTGCCAATCAATTTAGAAGAGCGTTTAGCACGTGTTGAGCGCCTTCGTACAATCATGACTAACTCAAACGTAACTGTTTCTGAGCAGTTCCGTCAGGTCATCGAAGCATACCAAATTGAAAACGAATACGGTGCACGTATCCAAGCTTACCAAGGTGAGATTGATGATAATGGTACTACGGTTACTGTTGATTTCTTTAACTTAGGTCGTACTGCATTATTAGCTTTATCACTTGACCAAAAGAATGCATGGGTATGGGATAATGAAGCTCGTTCATGGGAAAAATTAGGTGATGAATACCTAGGTTCAGTTGTTACTGCCGTTCGTATGGCTCGTAACTTAGTACCTGCAGACCTAATCAAACTTCCAATCAAAGCAGCATCGGCGGAGTAACCATAATGAAAACAATAGTTAAAACGCTACTGACTGCAGCATCAATTGCTGTACTATCATGTTCAGTTCAAGCGCAAGAAGCTCAATCACTTGAACAATTACTTGAACAAGTTAAGAAAAATCGTGTCTCTGAAGCTCGCCAAAATGTTGCGCGTGAAAAAGAGTTCCAATCAGCACGTGCTGATAAGCAAGCATTATTAAATCGTGCTCAGCGCGAATTAAAAGCAGAACAAGACCGTGGCGATCGTTTAGCGAAGCAATTTGCTGATAACGAAGTGACATTATCTGAAAAAGCAATCGAATTAGATCAAGCAACAGGTACGCTAGGTGAAATGTTCGGTGTGGTACGTCAGGCATCTTCTGAAGCATATGGTCGTATCTCTACTTCAATCGTAAGTGCTGAATTCCCAGGTCGTGACGTGTTCTTAGCACGTATGTCTGAAGAGTCTAAAGGCTTACCAAACATCAAAGAATTAGAAGACTTATGGTTTGCATTACAAACTGAGATGACTGAATCTGGTCGTATTTCTAAGTTCACTACTAACGTTATCAGCCTTGATGGCGGTTCTGCTGAACAAGAAGTTGTGCGTGTTGGTACATTCAACTTAATCGGCGAACAGGGTTATTTAGTATATGATGATGCCAATGATCAAGTCGTGCCTTTAGGCCGTCAACCAGATAGCCATATGGTATCTTCAGCTGATGATTTACGTGCAGCTAACTCAGGCTTTGTGCCAGTGTATGTTGATCCTTCACGTGGTTCAATCTTAGGTCTATTAAAGCAAAAAGCAACGTTGATGGAACGTTATCACGCAGGTGGTGTCGTTGGTTACATCATTACAGTGATGCTAGTTATCGGTCTATTAATTGGTGTATACAAATTAGTTGCATTATCGCTAGTGTCTAGCAAAATCAGTGCACAGCTTAAAAATGCTGCTAACCCTTCTGATGCTAACCCATTAGGCCGTATCTTAAAGGTTTATCATGATAACAAATCAGCTGATACTGAAAATCTAGAGCTTAAGCTTGATGAAGCAATTCTTCGTGAATTACCGTCAATTGACTCTGGTATCAATATCATCAAGATTTTTGCTGCGATTGCGCCGTTATTAGGTCTACTAGGTACAGTACTTGGTATGATTGCAACGTTCCAACAAATCACATTATTCGGTACTGGTGACCCACGTATCATGGCAGGTTCTATCTCAATGGCACTTGTTACGACTGCTCAGGGTATCATCGCTGCCTTACCATTAATCTTAACGCATAGCATTGTAGCTGGACGTAGCAAGTCAATTGTTCACATCTTAGATGAACAAACGGCAGGCATCGTTGCAACTCATGCAGAGTCGGAGAAAGCGTAGATGATTTACCTGATTGGATTATGGGAATCTGTCAGGGACTTTATCGCTACCGGCGGTGACGTATTGTATTTCGTCGCTGCCGCGCTCTTCCTTATGTGGGTATTAATGGTTGAGCGTTATTGGTATTTGACATCAGTATTTCCAAAAGTAAAGAGTGATATTATCGCTCGCTGGGATGCTCGAGCAGATACTACTTCATGGTATGCGCATAGAATCCGTGATACATGGATTTCAGAAGCGTCAGACGCGCTTAACGCACGTATGTTGATTATTAGAACGTTAGTGGCCATGTGTCCATTGATTGGTCTTCTAGGTACAGTAACAGGAATGATTACGGTATTTGAAACAATGGCCACTCAAGGTACAGGGAACGCACGTTTGATGGCGGCAGGTATTTCAATGGCAACTATCCCTACTATGGCAGGAATGGTTGCGGCATTATCAGGTTTATTTGTGAGTTCACGCTTAGAAGCAAAAGCGAAGATGGCTCGTGAAAAACTGGTAGATAGCCTGCCTCATCACTAGAGAGAGATTATTATGGCTCGAAAAGTCAGAGTAGAAGAAGAAGATGCAGCGATCGATATGACGCCGATGTTGGACATCGTATTTATCATGCTGATATTTTTTATCGTCACGACAGTTTTCGTAAAAGAAGCCGGTATTGAGGTAAATAAGCCAGAAGCATCTGAAGCTTTTATGCCAAAAAATGCCAACATCTTTATTGCGGTGACTGAAGATGGCGATGTCTGGTTAGATAAGCGCCAAGTGGCGGCTGATTCAGTGCGTGCAAATGTTGAACGTTTGTTAACTGAACAGCCAACCGATTACGTCATTATTCAAGCGGATGTGAAAGCAAAGCATGGATTAGTCGTAGAGATCATGGACCAAGTTAAAGATGCGGGAATCGATAAGATTTCAATCGCAACAAGGGGTTAATCAATGGGACGTTTTATAGTTTCTATTTTAATTGGCGCCGGTGTAGCTTTTACCTTGTTCGTGGTTATGGCGAAGTTAATTGAAAACACTAACCGCCCAGCGGAAGAAGTGCCAGACACACCTGTAATTGATATCGTAATGAGTCAGCCGGATGACGAGACACAGACGCGTAATCGTGTACCGCCTCCTCCACCTCCTCCACCTCAGCAGCCGCCTAAAATGCAGCCAACTGAGCCGGATGATGTTGACCCAGATTCAGATGCGTTTAGTCTAAATGTCCCTGGTATTGATACTGGTGGTGTAGGTATCAACTTGGGTGGTGTTGGTGCGATGCGTCGTGACGGTGATGCTACACCTATCGTACGTATTGAACCAAAATACCCTGTTCAAGCTGCTCGTGATGGTAAAGAAGGTTGGGTTCGCCTAACGTTTACTATTAACGAAGTCGGTGGTGTTGAAGATGTAAGTGTAACGGAAGCTGATCCAAAACGTGTTTTCGATCGTGAAGCCAAACGCGCGTTACGTAAGTGGAAATACAAGCCTAAAATTGTTGATGGTAAGCCTCAAAAACAATTTAATATGAAGGTTCAGTTAGACTTTAAATTGGATAAATCATAATGAAGAATTTAATTAAAGTAGCTGTTGCAGCAGCCACCATGTCAGCAACGTTTGCGTTTGCGAATGTTGCCCATGCGCAAGATAATGCAGCCGCAAAGCAACCTGCACCAAAGCCTGTTTTACCGGTAATGTGTCCAGGTTATGAGCGTGGCAAAACGCAAATCGTAGGCGAGCGTGTTGGTAAAAAAGTACAACGTGCATTTGAAGCATACAATGAAGATTTAATTGCCGATGCAATACAAATACTCATTGATATTGAAACTTCAGATACCTTTGACCAAGCATATGTTAACCGTTTTGTAGGTAACTTATTGGCTGCAGAGAAAGGCCGTGCGAAAGAAGCTACTGAGCGCTTAACAGCGTCAGTATCAGAGAAAGTACTGAACGACCGTGAACATGCTGATACTTTGCGTCTTTTAGGTGATTTAAACCTTCAAGAAAAACAGTATGCTGATGCGGTTGAATGGTATGAAGCCTGGATGGACTTTACTTGTAAAGAAGATCCGGCTATTTACACACGTATGGCTCAAGCGTTTTATGAGTTAAAGCAATTAGATAAAATCATTGCTCCTGCTGATAGTGCGATTGCTTTGTATACCAAAGAAGGCAAGCCTAACAAAAACCCTTATGTATTAAAGTTAACGTCTTACTATGAGCGTAAAGACTATCCAAACACGGTAAAAGTGGCAGAAGAACTTGTTCGTCAGTTCTCTGATACACCGCGTTGGTGGACTCAGCTTGGTTTCTTCTACATGTTAGTGGAAGATTATAAGAAAGCGTTATCGACATTTGAGATGGCATATAATCAAGGATATTTATCAAAAGCTTCTGAATTTAAAGCGTTTGCTCAGCTTTATTCAACGAATGATATTCCTCACAAAGCTACTCAGATCCTAGAGAAATACATTGGTAACGGCACGATTGAGAAAAATGAAGCGAATTATTCGTTACTAGCGAATGCGCATCACTCAGCTAAAAACCACAAAAATGCGGCGAAGTTTTACGAAATTGCAGCACGTTTTGAAAACAATGCTGACTTATATCGTAAGCAAGGGTTATTATTGATGTCAGCTGAAGATTATAAGGGCGCTGTCGTCGCGTTCGAAAAATCATTAGAGTTTGGTATTGAAGATCCAGGTCGTGTACATTTCTCATTAATGGAAGCTAACTTCTATCAAAACAAATTCCGTACTGCATATAAGTATGTATTGGAAGCGAAGAAGTCTAAGCAAATGAAGCGTAATGCAGAAGCATGGGCGCCTTACATTAAAGAAAAAGCTAAGAACCGTGGTATCAATATTTAATTGATAATATCTGTTCACAGTATAAAAAAAGCGACTTTTTGAAGTGACCCCTTAAACTTGGACACTTTATTAAGCAGCTTTCAAGGCTTGATTTCGGTACTCTACCGGACTCAGG
>ENA-OUOG01005184-OUOG01005184.1-marine-metagenome-genome-assembly--contig:-NODE-5184-length-10712-cov-6.323742_pt1 | contig 10712 bp, 11 predicted proteins | sample MGYA00248635_ERZ508505 | MGnify/ENA primary metagenome ERZ508505 (study PRJEB26176, sample SAMN06267871) | marine metagenome | isolation source: Saanich Inlet, British Columbia, Canada | place: Pacific...
TCCGAAGCCAGATAGACAGCCGTGCCCCCGATGCTTTCAAGCGCTGCATTGCGCCGCATCGGTGAATTGGCCTCGGTCGTCTTGAAGGTCTTGCGCGCACCGCCAATCGCGGCCCCCGCCAGCGTCTTCATGGGACCGGGGCTGATGGCATTGACCCGAATACCTTGAGGACCCAAATCATTGGCCAAATAACGCACAGCGCTTTCCAGTGCGGCTTTGGCCACGCCCATCACATTGTAAAACGGTGTGACCCGGTTCGATCCTTGATAGGTCAAGGTCAACAATGTGCCGCCCTCTGGCATCAATTCCGAGGCGCGTTTGGCCACGTCGATGAAGGAGAAACAGCTGATTGTCAGCGAGTTGCGGAAATTGTCGCGCGATGTGTTGACGAAACGCCCTGCAAGCTCGTTCTTATCCGAGAAGGCAATGGCATGGACCACGAAATCCAGACTTCCCCATTCCGCTTTCAGCTTGTCAAAACAGGCCTCCATCGAGGCATCATCCGTGACATCAACATCCAGCATCAGCGTCGAGCCAACCGATTGCGCCAAAGGCTCAAGCCGTTTTCCAAAGGCTTCGCCCTGATAGGAAAAGGCCAATTCAGCCCCTTCATTATGCAAGGCTTTGGCAATGCCCCAAGCGATGGACCGTTCATTGGCAACGCCCATGACCAAGCCGCGCTTACCCTTCATCAAATCAGCCATAATATCGATTACCCACTATATTTTGAAAGCAGCATGGAGCCATTGGTGCCGCCAAAGCCGAAGGAGTTTGTCATCACCGTATCCAGCCCCGCATTCTCGACCAGCGCGGTTGCGATCTCTTCTGGCTTGAGGGCGGGATCAAGGGTTTCGACATTGATCGACGGCGCGATGAAGTCGTTTTCCAGCATCAAAAGGCAATAAATGGCTTCTTGCGCACCAGTGGCCCCTTGGCTGTGGCCCGTCATGGATTTGGTCGAGGAAATCGGTGGGGTGCTGCCCTCGCCAAAGACGCGGCGCACGGCTTCGACCTCACCGATATCGCCAACAGGCGTCGAGGTGCCATGGGCATTGATATAGCTGATCTTGCGATCTTGCGGCAAATCTTGGAGGGCCAGACGCATAGCGCGTTCTCCGCCCTCACCCGAGGGGGCGACCATGTCATGCCCATCCGAGGTCGCGGCAAAGCCTGTTACTTCGGCATAGATTTTCGCACCGCGCGCAAGTGCGTGGTCAAGATCTTCGAGAACCACAATGCCGCCGCCACCTGCAATCACGAAACCGTCGCGATCGGCATCAAAGGCGCGGCTCGCGCGTTCGGGCGTGTCGTTATATTTTGACGACATCGCCCCCATGGCATCAAACAGACAGGACAAGGTCCAATCCAGTTCCTCGCCACCGCCTGCGAACATAACATCCTGCTTGCCCATCATGATCTGTTCACTCGCCACCCCAATGCAATGCAGTGACGTAGAGCAGGCAGAAGTTATCGAATAGTTAATGCCTTTGATTTTATAGGCTGTCGACAGATTGGCCGAGATGGTCGAGGACATGCATTTTGGCACCGCAAACGGGCCGATGCGCTTGGTGGCGCCTGTGCTCAAAACTGTTTGATGGGCGGCAAACATCGCGCTGGTCGATGGACCGCCTGACCCTGCAATCACACCTGTGCGCGGGTTGCTGACCAAATCCTCATCCAGCCCTGCATCGGCAATGGCTTCGGCCATCGCGATATGGGCATAGGCGGCACCGGGCCCCATGAAGCGCAGGGTGCGCTTGTCGACATGTTCGGCCACATCGATCTTGAGGGTGCCCGCGATCTGGCTGCGAAACCCGTTTTCGGCCATGGCTGGCACAGCTTCGATGCCCGATTTGCCCGCCTTCAAGCTGGCTGTGACTTCGGCTGCGTTATTTCCAATGGGCGAGACAATGCCCAACCCTGTGACGACCACTCGGCGCATGGTTCTCTCCCTTAGTTTATTCTTGATCACCCAGACCTCACGACGTGGACAGGGCGACTTTCATGTCTTTGACAAGATAAATGGTTTCGCCATCGGCTTCCACCCTGCCATCGGCCACACCCATGGTGAGGCGACGGGTTTGAATGGCCTTGGTGAAATCCACGTAATAGGTCAGCATTTTACGCTCGGGGCGCACCATGCCTGTCAGCTTCACTTCCCCCACACCAAGCGCATAGCCACGGCCTTCCCAGCCGCGCCAGCCAAGGTTGAACCCTGTCAATTGCCACAGGCCGTCAAGGCCAAGACAGCCAGGCATGATCGGGTTTCCGGGGAAATGGCAATCGAAGAACCACAGGTCTGGCTTGATATCAAACTCGGCCACCACATGGCCTTTGCCATGCTCACCACCATCGCCCGAGATGTCGGTGATACGGTCCATCATCAGCATGGGCGGCTCTGGCAGCTGTGCATTGCCGGGGCCAAACAGCTCGCCGCGCGCACATTTCAAGAGATCGTCCCTGTCGAAACTGGTGGGGTAAGTTGTCATGCGGTTCTGCCTGTTCGTTTGGTGTTGATTGCGATCTTAACTTTTCCGCTTTCGTCTAGCATTTGCCCGCCTTGCGTTGCAAGCGTGGCAGGCCCACCTGTGGCCCTAGCGTCGCAGAAGGCGGATTCCATTTGAAAAACCGCGCTCAAACGCTCTATATTAAGGTCAGACGTGCAGGAATGACCCACATGATGACCCCCCAAGCGCTTGAACGCGGCACAAAATGGTTGGCGCAAGCCGATTTGAGACCAACGCGGCAGCGCCTCTCGCTGGCGACTTTGCTGGTAGGTGACGGCCATAATCGCCATGTCACGGCCGAAGGTCTGCATGCATCCTCCCATATCGCGGGCGACAGCGTGTCGCTGGCCACCGTCTACAACACGCTGCGCGCCTTTTGCGATGCGGGGCTGATGCGCGAAGTAACCGTTGATGGCTCGCGCAGCTATTTTGACACCCGCGTGGATGATCATCCGCATTTCTTCATGGAAGACGATGGTGCGCTAACAGATGCCCCCGCAGCCGAGCTTGAGATCAAATCCCTGCCCGAGGTGCCCGAAGGCTATGAGGTTGCCAAAGTGGATGTGGTGATCCGCCTGAGGCGCAAAACCTCCTGACCTCAACAGCTGATCGAAGTGACTCTGTTGAAACAGGCCCCGCCAGATGCGGGGCTTTTTCGTTTAAGACGCCGCTTTTGACGGCCCCTGCGCCAAGGCGCGCCATGCATCATATTGCGACAGGAACAGCTTGCCCGTCAGCTCCTCGAAGAAATGAGTGCGCTCCAGCCTGTCGGTCACGGGGCCTTTGACCTCGGATAGATGCAAATCCACATCCATATCCTTGAGGCGGGAATTGAGCGCCTCCAATGTCTCGAGCGCGGACATGTCGATCTCGTTCACAGCCGAGCACATCAAGACCACATGCTTGATCGGGCAATCCTCGACCACGCGGTCCAGCACGTAATCCTCCAAGAAGCGCGCATTGGCAAAATAGAGGGACTCGTCGATGCGGATCGTCAAAAGGGTTGGATCGGTCTCGACATCATGGCGGTCGATATTGCGGAAATGCTGGGTTCCGGGCACCAAGCCCACCTCGGCCACATGCGGGCGCGAGGTTTTATACAGATGCAAAACAATTGATAAAATCACCCCCGCCGAAACCCCTGTTTCCACGCCGAACCCCAAGGTCAAAAGGATGGTGGCGGCGACGGCTGCGAAATCAGAGATGGAATAGCGCCATGTTTTGCGAAGGATCGAGAAATCGACCAAGCTGAGAACCGCCACGATAATGGTCGCGGCCAAGGTCGCTTTGGGCAGGAAGAACACCAAAGGCGTCAAGGCCAGCGCCGCGATTGCCAGCCCGACAGCCGTGAATGCGCCTGCCGCAGGTGTCTGCGCGCCGGCATCGAAATTCACGACCGAGCGCGCAAACCCGCCCGTTACAGGATAGCCGCCCGTAAAACCCGCCCCGATATTTGCCATACCAAGGCCGATCAATTCCTGATCAGGATCAATGCGTTGGCGCTTTTTGGCGGCCAAGGTCTGCGCGACCGAGATCGATTCAACAAAGCCTATGACCGAGATCAAAAGTGCTGGCACAAATAGCGCCGACATCAATTCAAGGGACAGATCAGGCATGGTCAAAGGCGGCAGGCTTTGGGGCACGTCACCCACGATGGCCACGCCCGCCCATGAGGACAGATCAAATACCCACACAGCCATAGTGGTCACAAACACAGCCCCCACTGGCCCCGCCTTTTGGGCAAATTCGGCCGCCTTGGGGCTGAACCCGCGTGCAATCAAAAAGGGCTTGAGCCCTTTGCGCACCCAAAACAGGAATGCGACCGCCGCGACGCCGATGATCAGCGTGACAAAATTCGTCTCGGGCAAATGCGCGACCAATGAGATCATAAACTCGATCAAGGTATGACCGCCTGCATCAATGCCAAGGATATGTTTCAACTGGCTTGCCGCGATCAAAATGCCCGAGGCCGTGATAAAGCCTGCAATCACGGGATGGCTGAGGAAATTGGCCAGAAACCCCAGTTTGAACACCCCCAAGATCAGAAGCATTCCCCCCGACATCACCGCCAAAGTCAGCGCTGCAATGGCGTAGCCTGCCGTGCCTGCCTCGGCCACCTGCCCGATGGCCGCCGCCGTCATCAATGAGACCACCGCCACAGGCCCCACGGCCAAAGCGCGGCTGGTGCCGAAAATCGCGTAAAGAATGATCGGCGCGATCGAGGCATAAAGCCCCGCCTCTGGCGGCAATCCCGCCAAAAGCGCATAGGCCAGAGATTGCGGGATCAACATGATCGTCACGATCACCGCCGCCATCATATCATTGGAAAACGCCCCGCGATCATAGTCCCGCCCCCAATCGAAAACGGGCACATATTTCGCGATTTTGAAAGCCATCTGGCGGGTCTTTCCCAAAGGGGCAGCGTTCAAATCCGCGCGGCCCTCAACACATGATTAGACGTCGTCCAACTTGGACTGATAGGCGGCAAACAGATTGCCCGAACGCGCGCCCGAGCGGCAATAGGCCAAAATCGGGCGGGGCAGCTCGGCCATGAGGTCTGCAAATTCTTCTTCATCCTGCTCGGTCATCGCGCCAGAGGTGAAGGGCAGATAGCGGATCTCGAGACCCGCAGCCTTTGCCGCTGCGGCCACATCGTCAAAACGGGGCTGGCCCTGCTCTTCCTCATCGGGGCGATTGCAGATGATGGATTTATAACCCTGCGCCACAATCGAGGCGATCTCATCGGCCGTGATCTGCGGGGCCACGGCGAAATCGGGGGTCAGCATTTTAATCGTCATCAATTGGTCTCCTTGTTCGATGCTATCGCAGGCTCACAGCCCGTTCAGCGGAACCTTTAGCATTGGCCGCCCGTCTTCGTCAGTCGGAACTGTGCCTGCGCGCATATTTACCTGCAGGGACGGGATGATCAGCTTGGGCACATCAAGGGCTGCATCGCGCTCCGTGCGGAATTTAACGAAGTCTTCCTTCGTCTTTGCGCCGCCGACGTGGATATTGTGGGCTTTTTCCTCACCCACCGTGGTCTCCCATTGGATATCGCGGCCATTGGGGCCGTAATCATGGCACATGAACAGGCGCATCTCGTCTGGCAGCGCCAAAACCTTTTGGATCGAGTCAAACAAGACGCCCGCATCCCCACCCGGAAAATCGGCACGCGCCGAGCCGCCATCGGGCATGAACAATGTATCCCCGACAAAGGCCGCATCACCAATCACATGGGTCATGCAAGCAGGCGTATGGCCGGGCGTGTAGATTACAAAAACCTCCATCTCCCCGATCTTGTAGCGATCCCCATCCTTGAAAAGCGCATCGAACTGGCTGCCATCGCGCTGGAAGGCCGTGCCTTCATTGAAGATTTTGCCAAATGTGTCCTGCACAACCGTGATCTGGTCACCAATACCGATCTTGCCGCCCAATTCGAGCTGGATATAGGGTGCCGCCGAGAGGTGATCGGCATGGACATGCGTCTCGATCAGCCACTCAAGCGAAAGCCCGTTTTCCTTGATATAGGCGATGATGGCATCGGCGTTTTCATAGCTCAGACGCCCCGCTGCATAGTCGATATCCATGACACTATCGATCACCGCACAGGCGTTCGAATTGGGGTCCTTGACCACATAGGAAATCGTATTCGTGGCAGGATCAAAGAAGGACTCCACCTGCGGGTGGAGGGTCATATTCACAGGATAACCCGTCATAGCTTGTCTCCTTTTGATAAACCCAGAGTCACGCGCTCGCCGTTTGACGGTTGCGCAAGGCGGTATTGACAGCGCGCGCCACAAAAATGCCGACGATCAAGGCGCACACAAAGATGAAAACCTCACTGCGGCCCGTGCCAAGCGCGGGCAAGGCCCCGCCTGGACAAAAGCCTGCAATCCCCCAGCCGATCCCAAAAAGAGCAGAGCCCCCGATAAGGCGGGTATCCAGACGGGTGGCTGTGGGCAGTTGAAATTCACTCTCGAACACGGGGCCCGTGGGGCGCGGCAACACGAAGCGATATCCGATAAAGGTGGTGACCAAAGCGCCCCCCATGACGAACATAAGGCTCGGGTCCCAAGTTCCTGCGATATCGAAGAAATTGATGACTTTCGCGGGGTTGGCCATGCCAGAGATGGAAATGCCGATGCCAAAGATCAATCCGATGGCGAAGATAAGGATAAGACGCATAAATTCAGCCTCCGATAACATGGCGAATGACAAAGACGGTGATCCCTGTCGTGAGCATGAAGGTCAGTGTGGCAACGATGGAGCGCTTTGAAAGGCGCGCCATCCCGCATACCCCATGGCCCGAGGTGCAGCCCGATCCGAAGGTCACACCGATGCCCACGATGACACCCCCGATGATCAAGGCAGGTGTCGATACGCGAACCGAAACCTCAGGCAGCGACCCTGTGACCAGCATGACGACCAGCGGCCCCATGACCATGCCCGCCAAAAAGACCAAGCGCCAAGTCAGGTCTGACGAAGACGATGGCGACAAAATGCCTGCCAAAATGCCCGTGGCCCCCATAATGCGCCCCATGGTCAGCATCAACAAAACGGCGGCCCACCCGATCAATACCCCGCCGCTGAGCGATTGAATTGGAGTGAATACGGTTTCCATTACAACATGCCTCCCAAAGCCAAGGAGGTGAGTCGCAGGTGATTGTCGTTATTTTTCAACACGAAAAGCGTCCTTTGGTGTAATCTGTTAAGACTGTGTACGCCAAAGCAGGATAGCGGTCAGTGACGATGTCACAAAGCGCTCCGATCAGGTCTCACTCGCGCCAAGTTTCTCGATGGAGGCGCGGTCTTTCAACTCGATCTGGCCTCGGGTTTGAACAATCCAGTCACGGCGCTGAAACTCCGAGAGTTGCCGCGAGATCACCTCGCGCGCGGTGCCCAGTTCGGCTGCCATTTTCTGATGGGTGGATTTCACAACCCCGCCCTTTTCCAATTCCAGCAGCTTTTGTGCCAGACGGATATCCATACGACGAAAGGCGATCTCGTCGATGACATGGAACAAATCCGTGATCCGCTTGGAATAGGCCGTGAAGACAAAATTTCGGAAGGCCTCGGATTGGCTGATCAAATCGTCGAAGACCTTGCGCGGGATGGCTACGGCCTGCACCTCGGTCTCGGCGATGCCTTCGGCGGAATAATCCTCATAGGCCAGAAGGCAGGCGGTGGTCAGAACGCAGCTTTCGCCTGCATGCACACGGTAGAGAACCACCTCGCGTCCCGCCTCCGAGGTTTGCTGCACCCGTACCGTTCCAGACAGCAGTAAGAGCAGGTTTTCAGGGCTTTTATCGGGGCCGAATATCATGGCGCCAAGCGGCATATCCACGACCTGCGAGCGCGTAACCAGCAAATCCTTGATCGCGGGTTCCAAGCGCGACAGGCCTGCAAAGCGGTCAATCCAATTGTCTTGGGCTATTTGCGCATCCATATCGGCGGCCTCCTGCCCTCTAGATAGGACAGCGCGCGCCTTAGGGGAAGATGGCAGGCGGCGATCCAACCAATACAAAGCTGCCTGGGCCATGGAGAAGCTGACGCCACAGGGGCACCTAAGGCAAAACAGCCTCTCCCTGCAGCAGCCCCAAGAGCACACCCAAAAAGACAACGCGCGCTGTGTTTACCTCAGGCCTTGCCCAATCGCTTTGAGCGCGCATCACATCAGCCGCATCTTCAGCCTCGCGCCTTTCGCACCCCAATTGGCCCGCATGAATGCAGATCGCAGGGTTTCTGGCCTGTTCATTACAGTCTTGCAGCACCGTCACAAAACACGCCCTAACCGAGGCCGCATCGGCCCATGCAAAGCGCTGGCTGGCAAGCGTCAGCGCCAAGGCAAGCACCGAGAACAAAAGCAGCGTGCTGATATTTCTTCGACTATACATCGCGCCCTCCGCCAAGGATCACTCAATTGGATTGAGCTTTAGCGAGAGCGGGTGAAGGTCAGGTTAAGGGATCAATTCAAATCGCATCACATCCACCATTCCGCGATCAGTGATCTTGAGCGCAGGGATCACAGGCAGGGCGAGGAAGGCCAATTGCAAGAACGGCTCCTCTAGGGTCACGCCCAGCGATTTCGCGGCAGCGCGTAGATCAACCAATGCATCTCGCACCTCCTCGAAGGGCGACAGGCTCATGAGGCCCGCAACAGGCAGCGGCAATTCGGCCAGCACCTTGCCGTCCGATGCAACCACAAAGCCCCCCTCGATCTGCGACAATCGATTGGCCGCCAATGCCATATCGTCATAATCCACGCCGACACAGGCGATATTGTGATGGTCATGGCATACGGTCGAGGCAATCGCCCCCGCCCTAAGGCCAAAGCCTTTCACAAAGCCCGTCGCGATATTGCCGTTCTTGCCATGCCGCTCTACGACCGCGATGCGCACAAGATCGCGCGCGGGATCAGGGGCTTTATCCCCATCCTTGATCTCGATCACCTCGCGCAAATGTTCGGTGATGATCTTGCCTTCCAGAATGCCGATCACATCGGTTTCAGGTCGATTGGCCCTTGTGCGAAAACTCGCAGAGGTCACCACAGGCGCTTTGACCGAGCCGCGCCCAACAGGGGCAAGCTGGCCGCGCGCGTCAAAGGCTGCATCATCGACCAGACGCCCCGCCGCCCACACTTTGGCGGCATTGCATCCCTCAAGCGTATCAATGGCCACGATGTCGGCGCGTTTTCCAGGTGCAATCAAGCCGCGGTCTTTCAAACCGAAGGCTTCCGCCGCCGAGAGCGAGGCCGCCCGATAAACCGCCAAGGGCGAGCAGCCCAGATCGATCAACCTTCGGATCATGTAATCAAGATGGCCATGCTCGGCGATATCGAGCGGATTGCGGTCATCGGTGCATAAACACATATAGGGCGCGGTGGTGTCACTCAGCACAGAATGAAGCGCATCCAAATCCTTGGAGACCGAGCCTTCGCGGATCAAAACGCGCATGCCTTTGCGCAATTTCTCCAAGGCCTCCTCGGCGCTGGTTGCCTCATGCTCGGTGCGGATGCCAGCCGCGATATAGGCATTGAGATCACGCCCCGAGAGCATGGGGCAATGCCCGTCAATATGGCCGCCCTCAAAGAGGCGCAATTTGGCCATTGCCTCAGGGTCGCGGTGGATCACACCAGGGTAGTTCATGAATTCTGCCAGCCCTATCCCCGAAGGATGCCCCATCAAAGCCGCCAGATCCTCGGCCCCTATATCGGCGCCTGCGGTCTCCATATTGGTGGAGGGCACGCAGGAGGAGAGCTGCACCCGCATATCCATCAAGACCCGCTCGGAGGCCTGTTGGAAATAGCGGATGCCATCGGGTCCGATCACATTGGCAATCTCATGGGGATCACAGATCGCGGTTGTCACACCGCGCGGGGTCACGCAGCGGTCAAACTCGAAGGGGGTCACGAGGCTCGATTCCACATGGAGATGCGTATCGATAAATCCCGGAACCAGGGTCAGCCCCGTCACATCGACGACCTCCTTGCCCTCATAGCTCTCGCCCACCCCGACAATGGTATCGCCACAGATTGCGACATCGCCTTGGATCATCTGGCCCGTGATCAGGTCAAACACCTCTCCTCCACGCAGGACCAGATCGGCAGGGGCATCGCCGCGCCCTTGGGCGATGCGGCTTTCGAGGTTGGCCATATGAGTGCTCCTTTGTGAAGGTATTTTTCGCCAGCAGACCGCAGCGACGCGCCACTGTCCAGCCAAAGCCGTCCATTGCACTGGTGCAAAGGCGCCAAGTTGCGCATAATTGCGTGATGGCTGGAATGGACACCCAAAGGCAAGGCAAGAGCAACCGCAAATCAATTGCGGCGCTGAGCCTTGTTGTTTTGGTGACACTCGCGCTGGCTGTGGCCGCCATCCCTCGGATCGAGCGGTATTTTCTAGCCGAGCATGCCCGCCAGGACGAGGCCACGCTGCGGCTTGTCTCAGAGGTGCTGCGCAGCGCGCTGGAGGGGACAGAAGCCTTGCCTGTCCTTCTGGCCGAGCGACCGATACTGGCCCAAGTGCTGCGTGAGCCCGAAAATTCGGGCTTGTTGCCCTATGCCAATGAGCAATTGCGCCAGACAGCATTGTCACTCGGTGTCTCGGATATCTACCTGTTGGATCGCAACGGTGAAACGGTGGCCAGCAGCAACTACCGCTTGGAGCGCTCCTTTATTGGCCGAAATTTCGCCTTCCGCCCCTATTTCTC
>ENA-OUOG01005185-OUOG01005185.1-marine-metagenome-genome-assembly--contig:-NODE-5185-length-10712-cov-2.850212_pt1 | contig 10712 bp, 9 predicted proteins | sample MGYA00248635_ERZ508505 | MGnify/ENA primary metagenome ERZ508505 (study PRJEB26176, sample SAMN06267871) | marine metagenome | isolation source: Saanich Inlet, British Columbia, Canada | place: Pacific...
GTTGAAAACGTTGACATGACTGTTCCCAATGCATCCATTTCATTGGTGTATAAGGGCCTCAGCCGCGATGATCCCGATTTCTTTGCAGCGCATTTGATGAACCATATATTGGGTGGAGGAACATTCTCCTCTCGTCTGTACCGGGAGGTTCGGGAGAAGCGCGGCTTGGCATATGGGGTTTCTTCCAGCATCGTCACGCGGGCTAACACCAACTATCTGATTGCCAGTACGTCCACTCGGGCAGAAAACCAGGAAGAGGCACTTTCCGTGATAAAGGAAGAGTTTGCAAAAATGGCTGCAGAGGGGGTGACCCAGGAAGAGTTGGACCAGGCAAAGAAATATGTCTCAGGCTCCTATGCGATCAACAACCTTGATACGTCTGGCAAGATCGCGCGTGTACTGGTAGCCCTGCAAACAGAAAGCCTCGGCATTGATTATATCAACACGCGGGTAAAACAGATCGAGGCAGTAACCGTTGAAGACGTAAACCGCATGGCCCGTAAGTTACTGACAGTTGACCCTACAGTTGTGACCTTGGGGCCTGCAAAAGAGCAGAACTGAATACCCGCCGCAAACGGGCAATTGTTTATTGACTGCTGAGCTTCTGGTCGCGCAACCTTCGTTGGTCATAGCGTTCAACTGCTGTGCGTACAACGATATCAAGCATGCCGGGATTGTCTGGTACCAAATCAATGTCTAAAGGCATGGCCAATTCCGCGACCTTGTTTTGCGCATCGCCCATGCCCAGAAGTCGCACATGATCCTTGGTGGTTGTAACAAGTTCCAATTGTTCTTTTCGGGCACGTTCCAACAGTTCCTTGCATTCATCTTCAAGGAACACGTGGTGGTCGCCGAACCCCTGTTTGTCCTTGATGATTGCGCCAATCTTTTCAACGGTGTCGAAAAACTTGGTAGGATCAGCGATACCGGCAAAGGCAAGTACATTGAGGCCCTTGAATTGTTTCTTGTTTTTGACTTTAACACGCGCCTGAAAAATCGGTTTGGCTGCGCGGGCAGCTTTTCGGACAACCCGTTTTCCGCGTTCATAGCCCCCGATCAGAAGTACAGAATCCGTATGTATCATCTGGCGTGTGAGGGGAACGCGAAGCGGGCCCGCAGGAACAGGAAACCCGTTTCCAAGCCCGCGTTTTGTGTCCACCACAACAAGGTTATAGTCTTTCTCGAGCGATGGATTTTGAAAGCCGTCATCCATAACCATTATGTTGCAGCCTTCCTCTTCAAGAATGGCTGCCCCTTTTGGACGATCTGCTGCAACAACCGTTTTGGCAAGCGCAGCATGCAGAAGGGGTTCGTCGCCCACATCATGCGCATTGTGCATTTCCGGATTGACCAGCGAAGGGCTTGTAATAGCCCCACCATGACCTCGCGAAAGAACGCCGGGCTTGTAGCCTTTGGCGATCAGATGTTTGACGAGCAATTGCACGGTTGGTGTTTTGCCCCCGCCGCCAACAACAAAGTTGCCAACACAAATGACCGGCATTTTGGCAGAGTAGCTCGGTTCAGCATCCATGCGGGCGGCCGCAATGCGCCCATATGCAAATCCAATGGGCGCAACGAGCCAGGATCTGAATCCGGGATTTCGCCACCAAAACGGCGGCGCCTCATCCAGTGCCATTATTCAAACTCTCCAGGTCACGCTTAATCGTCAACGGGAAGAAATAGGAGTCCAGGATATGCAGGGTTTTTTTCAGGGAGCCACGCATTTCTTCGAGTGTCTTGTGTGCGTTAGCCGCCATCTTTTCTCGCTCAGCCGGGTTCTTGAGCAGAAATTCCAGATTGGCTGCAAGCATTTGTTCATCGGAAACAAGGCGAACTGCGCCTGCTTCAAGCAAGCTGGTATAGGCATCACGGAAGTTTTGCACCGCTTGACCAGAGATAATTGGTGTTCCTGTCATGGCCGGTTCCAATGGGTTTTGGCCACCTTGGGCTTTCAAGCTCTTTCCCACGAAGGCAACTTGCGCAAGGTGAAGATACAAACCCATCTCGCCCATTGTATCGCCCATATAGATATCTGTGTCGGCATCCAGCGTCTCGTTCTGACTGCGTTGCGCCACGCGCAAGCCGTTTTCCCGCAACAAGGCCACAAGTCCGGGTGATCTGTCAGGATGGCGTGGAACAATCATGGTCAGAAGGTTCGGAATCTTTTGTTTCAGCATAAGATGGATTTTACCGATCGCTTCTTCTTCTCCTTCGTGCGTACTTGCAGCAACCCAACACGGGCGGCCGTTGATCCGCCTTGAAATCCTGGCGAGTTCCATCTCGTCATATGGCAAGCCGCCTGTATCCACTTTGAGGTTGCCGGATATGTCCACCGGTCTTGCGCCAAGGTCACTGAACCGATCCGCATCGAGTTTTGACTGCGCGATCACATGCGAGAAATTGTCGAAAAGACTTTCAGCCAGTCCGGAAGCATTCTTCCAGCGCTTGTACGAACGGTCTGACATGCGGGCATTGACCAGAATGCGTGGAATTTTGCGGTTAGCCAGTTCCAGCAATGTCATCGGCCAGATTTCCGATTCAGTGAAGATGGCAGCATCCGGCTTCCAGTGGTCCAGAAAGCGTTCAAGTGCAGGTTTAAGATCAAGAGGTACATACTGGTGAAAGGATCCGGCAGGGAGGCGCTTGCGGACGATCTGTGCCGAGGTCACCGTTCCGGTCGTGATGATCGTATTTATGCCAAGGGCATTCACGTGTTCAATCAGCGGTATGATTGCCATGGATTCACCGACGCTTGCCGCATGAAACCAAATCATGGGTCCTGCTGGCTTGTCTGCGCTTGGGTAGCCATAGCGCTCATACCTTCTCTTGCGGTCTTCCTTGCCGCGCGATGCACGAATGCGAAGGAAAGGCCCCATGAACGGATAGGCAACCAAGCCGATGCCCCGGTAGGTTTTCAGTGCTATGCGTGTGAAAAGCGTATTCATTCCGGGTTCCCGGTCAACGCATATGCGCGATGTGTCACTTCGTTCATGCGTTCCTCCAGCAATGCTCTTGCCGCTTCCACTGCATCTTCATCTGCCTCCGGTGATACATGAACCAATTCGCCAACACAAATCGCCGTTGTCCCAAATGGCAGGTTTAGTGCAGTCTTGTCCCACGACTTCTCAAAGACCTTGCGGCGGCTGGATGCGATCGCGAGCGGCACAATGGCTGCACCGGAACGCTTTGCAAGTTGCACGATGCCAAGTCCAACCCTGCGGGAAATCCCTTTTGGAATATCCGCTGTCTGAACGACATTTGTTCCGGATTCAACCGCCCGCAGCATCTCCAGAAAACCGGTCATGCCGCCCTTCTTCAAAGCGGCAGACGCTTCACGTCCACCCGACGCGCGAATTGTCTGATTGCCAAAATGCTCAACAATGCGAGCCGTTACTTCACCATCAAAGTTTCGCGAAATCATGGCCGCAGCTTTGAGTTCGATTGGCAGGGCCGGCATAAGAATGTGTTGCCCATGCCATACACCCACGATTACCGGCAGATGTGGGGTGATCTCATCAAGAATGTTTTCAGGTTCCACGACAAGACGGTTCGTCTTGACCACAAGCTTGAGATACCAAATTGCCAACCATGACAGGATGGCCACCGTCACCTGATTTTGCATCAGGCCCTTGGTCAATTTTTTAAGGCGCCGTTTTGGGCGGCGCCTTTTTACGGGTGGCATGTTTTCCGACATGGATATCCTGCGATTGGAACGATAGCGATCACACGATCAGAGTTTAGCCAAATTTGCCATCGCCATCGGGGTCAAGCAAGCGATGCAGATGAACAATAAAATACCGCATGTGTGCATTATCAACGGTTGATTGGGCTTTTGATTTCCAAGCTCTCTGCGCTGACTCATAATCAGGATAAATGCCAACAATATCCAACTCGTCCAGATTGCGAAAGTCTGTGTGCTCAAGGTCTTCAAGTTCACCACCAAAAACAAGGTGAAGCAGTTGTTTCGGTCCCTCGTAATCGCTCATATTAGATCTAGGCTCCGTTTTGGGTGCAATTGCAATATTCTGGTCTTCTAATGAAGAATCTCGGCTGATTTCGCAAGCCCCAAGATATGCTCATGCCTGCTTGTATGCGCGGCAACCAATGCAGGCGCATGAACCCTGGACTTGTTGTAGGTAAGTATGTGACCCAACCCGTCTGTCAGTTTACAGCCGGCAGCCTGCAAAATGAGATCCGCTGCAACCACATCCCATTCGCTGGCTCCGGGTTTTGCGAAGGCGCCGTCAAGCTGACCAACCGCAACCATTGCAAGGCGATACGCGAGAGAAGGGACAAACCGAGTGGGCTCGAAGGGGTGATTGTCAAGATCGCGGATCGTTTCAATGAGTTTTTGAGAGCCTGTGACTCTCAAAGTATCTGTTGAGGTTGGTTTGCACAGTTCAACATTTTCAAGAACAAGCCCGTCGGCATTGCTTGCGGCAAACGTTTGATCAAGCGCAGGGCAGTATAAAACGGCTTCTGTTGGTCGCCCGTTCTCAACAATTGCTGCAGAAATGCACCATTGTTTGGAGCCGTTAATAAATCCGCGTGTGCCATCAATCGGGTCAACAATTGCAACGCGTTCGCGGTTTAATCTTCCTGTGTTGTCTTCAGTCTCTTCTGAAAGCCAACCATAATCCGGCCGCTGCTCACGAAACTGGCATCGCAGAAAATCGTCAATTTCCTTGTCGGCTTGTGATACCGGAGAGTTACCCTTCTTGTACCAAACCTCGTTGTCTGAACAAAAATACTTCATGCCGATAGAACCCGCTTCCTTGGCAAGTTCCATGATGAATTTCAGCTCGGCTGAAGGGGGCTTAGTTTCCGCCAATGGTCATCCCGTCAATCAGAAGGGTAGGTGCGTTGGTGCCATATCGAAATTCCAGGTCGTTGGCAGGTGTCATATTCAAGAACATGTCCTTGAGGTTTCCTGCAACCGTAATTTCGGCAACCGGGAATGCAATCTCTCCATCAACAATCCAAAAACCTGCAGCACCTTTGGAATAGTCTCCCGTTACCAAGTTGATGCCATGGCCAATCGTTTCGGTAAGGTAAAGACCTTCCTTGATGCCGGAGATCATATCCTTAAAAGACACCGATCCTGCCTCCATATAGCAATTGGTGGTGGATGGTCTGATTCCGGTCTCACCGCGTGCTGCGCGTCCATTGGTTGCCAGGTTGAGCTCTCGCGCGGTTGCGCTATCCAAAACCCATTGCTGCAAAACGCCATCTTCGACGAAGCTCAATTTTTCTGTCTCGATGCCCTCGCCATCGAACAGTTTTGAACCCATTCGCCGCTTCATCAGGGGGTCGTCAATGATGTTTATGCCGGAAGATGTTATCTGTTTTCCCATCTCGTCTCGCAGGAAGCTGGTCTTGCGGGCGATAGAGCTGCCATTGATAGCCCCCATCAATGTGCCGAGGATCCCGGTGGAAATCCTGCGGTCACAAACCACGGGATAAGAACCTGATTTCACCTGTCTTGGACCAACGCGTTTTACGACCTTCTCTCCAGCGCTCTGGCCAATTTCTGCAGCGCACTTCAGGTCGGACTGATGAATCGCTGAATCGAAATCATAGTCCCTTTCCATCCCCGTTCCTTCACCTGCTACCATGCTCGCTGAGAGTGAAAATCCGGACCGTTCAAAGCTGCCCACGAAATTGGATGATGTGGCGAGTACAAAACCGCTGCTGGACCAACTGGCCCCCGCACCCATGGATTTTGTAACACCTTCCACGCCCAGTCCGGCCGCTTCACACTCCAACGCATCCTTTTCCAGCCTGTCCGGATCGGCATGCGTTGGATCAAAGAGATCAAGGTCTGAATTGATCGCGGCAAGCTTCGATGTATCGAACAATTGGTCGCGATCGACCAGCCCCTGATAGGGGTCTTCCGGTGACACTTTTGCCATAGCCACCGCACGCTCTGCCAACTTGGAAGGGTCGGTTTTGCTGTTTGCTGTCACGCTTGCGACTTTCTTGCCACTGAAAACCCGAATGCTGATCAGGTCATTCTCTGAACGATTTGAATTCTCTGTTTTCCCGTCACGTACGGAGATCGACAATGAGTCACTTTTGGCGACGACCACATCGCATGCATCAGCGCCTGCCTTAAGGGCCTTTCCAACGAGATCCGCCGCGTCGTTTTCCAGGTTGTTCAGTTTGCTCATTTTGATCCAATGGTTCGGTAAAGGAAGGAAAAAATCTTTATGTTGTTAAAGAGACACATAAGCCCCAATATAAACGCATGCAAGTTGTATGGATCGCATTAGATAAAACTCTTTCAAGGAATTGCCAATGGCCACTGCCACGCCCGAACTCTACACCCAAGCCGTAATCCTGCTGGGCGGTGCTGTTATTGCCGCGCCAATCTTCAAGCGCATTGGCCTGGGAACGGTGCTTGGTTATCTGGCAGTTGGCGTTTTGTTGGGGCCCTTGCTCGGCATCATTAACAATGGTGAGGATATTCTGCATTTTGCAGAACTTGGCATTGTGTTTCTTCTCTTCATTGTTGGGCTGGAAATGAAACCATCGCGATTATGGTCCATGCGGCGAGATATATTGGGCCTTGGTTCGACACAGGTTTTCATGTGCGGCATTGCGCTTACCGTGTTTGCCTGGCTGATAACCGGCAATTGGAACCTGGCAATCGTTGCAGGTTTCGGGCTTGCACTTTCCTCAACCGCATTTGCCTTGCAATTAATGGAATCGCGCGGTGATACAAATACACCTTACGGGCGAAAAACCTTTTCCATTCTTTTGTTCCAGGATCTGGCTATCATACCCATGTTGGCTGTGCTTCCGCTGTTTGGTTATACATTGGAAGAAAGTACCGGATGGGGGCCGTTCATAACCGCAATTGGTGCAATTGCGTTTGTAATCGTTGCTGGCCGCTACCTGCTTAATCCATTACTCGGTATCATTGCAAAAACCGGTGCCCAGGAAGCCATGATTGCCACTGCATTGCTGGTTGTGTTTGGGGCAGCCATGCTGATGCAATGGGCGGGGCTTTCCATGGCACTTGGGTCATTTCTGGCAGGTGTTCTACTGGCAGAATCTTCCTATAAGCATGAACTGGAAGCCAACATCGAACCATTTCGTGGCATATTATTGGGCTTGTTCTTTATCGCTGTTGGCTTGTCGCTCGATATATCAGTGTTGCAGGCACAATGGCTTGCAATCGTGGCGTTGGTTCTTGGCGCCATGGCAATCAAAGCCAGTATGATCTTCGCTGCATGCCGTTTTTTCGGCTCAGACAAGAATGAAGCAATCCGCACTGCTGCAATGTTATCTCAGCATGGTGAATTCGGGTTTGTAATATTTGCGGCGGCATCGCAGAATTTCATTCTCGGGAACAACACCACATCCTTTCTCATCGCAATGGTAATTCTTTCCATGGCGCTCACACCGCTGGCAGTCTGGATCGCAGGAAAAGTGATAGAGTTTCTCAATGTTGAAGAATCCATGGAAGAGGATTTTGGCGACGTTTCCTATTCGCCGGTTTTAATGATCGGGTTTTCACGGATCGGGCAAGTCGCTTCGCAAGCGCTTCTTGCAGCCGGCGAGGACGTGACTGTCATCGACAATAATCCGCAGGTCATCAAACAGGCAGCGAAATTCGGGTTCAGGATTTTCTTCGGTGACGGCAGTAGAAAGGATGTTCTTGTTTCTGCGGGTATCAAGGAAAGCAAGATGATTTGTGTCTGCACGCATATTCCTGAAGTCACCAACCGCATCATTGATCTTATCTCCAGTGAATATCCGGACAAGCCCATCTATGCGCGTGCACTGGACCGTCCGCACACATTGCAATTGATGGACAAGCCAGTGAAATTCCATACCCGGGAGACGTTCGAATCCGCACTGCTTCTCGGCAATCAGATGTTACAAGGATTGGGCCGAACACCGGAAGAGGCTGAGGATATTATTGAAGATGTACGCAAGCTGGATAATGAACGCTTGCTTGTTCAGTATCGCGAGGGCATTTATGCCGGATCAGACAAATTGCACACCAAGCCGGTTCAGCCAGAACCATTGGTGAAGCCAACGCATGATGCGGAAGCGCTGGATGACCGATCTCGCGAGATGGTTGCCGAAGCAAATCGCGAAGAGGAAGCCGTAAGCTGACCATGGCGAATAACGCAACGACCAAACAAAAAGCCGTCTTCACTGAGGGCTCTACAATGCGCCATGTGTTGACCATGACATCAACCGGTGCATTGGGTCTGCTTTCGATTTTCTTCGTGGATGTGGTGAACCTGTTTTATATTTCCCTGCTCGGAGAACAGGAACTCGCTGCGGCTGTGGGTTTTGCATCTACCATCATGTTTTTCATGGTGTCGATTTCCATTGGGTTTTCCATCGCTGCGACTGCCATAACTGCAAAGGCGATCGGTTCGGGGGATCAGGAAGCAGCAAGGAAAAACGCAGGGTCCGCGCTTATTGTGATGACAGTGGTTGGCGTTCTGGCCGTTGTTGTGATTTTTCCACTTTTACCCATTGCGCTTGACTGGCTGGGTGCAACAGGGCGCACGCATTTGCTCTCAAAGGAGTTCATGCAGATTGCTGTTGTGTCATTTCCGTTAATGGCAATTGGCATGGCGTCTTCAGGCCTATTGCGGGCGCAGGGTGACGCAAAACGCGCCATGTATGTGACGCTGTCAGCAGGGTTTGCTGCATTGATACTCGATCCGATTTTTATATTCGGATTTGATCTTGGTATATACGGTGCTGCATGGGCTATCCTGTTCATCCGCATCATATTGATGCTTGTTGGACTGCATGGGGTGTTTGTCGTTCACAAGATGGTTGAAATGCCTGATTTTGCCTGGTTGATGAAGACCTTGCGGCCCTACATGATTATTGCAGTTCCAGCTGTTCTCACGCAGATCGCAACCCCTGTTGGCAATGCCTATGTAACCGCCATTATCTCTGAGTTCGGAGATGATGCGGTCGCAGGCTGGGCAATCGTGGGCAGACTGATGCCGCTTGCATTTGCAGCTGTGTTTTCACTATCAGGTGCTGTGGGTCCTATCCTGAGCCAAAACCTGGGTGCCGGTCGGTTGGACCGTGTCCATTCCACAATGCGCGACAGCCTGATATTCACGCTGTTATATTCGGTCGTAATGTGGGCACTACTGGCGTTTTCCTGGCCATGGATTGTTCACGCATTCAGCGCCGAAAACGATTCCGCGCAGTTAATCCGGTTTTTCTGTTTGTTCGTCGCGGGTAGTTTCATTTTTAACGGTGCGCTATTTGTTGCCAATGCAGCCTTCAACAATCTGGGTTTCCCGATTTACTCAACCGTGTTCAACTGGGGTCGGGCGACTTTGGGCATCATTCCCTTTGTATGGTTCGGGCGGCAGTGGGGTCCGGAAGGCGTTCTGGCCGGATGGGGCCTGGGCGGTGTTATCTTTGGTATTGTCGCAGTGATTGTGTGTTTCAGAGCAATCAGAACATTGCCTGAAGCAGAAGGGCAAACACCGGACACCGTGCCAACGATTCCAACAGCAAACTCACCCTTCACATCAGGACGCGGCGCATCGAGTTAGCGTGTGAAGTTTGGCTGTCTTCCGTTTTAAAAGTCAGAAATTATGCTTGCAGGAAGCTGCAACATCCACATAGGGTTCCTGTTTGTCGACGCTCCAATATTTAAGCTCATCAAGAGGAATGGGGGTGCCAGTAACAGCACAGGTCACAAATGATCCGGCAGACAGAACCTGAAAATCCGAATCCAGATATTTAACACGTGCTTCCGCCGATCCTGGTCCTTCAAAACGATTCATGACAACTCTCTAACAATACTGCTCCAAAACTTACCTACCAAATAGGCGCTCAATGTCCTTCAGGTCAAGTTCTATGAATGTCGGGCGGCCATGGTTACATTGACCTGAATTGGGCGTGTTTTCCATCTGGCGCAGCAATTCATTCATCTCTGGCGCTTTCAATATTCTGCCAGACCGTACCGAACCATGGCATGCCATGGTGGCTGCAACATGCTCCAGTTTTTCCTGTAGTCCATCGGCTGATCCCCATTCGGCAACCTCGTCTGCAAGGTCACGCAACAATTGCTGCACGTCAGTTTCTCCAAGCAATGCAGGCGTACCACGCACGGCAATTGCGCCAGGGCCAAAGGCTTCCAACTCCAGACCCAGCTTATCGAAACTGGCTGAGTGTGAGGCGAGACGGGAAACATCTTCTTCCGGCAGATCAACGATCTCGGGAACAAGCAACAATTGGCTGGGCAACCCGTCTGCCATGCCAGCCTTTAGTTTTTCATAGACGATCCGTTCATGCGCAGCATGTTGATCCACTATAACCAGCCCGTTCTCTGTTTGGGAGACAATGTAGTTTTTGTGCACCTGCGCGCGCGCGCTCCCAAGCGGATAGTCAACGCGTGCTGTATCTGTTTCCGTGGTCTCTGCAATCTGTCCGCTTGGTTGGAAATCGTTTTGGTAGCCGGATTGGGCTTCAGCCGCTCCCGCAAAGCCAGGCGAGGGTTCAGTGTTCAGCGGCCGCGCCCAGTCGGAAAATCCTGCTTGCCTTTCCGGTTGCCAGCTTGAGCGCGATTCGGGTTTGAAGGCGTTCATCATGGCATCTGCGCCAGCGCGGCTGGTGAGCGGACCATTGTCGGAAAGCGCCTGTTTCAGGGCGCCAACAATCAAGCCGCGCACAAGACCCGGATCGCGGAAACGCACGTCTGCCTTTGCTGG
>ENA-OUOG01005186-OUOG01005186.1-marine-metagenome-genome-assembly--contig:-NODE-5186-length-10711-cov-4.263871_pt1 | contig 10711 bp, 14 predicted proteins | sample MGYA00248635_ERZ508505 | MGnify/ENA primary metagenome ERZ508505 (study PRJEB26176, sample SAMN06267871) | marine metagenome | isolation source: Saanich Inlet, British Columbia, Canada | place: Pacific...
ATAAATTTTCAATCAATAGCTAATGTAAATATAATATCGATAAAAAGCAAATAATATCGATAAAAAACATTGTAAAATGATATTTCACTAACTAATAATTTGAAATGATAGGCTTAGTTAAATTCTGAAACATAATGGAATTTTATATTTGGATATTTTTGTTCTGTCATTTGCAGAGTAAACATAGAATCTGCTAAAAATACAAGTTGACCACTTTTATCTTTTGCCAAAAATCGTTGTTTAACACGTTTAAATTCTTTGAATTCCAAACTTTTACTATCCTTTGAGTCAACCCAACAAGCTTTGTGCACATTTAAATTTTCGTAAGTGCATTTGGCACCATATTCGTGCTCTAGTCTATATTGTATCACTTCGTATTGCAACGCACCAACTGTACCAATGACTTTACGACCATTAAGCTCTAATGTAAAGAGTTGCGCTACACCTTCGTCCATGAGCTGGTCAATACCCTTATATAACTGCTTTGCTTTAAGGGGGTCAGCGTTATTTATGTATCTAAAATGTTCTGGAGAAAAACTTGGTACGCCTTTGTAATTTAATATTTCTCCTTCAGTTAGAGTATCTCCAATTTTAAAGTTACCGCTATCTTGCAAACCAACAATATCCCCAGGGTAGGAGATATCTACAATCTCTTTTTTCTCTGCAAAAAATGCATTAGGACTGGAAAATTTAACTTTTTTATTGTGTCTAACGTGTAAATAGGGTGTGTTTCTTTTAAACTCACCAGATACAATTTTCACGAAGGCTAATCGGTTACGATGATTAGGATCCATATTTGCATGAATCTTAAAAACAAATCCAGTAAATTTATCTTCATCTGGTTTAACTAAACGTTCTTCACTATGTTTTGCTCTAGGTTTTGGAGCTATATCTACAAAACAATCCAATAATTCACGTACACCAAAATTATTTAATGCTGAGCCAAAAAATACGGGTTGTTGATTTCCATTGAGATAATCTTCTTTACTAAACTCTGGATATATACCACTTACCAATTCAATATTGTCACGTAGTTCAGTAGCCGCTTTATCTCCAACTAATTTTTCTAATTCATTGGATGTCATGTCATTAATTTCTATGGTGTCTTCAATGTCTTTTTTACTATCACCAGTAAATAGGTTCACATTTTTTTCCCAAATGTTGTAGATGCCTTTAAAGTCATAGCCCATACCTATTGGAAAACTTAGAGGACAAACTTTTAAGCCTAGTTTTTGCTCTACTTCATCTAATAAATCAAAAGCATCCTTACCTTCGCGGTCTAATTTGTTTATAAAAACAATCATCGGAATGTTTCGCATACGACAAACTTCTACCAACTTTTCAGTCTGCTCCTCAACACCTTTTGCTACATCTATAACTACTATTACGCTGTCTACAGCCGTTAATGTTCTAAAAGTATCTTCCGCAAAGTCTTTGTGACCAGGGGTGTCTAGGATGTTAATTTTAATGCCATCATATTCAAATGCCAATACAGATGTAGCTACAGAGATACCTCTCTGGCGCTCAATTTCCATAAAGTCACTCGTAGCGCCTTTCTTTATTTTGTTACTTTTTACTGCACCAGCCTCTTGTATGGCTCCTCCAAATAACAATAGTTTTTCTGTTAGGGTCGTTTTTCCTGCATCCGGGTGAGAAATGATGCCAAAAGTCCGTCGTCTTTCTATTTCTGAAATGAAACTCATAGATTTTATTAAAGGCAGCTAAATTAATTATTTTATATCTTCTAACTGAGTATAAAAAACTAAAACTTAATTTTTAATTTATTTAAAAATATGACGCTGTTGTTTTCCAAAATTCTTAGGTATTTCTTCAATATTTAATTCTCATTTTATTTTTTATGACATCTTTAGATGTTTTTTCATATTTAAGATGTTAATTTTGCTTTATGATTGAAGAGAAAGTCATTTTAGTCAATGAAAAAGATGAGCAAATTGGTGTAATGCCAAAAATGGAAGCTCATGAAAAAGCGATATTGCATCGGGCATTTTCAGTATTTGTTTTTAATGATAAAAACGAGCTAATGCTTCAACAACGCGCATTGCATAAATACCATTCCCCAGGTTTATGGACAAATACGTGCTGTAGCCATCAACGAGAAGGAGAATCTAATATTGAAGCTGGGATAAGGCGCTTAGAGGAAGAAATGGGATTTGTTACGGATTTAAAAGAAACAACTTCATTTATTTATAAAGCTCCATTCGATAATGGACTTACAGAGCATGAGCTAGACCATATTATGGTTGGTTATTATGAAGATGAACCAAAAATTAATCCAGACGAAGTTGCAGATTGGAAATGGATGCTATTGGAGGACGTGAAAGCGGATATTTTTACAAATCCAAATCACTATACAGCATGGTTTAAGATTATTTTCGAGAAATTTTACGAATATATAAATATTACCAAATGAGAGTAACTGTTTGCAGAAAAGCACATTTTAATGCTGCACACCGATTATACAGAAAAGATTGGAGTTTTGAAAAAAATGATGCTGTATTTGGCAAGTGTAACAACCCCAACTTTCATGGCCACAATTATGAGCTTATAGCAAGTGTTACAGGTGATATTGATCCAGAAACAGGATATGTTATAGATGTAAAGATTTTAAAGGATTTAATTAAGTCTGAAATTGAAGACGCTTTCGATCATAAGAATTTAAACCTTGAAGTGCCAGAATTTCAGGATTTAAATCCCACAGCAGAGAATATAGTTGTAGTTATATACAATAAACTTAAAACAAAATTAGATTCTAAATTTGATTTAGAAATAACGTTATATGAAACGCCTCGTAACTTTGTAAAATATTCTGGTTAGTTGATGGCATCTTCATTATATCCATTAAAGTTTTATCCCATACTTAAAGACAAGATTTGGGGAGGAGAAAAACTCCAAAAATTACTCGGTAAAACTTCAACTTCAACTCAGGTTGGAGAAAGTTGGGAGATTAGTGATGTAGAAGGCGATACTTCTATAGTTTCTAATGGAGATCTAAAAGGAAAGTCTCTAAGACAACTTCTTGAGACTTTTAAGGCTGATTTAATCGGGCAAAAAAATCACACCCATTTTGGAAATAAGTTTCCTTTGCTTATAAAGTTTATTGACGCAAAACAAGACTTAAGTATACAATTGCACCCTAATGATGCCTTAGCGGCAGAGCGTCATAACTCTTTTGGTAAAACAGAAATGTGGTATGTGATGCAAGCAGACCAAGATTCAAATCTAATTGTTGGTTTTAATCAAAAGGTAACACCAGAGAAATATCTACAGCATTTAAAAGACAAAACACTTACTGATGTTTTGAATTTTGATAAAGTAAAAAAAGGCGATACCTATTTTATAGAAGTTGGTCGAGTTCATGCTATTGGTGCAGGTGTAATGTTAGCTGAAATTCAACAAACAAGTGACGTTACTTATCGCATCTATGATTGGGACAGAGTAGATGATAAAGGTAATGAGAGAGAATTGCATAATGATTTAGCTATTGATGCCATTGATTTTAATATGAAAGATGATTTCAGAGTTTCATATGAAAAATCAAAAAATAATACAAACCAAATGGTGAGTTGTCAGTATTTCATAACAAATTATTTAAATATAAATGCTGCTCTCAAGAAAGAGAATACAAAAGATTCTTTTGTTATTTACATTTGTATTGAAGGCGAGCTAGAAATAGAAACAAATCATACTTCAGACATTTTAAAAAAGGGCGAAACAATTTTAATTCCTGCAGCAATAAAAAACTACATATTGAAGAGTAATCATGCAGAAGTTCTAGAAGTCTTTGTTTAACCATATCATATTTTAGAAAAAGCGATTGTAGATTATAAGTATTTAGTACTTTTGTGGCTTAAATAAATAATCATGGCAAATAAAAGAGATTTAAAGAAAGATATTAACTACGTTTTAGGAGATATAATTGAGGCGGTATATGTTTGGGAATTGGCAAATGCAGAAAAGCCAACTAAAGAGAGTGATGCTATTATAGAAGAGGCAATTACAACATTTGATGATTTAATCACTAAGGTTAACAATCGTAATGTAGATAATAAAAAGGCCCACTTTAAAGCGATAAATCAAGAGCTTGAAGATAAAGGAAGAGCGCTTATTGATAAAATCAATAAATTAAAATAAAATTGATTTGCAGATTTAAATTTCTAATTTAAATTTGCGCGGATTGCGCCGATGTAGCTCAGCTGGCTAGAGCAGCTGATTTGTAATCAGCAGGTCGTGGGTTCGAGTCCCTCCATCGGCTCTTAAGATTGAAAGTCTAACATAAACCTGTTAGACTTTTTTGTACAATATTGTTTACAGTTTAACTAGTTTTCTAAATTATTCTGAGCCTCTTCAAAATCTTTGAGAGCCTTTCCTAATTTTTTTCCATAGTAAGATGTTTTAATGTCTTCAGTTAAATTTTCATAAATACTATCTAAAAACTTAACATTTGTATTTGGTATTTCATAAAGTGCCAAATAAGGAGCAACTTCACTATCATTGTTGTTAAGTGCAAAGTTAATTGTAGATGCATATTTTAACTTAACTAATCTGTCGGCTTGTTTCTTTAAAGAATCAGATGTCGTTAAATCATTAGTTTTAGCAGCTTCAAAATTGGCTTTTATTAAATCTAAATTTTTGTCTTTGAATTTTGACATTAAATTCAGGTATTCTTCCAAAACCACATGTTGTCTTGAGCCAATTATTTTTGCATCCACACTGAAGTTTTTTAAAGAAGTTTTTAATTCTGTAATGCCCTTATCAGCAAAAAAAGGAATAAAGTATTCGTTAGCATCGTTCTTGTCTAACTTTAAATAGAGTAATATAGGCTCTTTAATATTAGTTTGAAGTGTAAATTCTGACTGACCTTTTATCACTACAGAATCTAAATTTATAATTCTTGATTTCCCATCTTTTTGAAGATAAACAACCCCTTTTTTTAAGCCTTTTATACTCCCTTTTAAAGTGAAGTTGGCTTTAGTATCTTCTTCACAAGAGAAAAAAAGAGAGGCAATAATAAATGAGTATATAAAGTGTTTTAGTCGCATTTTTGTATTTAAATTATTTACAAGACAAATATGCTATTTTAGTTTGAAATAACAACTACGCTCCAGCGGCAATTTGCATTAATATTGTACAGCCTATTGCAGCAATTGTACCTACTGCATATCCAAACACAGCTAAAAGGACTCCGACAGTTGCTAATGACGGATGAAATGCAGAAGCGACAATAGGTGCAGATGCAGCGCCTCCTACATTAGCTTGGCTTCCAACTGCGAGAAAGAAATATGGGGCTTTTATAATCTTAGCAACAAGGATTAGTAATAAAGCGTGTATGGTCATCCAAATCATTCCAATAAGAATGAGCCATCCATTGTCAAAAATTAAAGATAAGTCCATTTTCATACCAATAGATGCAACTAAAATGTAAATAAAAACACTGCCAAATTTGCTTGCTCCGGCACCTTCATAATTTCTAGCCTTAGTAAATGAAAGTCCAACAGCAATTAACGTAGCAATACTAATCATCCAGAAAAATTTAGACCCCAAAAAAGTGAAAATGTTTCGTGTTGTAGCATTTTCTATACCACTTACAACAGTATCAAAATAGGGAGCCATATAATCTGAGGCTAAATGCGCAAAGCTGACAGTACCAAATGCTATTGCTGCAATAATCATAATATCAGTAAGACTTGGATTACGTTTTACACTTTCTGAAAATTGAGATACTTTTTGTTTTAAATCTTCAATGGCAGTGGTATCTGCTTTTAGCCATTTGTTAAATCGGTCTCGTTTACCGATGCCAATAAGAATGATAGCCATCCAAATATTAGCTACCACGATATCAACAAAAACCATCCCTCCATATAACTTTTGATTATATCCATAAATCTCTAACATAGCTGTTTGGTTAGCACCGCCGCCAATCCAGCTTCCAGCAAGCGTAGATAATCCTCGCCACACGGAATCTGGACCTGTAACACCAATCAAATCAGGATTAAATTGGGCTATTAAAAGTAGAGCTATTGGCCCACCAATTACAATGCCTATAGTTCCTGCGAAAAACATCACTAAGGCTTTCCATCCTAAATTAAAAACACCTTTTAAATCTATACTCAAGGTCATTAGTACTAGCGCAGCTGGTAATAAATAACGGCTTGCCATATAATACAAATTAGAACTTCCTTTTACAGATTCCCCAGATGACGATATACTTTCCCATTCTGGAGCGATTAATCCTATGGTTGTTAATAAAGCAGGAATCATATAAGCCATAAATAAGCCGGGTACTATTTTATAAAATTTGCTCCAAAAGCCTGTTTTAATAGATTCTGTGTAAAAAACAAATCCTAATGAAAGCATTAGGAGTCCAAATACAATTGCATCGTTAGTAAATAAAGGTTGATTTTCCATCTAATAATTTAGTTTGTACTGCAAAATACAAAAATTGAAATACAAAAAGAGCCACTTAATAAGTCACTCATTATCCTTTTTTTTTGGTTGTCGTTTTTGTTCTTTAAGGTATTGCATGAGCATCCATTCTATTTGGCCATTGGTGCTACGAAACTCGTCTGCAGCCCATTTTTCAATTGCCTTTAGCATATCTTCATTAATACGTAATGCAAATGCTTTTTTCTTAGCCATTTTGTAATTTGTGTTTATAATTTATAAGTGTATTATGAGCTTGTTCCCTTAACTGTGTTCCGATAAGAATTTTTTTCCCACTAATTAATTCTAATTGAATACCAATATCACCTTTTATATTTACTGCTATACCATTAGATTTATTCCATAGGCGCCCACCTTTTAATCCCCATCCTCCATATTCTATGATGGGGTCATATTCTCTAATATAGGCAGTTTTAATATCGGCCCAATTAATAACTCTATATCTTATATGAAAAGGGAAGAATTTATAGTGTATTCCTTTTTCATCAATACGCGTCGATAGTTTGAATATAAAAATAATCGCTGGCGCTAATATGATTACGGATAAGGAAATAATTATCTCACTTACCTCCATTTTATCAACGTCCTTAAGAATTATAATAAGAGGTATAAAAATACTGATGACTAAAAGTATTATTAACCACAACTGCGTAAATCGTTGTTCCTCCTTAAAAATTTTCATTTTATCTGTTTTTATCACGTTCAAAAACAACACTTGTCCAGCCTTGACCTATAAATTTTACAGTCCATCCTTCTCTGGCATGCTGGTTAAGAATATCTTCAAAATTTTGAAATCTATTTCTAAATCCAGTTTTCGGCTGTATAACTTTATATTCTTTCATTTCAATTATGTTTTATAATGATTCTTGAATTTCGTTTTTTAATATCCTCTATAAAAGGATGCAATTGATTTTCAAGCTTTCTAAAAGCTATTCTTTTCTCTCTTTTAGAATTAGTAATTAGTAATACGTCATGTTCAAAATCATCTTCACTATCAATTTCAATTTTATTAGGGTCAACCATTTCTATATTATTTTGCCATTTGTTTTTCAATAATAGATGGAGAATAATATAAATTATTGCTATTAAACCAAGGCCTTGGATTCCTATTGAGATATAATCTGAAATTTTTTCAGAAAAATCTTTTGTGAATTTTCTGATTATGTTGCTTGTTAAGACTATTCCAATAACAATCAGCCAACCAGTATTTTTACTAAACAATTCGTTTTTAATTCGCTTTCCTTTTTTATCTATTATATTAATCTGATTATTTGATATTTCTAAATATCGATCAACTAATACAAAACACTCACTAGATTTATTCATTTTCATTTCGTGAATCTCTAAAAACAATTAAGGCTAATACGACTCCTATTAAAATGCCTATTAAAGAACCGTAGACAGTCCCTATGGCTACATTACCAGATACAGCTCCAATTGTAGTGCCAATACTAGTTCCTATTGCACTGCCAATAGCAATGCTATATATTTGATTTTTATTCATTATTAATGACTTAAAGTTCCGGTGTTTAAAACTGGTGAGGCATCCTTATCTCCACAAAGTACAACCATAAGGTTACTTACCATAGCAGCTTTGCGTTCCTCATCAAGATTTACAACATCTTTTTTGTTAAGCTCATCGATAGCCATTTCTACCATACTTACAGCACCTTCAACAATTTTATGTCTGGCAGCAACTATGGCAGTGGCTTGCTGACGTTTAAGCATTGCATTCGCAATTTCTTGAGCATAAGCCAGATAACCAATACGCGCTTCTAAAACTTCAATTCCGGCAATAGACAGTCTCTCGTCTATTTCTTTTTCAAGAGCATTACTGACTTCGTTTACGCTTGAACGTAGTGTAATATCTTCATCATGGCCTTCATCCGCAAAATTATCGTATGGATACATGCTCGCCAATTTACGAACAGCAGCATCTGTTTGAACTCGAACAAAATTTTCATAATTATCTACATCAAAAGCCGCTTTATAGGTGTTTTGAACGCGCCAAACAAGAATAGTACTAATCATTATAGGGTTTCCTAATTTGTCATTAACCTTTAAGCGTTCACTATCAAAATTACTAGCTCGTAAGGATATTTTCTTTTTTGTGTAAAAAGGGTTTACCCAGTAATACCCATTCTTTTTTACAGTACCTACATACTTTCCAAAGAGTAATAATACGCGAGATCCGTTAGGTTGTACCATTAAAAAGCCAAAAGCAATAAGTAATGAAATTACGATACCTATGACTGGCCAACCAGTTTGGTATATTGGTATTAGGGCTATACTCCCAAAGAATAGGATTAAAAAAACGAATAGCATAAGATAGCCATTTGCAGGGACAATAATTTTTTCTTCTTTCATAATCTAAATAATTTATAGTTGATTTAATATGATATTAAAATAATATCAAAAAGATATAATTTATTTTATGAGTATGCAAATGATTTCTTTTGTTACATAAAAAAATAATTTTTATTTAAAATAAAGTTTGGCACAAGGTTTGCTCTTCTTAAGTTGTAATAATTAATGCGATAGTCGGCTGGTTACCGACATACTACAAACGCTTTTATTACAATTGGTTGGTTAGTTAGTAAAAAAGCCGTTTCAGAATTGAAACGGCTTTTTTGATTTTACTTATTTAATAATAAGATTTATCTATTATTTTTTATAAAATCCACAATGGTATCTATGAGTTCAGAATTTATTTCTCTAAAGGCTTCATTATATGATTTTGAATTTTCAAGTCTATCGCCTTCTATAGTAAATAAAACATGATTCATATTTTCTATAACCTTGAGTTCTGCGTTTGTATTTGCTCCAGCCAATAGCTTGGCTTCTTCGACTGATACTTGTAAATCTTTGGTACCATTAACTATTAAAATGGGGGTTTTTAATTTTGCTATAATTTCTGTTGGTTCGTATGCCATCCATGAAATCATAAAAGGTTGCGTTTCTGTATTGAACATTGCTGCTAAAGCAGGAGGGTAGTCTTCTGTGCTTTTGCCAGCTTTTAGGCTAGTCACGACTTTTTTTGTTTCCTCTACGAATTGTCTCGCAGTATTATTGATTTGTTCCACAATGACATCTCCTATATTTTGACCAGCTCCAGCAATAGAAATAAATCCGTCTACACCTTCATTTATAGCCAACATACCAACTAAACTACCTTGGCTATGTCCAGCAATATAGATTTTTGTAAACTGGTTTAGCTTGCTAAAGTGATTTATGATGTCCTTAGCGTCTAAAACAAAATCTTCAAATCGCATCGATTTTACGTCAACATTTCCAGTTCTGATTTGTTTTATGATACGTTTGTCATATCTAAATGAAGCTATGTTTTCTTCGGCTAAGGAAAGAGCTATTTTTTTTAAATTGTCGCTCTTTAAAAAATTTTGATTTCCATTTCTATTAGTGGGGCCTGATCCAGCTATTATGATAACCAACTCTGTGTTTTGGATATTATTAGGCATTATTAAATTGCCTTCAATTAGGTCAGAAATTTTAATTTCACTTTCAGTAAAACTTTGTTCTTGTGCATGTGCAATAACGATTGCTAAAAAAGCAATTAGTAATACTATTTTTTTCATTTTATGGAAGTAATTGTCTTTTACAAATATAACGTCATATACTTTGGTTTCTTATTTTTTTTAGTCTAAGTCTATAACAATGAATAAAATTTGTAGTGCATTTCATCGATAAAAAACTAATTTTCATAGATTAATGTTAAAATTTAATGTATTTTATCGATATTATAAGTTTTTAATCGTTATAATTAAAATACACTTATATATTTGTAGTGTACTAAATTAGTTTTTAGTTCAATGGATTAATTAATTAAATATTTGCATTATGTTGTTGGCTTAGGAAACCCGAATCTACTAACATAAAACAAAGCAAATTAGGAAAACCGAGATTGAGGGATCTCGGTTTTTCATTTTTATAGACCTACCAAATTTCTGAATGTAAGATTAATACGTTCTCCAATTGTCTTTTTTGTTTTTGGTATTTGGTGCAACCAATGTTCTTGCATAGTGCCTTTCATTAATAAAAGGCTTCCATGCTCTAAGGTTAATTTATGCCGCTCTTCTTTTATTGTACGATGTTTAAAATGAAAAGGGCGTTCTTCACCAAAAGTTACAGATGCAATTACTGGATGTCTACCTAATTCTTTTTCATTATCAGCATGCCAGCCATTACTATCGGAGCCATTTCTATATAGATTTAGCAAAACTGTATTAAAGTT
>ENA-OUOG01005188-OUOG01005188.1-marine-metagenome-genome-assembly--contig:-NODE-5188-length-10705-cov-22.404780_pt1 | contig 10705 bp, 6 predicted proteins | sample MGYA00248635_ERZ508505 | MGnify/ENA primary metagenome ERZ508505 (study PRJEB26176, sample SAMN06267871) | marine metagenome | isolation source: Saanich Inlet, British Columbia, Canada | place: Pacific...
GTTTTACTGCTAGTGCGGGCGAGGATGCGATACCAGAACCCACTATCAGTTGTATTTTGGTTGGTGTTTCTTGACGAATAATTGCAAAAAAACCTGTAGTTTTTAACTGCTTTTACATTTTGTAATCGTGAAGAAAACCAATTTTTATGAAAATCTTAAGAAAGCACTTAAATTGCATTTACTCAACACCGCTATATTTGGTAGTATAAACTATAAAAAAAATGTTAGAACGCATTATTCAGTATAGTATTCAGCATAAACTTATAGTACTGCTATTTACCGCTGGAGTGATTGGGTTTGGCTTGTATTCCCTTTCCAATATTTCTATTGGAGCGGTTCCTGACGTGACCAATAATCAGGTTCAGGTTATTACTACCTCAAGAAATTTAGCGACTGAAGATGTTGAAAGATTTTTAACATATCCCGTAGAGCTTGAAATGGCAAACTTACCTGGGGTTAAGGAAATTCGTTCAGTTTCAAAATTTGGTCTGTCCGTGGTAACCGTTGTTTTCGAAGACGATTTAGGCACGTATTTACCACGTCAACTTATTGCAGAAAAAATTAAAAATGCAGAAGAAAAAATACCCACTGGCTTTGGTAAACCATTTATGGGGCCAGTTTCTACAGGACTAGGGGAAATCTATCAATATATAATTGAGGTAGACGACCACTATAAAGAGCACTATTCATTAGCTGATGTACGTACTATTCAGGACTGGTTAGTAAAGCGTCAACTTTCAGGAATTTCAGGAGTGGTAGAAGTCAATACATGGGGCGGATATTTAAAAACCTATGAAGTTGCTATAAATCCTGAAAGACTTCGTGCGATGGACATTGCGATTACTGATGTGTATTCGTCACTTGAAAAAAACAATAGTATTGCAGGGGGAGGTTATATCGAAAAATTAAATGAAAGCTACTTCATACGTGGTGAGGGACTGTTGAGCTCTTTACAAGATATTGAAGATATTGTAGTAACTACAAGAGGAGATGTACCTGTGTATGTAAGGGATATTGCTTCGGTAGGTTTTGGTCACGCGAATCGATTTGGCGCCATTACAGGAAATGGCGAAGGGGAAAAAGTATTGGGACAGGTAATGATGTTAAAAAATGCCAACTCAAATGCTGTAATAAAGGCTGTGAAACAACGCGTATCAGAGATTCAATCTTCATTGCCACCGGGTATTTCAATTAATCCTTTTTTAGAACGTAGTGAACTCATCGATAAAACTACCTTAACCATTGCAGAAAACCTCATTTTAGGGTGTTTGATCGTAATTTTTGTTGTGATATTACTTTTGGGCAATCTGCGTTCCGGATTGGTAGTTGCCTCTGTTATTCCGCTAAGTTTGCTATTTGCGCTATCACTGATGTATGTTTTTGGAGTCGATGCCAATCTGATGAGTTTGGGTGCAATCGATTTTGGAATAATTATCGATGGAGCAGTAATCATTGTAGAGTTTATTACTTTTAAAATTAATACCCAACGGGCCAAATTATGGGCGCTTCCTAAAAATGAAAGACAAGGTTTTATGGACCTTGTTACGCATCAAGGAGCAACAAAAATGATGAATTCGGCTGTATTTGGACAACTCATCATTATTATCGTATTTATCCCCATTCTATCACTAGTAAATATAGAGGGGAAAATGTTCCGACCGATGGCTTTAGTGTTTTGTTTTGCTCTAATAGGCGCAATGGCACTGTGTTTTACCTACATACCAGTAATGGCATCATTATTTATGAAACCAAGTAAGACTGAGAAGAAAACAATCTCATCAAGGTTGATTACTTTTTTAGAAAACAAATACGAACCTATCATCGCTTGGGCGTTGGGTAAAAAGAGATTGGTGTTGGGATCGGCATTTGGTTTATTTGTTTTTGCCGCATTATTATTTTCTCGAATGGGAGGAGAATTTGTACCCACCTTAGATGAAGGGGATTTTGTAATTCAGCCTGTATTAAAGACAGGGATGTCTTTAAGCAAGACTATAGAGGCTACTACACAAATTGAAAAAATAGTTTTGACATTCCCTGAAGTTGAACAGGTAGTGAGCAGAATAGGCGCTGCTGAAGTACCCACAGACCCAATGTCTATGGAGGAAAGTGATGTGATTATAAAATTGAAACCAAAAGGAGAATGGACATCGGCAAAATCAAAAGACGAATTGGCCAATAAATTCAAGGAAGCCTTGTCAGAAAAAATTGCAGGTGTAGATTTTGAGTTCACCCAACCTATAGAAATGCGATTCAATGAATTGATTACTGGCGTAAGGGCCGATTTAGCAATTAAAATTTTCGGAGAAAATTTAGATGTATTGTATCAAAAAGCATTGGAAATTGAAAAAGCAATTCAGAACGTTGAAGGGGCTGCTGATATTTCTGTGGAAAAAACGGTAGGGTTACCACAAATGTCGGTCAGGTACAATCGCCGAAAAATTGCCAAATACGGATTAAATATTGAAGACCTCAACAAAGTCATTACTATGGGTTTTGCAGGGATGCCTGCGGGGACTATTTTTGAAGGTGAAAAACAGTTTGATTTGGTTCTTCGTTATGACGAATCGCACAGAAAAGATATTGAGCATATAAAAAACGCTTCGGTTTCGTTACCAAATGGATCACAATTACCATTAAGTGAATTTGCAAATATTGTGTATACCAAAGGACCAGCTAAAATTTCTCGTGATGATACGCAGCGTCGAATAGTGGTTGGTGTAAACGTGAGAAATCGAGATTTAGAATCTGTGGTCAAAGATGTGCAAGCCATATTAGAAAAAGAAGTGAAACTACCCACAGGTTATATAATAAGCTACGGTGGACAATTTGAAAATCTTCGGACAGCATCAGCTCGATTACGAATTGCGGTACCTATAGCACTTCTCCTGATTTTTATTTTACTGTATTTCGCTTTCAGTTCTGTAAAAGAAGCATTACTGATTTATAGTGCCATACCTTTGTCGGCTATAGGTGGTGTAATGCTACTTTATATTCGGGATTTGCCTTTTAGTATTTCAGCGGGCGTAGGTTTTATTGCCCTTTTTGGTATTGCGGTATTAAATGGTATAGTCCTTATTGAAGAGTTTAAAGAACTAAAGACGCGAGGAGTAAATAATATTAACGAGAGAATTTTAATGGGAACAAAAAACAGATTACGCCCTGTACTGCTTACAGCTGCGGCTGCCGCACTGGGCTTTTTACCAATGGCAATTTCAACGTCTGCTGGAGCTGAAGTGCAAAGACCTTTGGCAACCGTTGTTGTAGGAGGATTGATCACTGCAACGATACTGACTTTGTTCGTACTGCCTGTTTTATATGCAATATTTGACAAAAAAGAGGATCGTGCTGAAAGGAAAATAAAAGTAAATCTAAATCCTTTAGGCATTCTATTATTACTTTTTTTCCCCTTTATTGGCAATGGGCAACAAAACCCTTTAAGCGTAGAACAGATTTCACAAATGGCGCTAGAGAACAATAACGCCCTTCAAGCTTCTGCAAAAAAAATCAAACAATCAGAACAATTGATGGGTAGTGCTTTTAACTTAGATAAAACCCAAGTTTATTACAATTTTGACGAAAATAATATTGCTGAAAATGGACAGCCAATTAAAGTGTACGGGCTAAGTCAGTCACTTCAATTTCCGACCATTTATGGCGCACAGTACAAAGTAAAAAAACAAAAAGTGGCATTGGCAACAGAGCAATATAGACTTAATGAAAGGATGTTAACTAAAGAGGTATACATTGCATATTACAACGTTGTATTTAATAATAATCTGGTAAAGCAATACACCTATTTAGATAGTTTATATGACCAATTTGTTGTTGCAGCAAAAAAAAGATATCAGTTAGGAGAGACTAATTTGTTGGAAAAATTAACGGCAGAAGCAAAACAAAAAGAAATAGCCATTGCGCTTAGCCAAGCTAGAGAAGATGTTTCAAAAGCCCACACTATTCTCAATGAGTGGGTACAAAGCGATTCATTACTGACTATTGAGGAATCGGTCTTACCCAAACTAGCTTTGCAAGAATTTAATGCCGAAGCCCATCCTGGGACGTCATATTTCAATTCCGTACAAAATCTAGCAAAGTCTTCATTGGCTTTAGAGCGTCAGCGGTTGTTGCCCGACTTGAACGTCTCTGTATTTCAAGGAACAAATAATGGGCTAAATGCAAGAAATTACAATGGCTTTCAAGTTGGTATTGCCCTACCTATATGGTTTGGTACAAATAAATCTAAAATCAATGCGGCAAAAATAGAAACAATGATTATCGCAGATGAATATGAGAATTATAAAATTAAACTACAATCTCAATACGATGGCTTACTTTCTGATTTGAAAAGATTTGAAGAAATGGTACACTATTATGAAACTACGGGGAAAAGTTTAGCCAAAGAATTAACAATAACCGCTACAAAATCATTCCAAAATGGGGAAATTAATTTTTTGCAATATGTCCAACTTATAGAGAGTGCAAAAAACATTGAAATTAACTACTTACAAAACTTAAACAAGTACAACACTACCGTTTTAGAATTAAACCATTTAACCATGAAATATCCATGATTCATCTTTAATCACAACTTGTGATCATTGAAAAACGATAAATAGAAACGCATGAAAAACAGACACTTTGATTTAACGAATTCGATCTACTTCAAAATACTCTTATTATGGATAGTACTGGTTTTAAGCTCCTGCAATACTAAAGAAAAAACTAAAACTGAAAATCAGGCTGAAGTAATAGTAGATGCAGATGTAATCACAATATCTGAAAGCCAGTTTCATGCTGGTCAAATGGAACTTGGCAAAATATCCATGGAAGAGTTCAATACAGTGGTCAAAGCGAATGGAATGTTTGCTGTACCTCCGCAAAACCAAGTGGATGTGAGTGCCTATTATGCGGGATATGTTAAGAATATCAAGTGGTTGCCAGGTGATGAGGTTAAAAAAGGCCAAGAATTGTTCACTATTGAAAACCCAGAGTATGTCCAGATACAACAAGATTTTTTGGAAGCTAAGGGACAATTGAACTATTTAAAATCCGATTATGAACGCCAAAAAAAACTTTTAGCAAACAATATTAGCTCTAAAAAGAATTTTTTGAAGGCAGAATCGGAGTATGCAGTAACGCATGCTCGGCATCAATCCCTTAAAAAAAAATTGAGCCTAATGAATATAAATCATAAGACCTTGTCAGTTGAAAATATTCGATCTGTAATTGCTATACGTTCCCCTTTATCAGGATATATAACAAGGATTAACGCTTCTAATGGAATGTATTTAAACCCTTCAGATGTGGCTCTTACCGTTACAAATACCGATGATTTGCATGTAGAATTGAAGATTTTTGAAAAGGATCTGCTTTTGATAAAAAAGGAACAACTTATCAATATACGATTACAAAACAATAGTGATAGAGTGTACCAAGGAAAGGTACATCTAATCAATAAAACTATTGATGCTCAGGATAGAACTTTAGAACTACATGGTGATCTAGTAAATAAAAGTGAAGCAAAATTATTTGTCCCAGGAATGTATGTAGAAGCAGAAATAGTAACCTCATCAACAGAGCAATCTGCATTGCCATCAGAGGCGGTTGCCAATATTGAAAACGACTTTTTTGTTTTGATAAAAGAAGATGAACAAGTGTATAGAAAGGTCTTGGTTAAAATAGGTACAACCCAAAATGGCTTTACTCAAATCCTAAATGCTGAAGACTTTACACCAAACACAACCTTTCTGACAAAAGGCACTTTTAACCTCTTAACAGAATAGAATTTAGAAAAAATGAAATTGTAAAATTTTAGAATCCAAGTTGGATTATTGAGGAGGGTACATCCATTTTCCACAATTATTTTTTAATTAGCGGATGTTTTTATTGCTTTCAAAAAAGTCGTAACAATTGGAGTAAACCTCGAGAACACAAAGTTTACTTAATATATTTGGAGAAACGTACCTATCAACTATGAAAACAAAAGCCTTTATTGGGGCACTACTTCTAATACTTTCTATCTGTTTTTACTTTTTTTTAATTGACACAGAAGAGGCAGTAAAAATCAATCAATCTTCTGAAAAGAAACCAATGGTGTCAAATAAGGTTATTCTATCAGGAAGAAGCTATGATTATGCTTTGCTTTTTATAAAGTCCATTATCAAGAAAGAAAAGTATTTTGGCACCTATACTATTTATTCAAGTAAACAAAATGAAAATGAATTTTTAACAAGTATTCAAATTTCTGAAGGTGCACTAAAAATTTTAAATCAAGCTGAATCTGAAAATAAACTTTTAGAGATAGTGAAAGTTGGTCAGGGAAAACAATTTTACGAATGCATTAGAATTTGTTTAAGTGAAGAAATGATTAAAGGGGGTATGTGTAGTTGTGGGTCTTATTTTATAGGATATTAATTATTTTACAAAAGCGTTTTGGACACCTACAAACTTCAACTATTTTCACTCAATTTATAGGTAGATCCTCTTCATTAAGTGCAGTGAGTTCTTTGTTGTTTCCTCAAGAAAATGTAGAATCAATAGGAGGCTTAAATTTTTGACATTCTTCAGCATTAAGGTGAAAAAACCTTTACAGCAAAACCAATTTCGGAGGTTTTTTTATTTTAACTTTACTATTTCTGGGCTTTCTATGGGTCTTAAAATGATTTATATATTTATTGAATGAAATACCTTTCCCTCATACTTTGTTTTTCTTTTTGTTCTCTGTTTTCGCAAGTTTACGAACCTGAAGAAAACTTCTATTTTGCTACTTCTGAAAGTTGTTTTTATCAATTGTTGGAAGCCGTTGATTTTAAAAACACTGAAAAAATAAAAGAACTCCAATCTTCAAATTGTATTTTTAAATACGACAAAAATATATTCCGTTTTAAAATGATTTCTATTGAATTAGAAAACCCAAATAAGCCAATAAGCCTTTCGGTACCAAACAAATTCAAAATCATAGGAAAACTCCCAAAACAACTAAAATCGTCTATCATTTGGACACGCCCAAAATTTGCCAGGAAGTTGTAAAAATAGGGAATGCCATCAATTCAGTCTGTGGTAGAATGCTATGAGCAGGTCAATTCCAAAAACTACGCTAGCTTAAAGAATATGTAGTAATGGAACAGACACCTAATAACATTAGAAAATGGAATGAAATTTGTACATTAGAAAATATGAAAAAGCTCTTCCTTGCCCTTTGTTTTGGGCTTTATTTCTCAAATGTTTATGCTCAAAAGTGGGTCATTGTAGATATTGTCAGTCAAGATTCAAAAGAGCTGGTAGTATTGATAGACGACGGTGAAGGAGCAATTGAGAGAGAGAAAATAAAAAACCCATCAATTGTAAATCTTATTAATGACTATCAAGAAAACGGTTTTGTTCTCGAAAAAGTAACCCAGGGAGTTGAATTGGATCTCAACGGGAGCTTTCCAATTAACAACAACCGACTAAACAACTTGGGGTTTCCCAATTTAACCTTATCCAATAATAACAGGATTTTACTCTGGTTTAAAAAACCTAAACAGCCATAACAAAAGTCTTTCGCTCAGATTCAGTAAATTCTATAGAAATTTTGGCTAAAGCTCTTACAAGAACTTTTTAATTCAATAAGTTGACGTTTACCGAGTAGTAATTTGGTGATACAAGGCTTTGATTCTTGTGGACACATAGTTTTGAAAAGTAAAGGGAAGAATTCCGTGAATGATAGCTACGAACCCCCATAATATTAATCTGAGCCCTGTACTCAATGCAAACCTCAAATGTTGAAAATAAGTTTCTCCTACAGATTTGGGATGGGTTGTAAAGAAATTCTTCATGATCTTAAAATTATTAAACAATGAAATACATTCTAAATATATACTAATCAAAAGTTTAAATCAATAATGAGTACCTTTGAATAGGTTTTAACATTGTCTATTTATGAAAAGAATAATATTAATTTTTTTATTTACTATAAGTTACTTTTCTAATTCTAATGCTCAGTTTAATTATCAGGCAATAATAAAGGACAGTAACGGATCCATTGTAGCAAATCAAACGATTGATTATAAAATTAGCTTTATATACGATTCTAGTTCGGCTTCAGCCACCTATTCAGAAATACATTCCGTAACGACTCCCTCTGATGGAGTAATAAATCTAGAAATTGGAAATGGGACGGTTCAATTTGGCACATTTTCAGCTATCGATTGGAGTAAAACTATATACGTAAAAAGAGAAATAGATATAACGCGTTCAGGAACGTTCACAGATTTTGGAACGATAGAATTAAATAGCGTTCCGAAATCCAATTATTCTTCCACTACAAGAGGAATATCTTATACTAGTGATACGGTTTCAGTAACAAATCTAGTGGTAACAAACACTGTAACTGCTACAGCCTTTGTGGGGGATGGGTCTGGTTTGACAAATGTTAGCGGAGGAATTACAGATAATTTAAATAACGTGATCATTGGTACCAGTGCATTAGCTTCAAACACAACAGGTAATAGCAACATCGCTGTAGGTTCTAATGCTTTATCATCGAACACTTCAGGAACGTTTAACACCGCTGTAGGATATCAAGCTCTTCAAAACAATACTACGGGCTATGAAAACAATGCCTTTGGAGCGTATTCACTCAGTGATAATACTACTGGTTATGATAACGTAGCCATTGGAAATAAATCACTCCAAAAGAATACTACTGGAAATTTTAATGTAGCGATTGGAAACAATACTCTAGAAAATAACTTAACTGGAGTAGACAACATAGCCATTGGTGATTTTAATATTAATAACAGCCAAAGCAACAGTGGGCAAATAGCTATTGGAGTTGGAGTACTTACCTATGCTGAAACCACAACTTCTTCTTATACATATAACATTGGCATAGGATACTATGCATTAAGAGGAACTACCTCCACTACTTTGAGTGGAACTCGAAATGTTGCTGTAGGTGGTTTTAGTTTAAATGAGAATACTTCAGGTTTAAGAAATGCAGGCTTTGGATATGCTACCCTTGCTTACAATAGTTCGGGTTCTGATAATACTGCTATGGGAAGTTATGCGATGTTAAGTAATACTACAGGAACCAACAATACTGCTGTAGGTTCCTTTGCTTTATCATCGAACACCTCCGGAACGGTAAATACAGCTGTTGGGAATAATGCTTTACGGGCCAACACCATAGGTGAGGGCAATACAGCCATGGGCTATGATGCACTAAGTGCCAACACCACCGGATTTATCAATGTGGCTATCGGACAAAACACGTTAAAAGAAAATACCACAGGAACCGGCAATACAGCTGTTGGTTATGGATCTTTGAATTCAAATCAAACAGGAAACTATATTACTGCCATTGGTGAAAAAGCTTTAGAAAGAAATACAGCTGATCGTAATACGGCTGTTGGCCATCATGCTTCTGGTTATAATACAATTGGGGAGTTCAATACCACTTTGGGAATTGCTGCTGCTCGAGATGCAACTAATATCAATGGGATTGTGGCTCTAGGTTATCATGCTATGTATGCCCAAACTAACTCGGGAACTTTATCCGACAATATGGATTCTCAAAATACCGCAGTTGGATATTATGCCATGGCTGGAGATGAGACAATTATTAATAAAGGGATTGCCAATACTGCCGTGGGAGCCAATGCACTTCAGAATCTACGAGATGGAAATCATAATATTGCCATAGGACCCGAGTCTCTAAAAGCCAATACCGATGGTTCTAATAATACTGTGGTAGGTTCCAATGCAATGGAAAGCAATACAACTGGAAATAATAATATAGCGGTTGGCTATCAAACAGGATATACTAACACCTCTGGAAATAACAACACTTTGATTGGATCCCAAGCCGATGTAATTTCAGGAAGTCTTACCAATGCCACCGCCATAGGAGCCAACGCAATTGTTGATGCTTCTAATAAGATTAGGCTTGGTGATAATAATATTACAGTTATAGAAGCTAAAGTAAGCCTGACCACTTCGTCTGATAGAAGATTAAAAGCGAACATTGTAAACACCAAATATGGTTTAGAAACTATCTTAAAATTAAATCCCGTTGATTATATTTTAAAATCCAATGGACTAGCACAAATCGGATTTATTGCACAAGACATTAAACCTTTAATTCCAGAAGCGGTAAATGGAAAAGAAGGAATCCTAGAAAAAGGAGAAACTTTAGGAATCACCTATTCCAGTTTGATTCCTGTACTCACAAAAGCCATAAAGGAACAAAATGTGATTTTAGAGAAAAATAAAGAAGAAATAAACACTTTAAAATCTGAAATAGAAGCACTTAAAAAGTTAGTTCAAACCTTGATTGATAATCAATAATACGCTTGAGAAGCCTTATATACATATTGACATTTATTTTTGGCCATACCCTTTTGGGTCAAATGGCAATAAATACAACGCCATTGGCTTTAGGCACCAAATCAGACGACTTATTTGAAACTATCGGTCAACCCCTTATTGGAAACACAACTTCTAGTGGAGTAACTTTATTAGAAGGTTTTGGATATTTGCTTAGTACCAGTGAACCAACAGTTACATTAGCCGACACCGATTCAGACAACATCGTTTCCAATTCAACTGTTGTCACCATTACCGCAACCTTTTCAAAAAGTATGGCTGCTACACCAACTATAAGTCTTTCAGGAATAGGTTCAGACTTATTGATGTCAGCAACTTCTTCAGATTCGGTATGGACTTA
>ENA-OUOG01005191-OUOG01005191.1-marine-metagenome-genome-assembly--contig:-NODE-5191-length-10702-cov-2.631341_pt1 | contig 10702 bp, 5 predicted proteins | sample MGYA00248635_ERZ508505 | MGnify/ENA primary metagenome ERZ508505 (study PRJEB26176, sample SAMN06267871) | marine metagenome | isolation source: Saanich Inlet, British Columbia, Canada | place: Pacific...
CGGGATGGCCCATTCATGCGAGCGGAAAAGGAAAAGGGGGGACAATCGGGGAGTTCGATTTCTTGCTGAAGCATTTGCCTTCAGGCCAAACTTGGCACCTCGAAGTGGCCTGCAAATTCTATCTCGCAGAGCGGAATTCGGCCAGCTGGGCAACCTTCAAAGGGCCCAATGCCCGAGACACCCTCTCCGGAAAGATGGACAAATTGGTCCAACAACTCGCGCTCTCCGACCGGCCGGAAGCCGCTGCTGCACTATCGGCAGAACACATCCGGGTGGATGAACGTGTCTTGCTGCTCAAAGGAGGCCTGTTCCACCACATTTCGGACATTCACCGCGCGAAGCCTCCTCTGCATGCCCACAAAAACTACCCAACCGGCTGGTGGATTCGGCAGGGCGAATGGGAGCAGTTGTTGGCAGATTCTGGCGCTGCGCGCATTTTCTCCCTGTCCAAACCCGATTGGATGGGCGGTCCAAGTGGGGACTCGTTGACGGAACCTCCGAAGCGGCCAGGCCTCTGTGCCCGGGCCTTCCCTGCTCCAGATGGCCTGTCCCCGAGGGTTGAACTTGATCGCGGTTTCATTGTTCCTGACAAGTGGCCGTTGTGGACTTAAACCAACCGACCTTTGTCTCGTCCGCATGGAAACCCGCCCAATGAAGCAAACACCGTTCACCAAGTCCATTTTGTTCTTCGCCGCCACCCTCATGCTGGCCAGCACGGTGGGGCGTGCTCAACCCGGCAGAAATGGCGGTGCGCCCGCTTCATTTCTCGGCCGCGTGCTCGACGCTGCCACGGGCGAAGCCGTTCCTTACGCTTCTGTTGCTGTCATGCAGACGACCGATTCCACGTTGGTGACGGGGACGCTGGCCGACGAGACCGGCTTCTTTCGCACCGAAGTCTTGCCGCCAGGGAATTACGAGGTGCAAATCACTTTCATGGGCTTCCAACGCTGGACCAGCACGCACAACGTGACAAATGGCCCGCCGATTCGGCTGGGCGAAATCCCGCTTGAGTCCGCCATTCTCAACCTCGAAGAAGCCTTGGTGATCGAACAGCGCAGCACGTTGGAAATGAAGATTGACCGGCGCGTATTCAACGTCGGCAGCGACTTGAGCAGCACAGGAGCAAATGCCAGCGAACTGCTCACCAATGTTCCTTCGGTCACGGTCGACATCGATGGCAATGTATTCCTGCGCGGCTCGTCGAACGTGCAAATTTTGATTGATGGCCGACCTTCTGGCCTGACTGGGGCGGCTGGCAACGCGTTCTTGCAACAATTGCCAGCGAGTTCCATTGAACGGGTGGAAGTGATCACCAACCCCTCTGCCAAATTCGACCCCGACGGCATGGCGGGCATCCTCAACATCATCCTCAAAAAGGAGAAGCGTTCGGGGTTCAACGGCAGCTTGCAAGGCAGTGTGGCCAACGGGAACAACATCGATGGCAACATGAGCCTCAACGCCCGGACCGATCGCTACAACTTTTTCTCTTCCTTGGGATGGGGACAGCGCAACCGCTGGTCGGCCCGCGAGTCCGATAGGACCCAGTCCATTTTCGATGATTCCTCCGACCTGCTGCAAAACCGAACCGGTCAAGATGTGGGTGGAGGATGGACCGGTCGACTGGGTGGAGACTGGTTCCCAAAGGAAGGCACCACGGTTTCGCTGAGCCTCAGTGGAAACCTCAATGACGACTGGGATCGCGATACTTTGGTGAGCGAAGAAACGTGGGCCTCCGGCAGCGAAATCGCCACCGTGCGTTGGACCGAAGAACGCGAAGACAACTGGGGGTGGGATGCGGATTTGAGCTACAAGCGTGAATTTGGCGGCGACCGAGCCCACAACTTGCTCGTTGCATGGCGATTGTCAGACAGTGAAGGCCGATCCGACGAGAGCCTGGAAGAGGCCACGACCCACCTCCCACTCCCCCTTTTCACCACAGATTTCAATGGAACCAAAGATCGTCGCGGGCGATCCGTGTTTTCGGTGGATTATGAGCGGCCTCTGCCGAACGAAGGACGACTGGAACTGGGCTGGAAATCCAATGTCAGCTTATCGGAAAGCGACTTTGATTACATCGCCGTGGACAGCCTCACGTACAACGAAGGCCTCTACGTCCAATGGAACCCTCGGGCAGCAGCGTATGCTTTCTCCTATCGAGAAGCCGTCCATGCCGCCTATGGCACTTGGGGACAACAATGGGGGGTCTGGGGCTTGAGCGCAGGAATGCGATTGGAACAGGTCTTCACGGATGCGGAAGTCCTGGACGATCCGGCGCCCGCTTTCGAAAACGACTACTTTTCACTTTATCCTTCGCTGAATGTTTCGCGCCAACGCAACGACGAGAACACTTGGATCGCCAGTTACAGCCGCCGGGTGAATCGGCCACGCGGGCGCCAGGTGAATCCATTTCTCAATGATGGCGACCCGAGAAACATCCGAACAGGCAATCCCTATCTGCTCCCTGAATACACGCACTCCATTGAAATGGGGCATCAATGGTCGAGAGGCCGAACCTCAGTGACCACATCCCTCTTTTTGAAGCACACCACAGACGTCATTCGTTATTACAGCACATTGGATTCCTTGGGCATCCGCACCTCTACCTACACAAACTTTGCCAGCCGCAGGGATGAGGGAATCGAGGTCATTGCCATGACCAACATCGGCGCAACCGGCAGCGTGCGCTTGACGGCGAGCGTTTACCACTTGGCAAATGACGTGGGCGATGCCGCCGCAGCAAGCGATGCCGCAGGGTGGTCCGGCAACCTCAATGGCTTTGCGAGCTGGAGCATGGGCGAACATTGGAAAGCGCAGGTCAACGGCATGTTTCGTGGACCATCCGTCACCCCACAAGGGCGCTTCAATGGCTACAAATTTCTCGATGTTGCCTTGTCCCGCGTCTTCTTGGACAATGCACTCACCGCCACTTGCCGTGTTAGTGATGTCTTCGATTCCAGGGAGTGGAATTACCTCGTGACCGGCCCCACGTTCGAGCAAAACAGCCGACACAAACGACAATCGAGGTTCGTCTATTTGACGGTTCAGTGGCGGTTTGGTCAATCCGACAGCCGACGCGACCGAACAGGCCGAGGCTCAGGCTTCGACGGGGGCGGAATGGATGGCGGAATGGATGGCTTTTGAACGCGACGTTTGCGCATCGAGATCGCTGACAGCAAAGGCACTTTGTTTCCATGGTTGCTTCAGCTGTGGCTGAGTGGGATGTGAGATTCTCGCTGCCAGTCTGGCCAATGCATGCAACAAAGGATTGCGAAACTTCACAACACAGGCCAAGCGTTCTGGCATGCCCCCCACAGAAGATTTGATGTCCAGTGCCGTCCGGCCCATCATCACTTCCTTGGCCCCAGTCTCAATGCCCCACCGAACGAACTCCACCAGCATCCGCTGGTACAAGGCCAATTCGCGGTGGCGATCCCGATCAAACCCGACAAAAAACGCCTCGACGGTATGCGCGGTGAGGAAGCCACACTGAAAACCCAACAATTCTCCACCCACTCGGAGCGTTGAAATTCGAAAGGCATCGCCCCAAGTTTTTTTTGTCTCGAGCAAATCCTCAGCCGTCAGTCCACCCAAGCGGAAGCCGGCTTCATCGAACACCATTTTGTAAAGCCCAATCAAGTCGCTCGACAAATCCCGCAACTGAGCAGCGGATACTTCTTCGATTTCGCAATCGCCCGAACACGTCAAAATGCGCTTGACCTTTGTGCGAGATTTGGTTTTGAGCTCCCCCATGTAACTGGCAATCTCCGACCAGTCGGGATTGACGGGAATGCGCATCTGCGGATCAAATTCCAAATCTGTCCAACCGGACATCCAACGTCCGCCGCCCGCGACACGACCGGTTCCCAATGGGATGGGGAAGTCCTTGATCAAAAATGCACGGGGCCGAAAGCCGTTCTGGATGGGCAAGGCACGGAGGGCGGTGGTAGCGGCGGATTTGGCCTGATCCATCGTCAGGGAAGGATGAAACCGGAAGGCATGATCGCCAGACCCCAAAACCGGACCCATCACGCGCAAAGGGAAGCGGAGCCGACCCCGCCCACCATGCAAACCTTTGACAGCCCAAGCGAACAAGGGGGATTCTGCGACCAAGTGCCCCTCCAAATCCCGGCTCTCCGCATGCGCATCCTCCACAATCGCTACGCCCATCAGCAGGCCTTCCGGAGACCACCAGCGCAAGGCCGCCGCTTGTCGACTTTCTGAAGCCAGCAGTGCCCTTGCACAACGCGAGTCCAAGTGAACAGATGGACGGCCGGTGGCCGCAATCAACTCGTCCCAGTCCGCCCAATCCTTTGTGGAGAGCTCAGAAGCCTTCCAGTGTGCCGTCCAACGCATGCCGTGAAAACCTGAATTCAGGCCAGATGTTCAAAGCTCGGTCGCCGAGGTGGGCCTTCTTGCATCACGGACAGCCATCGCCAATCCAAACAGCAAGAAAAGTCCCATGAACAACGCCCCGGCATTGCCCAACATCTCGCCCTTGCCACCCGATGGCTCAAAGTACATCTCCAATTCGTGTTCTCCCGGCGTCAAAACCACTGACCGGAAGAGGTAATTCGCGCGCACCAGATCGGCTTCTTCACCATCGATTTTGATTTTCCACCCCCGCGGGTACCAAATTTCGGAGAACACCAACAAGCCGCCTCGCTCGCTGGTCGCCTTGTAGGTCAAACGCTCCGGGGTGTACTTCAGCAATTCGACGCTGGATTCGCCGGGAGATCCCGACAAGCCACTCAACTGCTGCTTGAATTCTTCATGGACGATGGCCTTGCTGAAATCTGCCAAATCCCGGGTCCGCAGGATCTCTTCGTTGTTGGAGGAGACCATTTCGACCTGATCGACGAAATAAGCGGGTCCGGAGGGATTGGGCACCTCCAACGCTTGGTCGAGCTGATCAAAGATGACGTACTTCGTGTTGAGCATGCGGTGCCCAATCATTTGGGTCAACCCCCCTTCCATTTTGCCCACCGCGAAGGAATCCGCCAGCGCCTCCCGCTCTCCCATCAACACCACTTCCATGAAATCCTGGTAACGCTGCAATTTCGCCCCATGATAGCCGCCGATGGCTTGAACGAAGTAAGGGGTTTCCGCATCGGTGTAGGGCAATTCCCATTTGAGCACACGGAAATTCGTGTGGAATCGCATGGCTGCAAACCGCGAAGTAACATTGACCAAATCCTTGTACTCCCTGGGTACCGTTCCACCGAACGACCACGCAGCGCTCGCCTCCAACCGGCGTTGGTCCTTTTTGTAAGCAGGCGTGCTCGGTTCCTCGCGTTGCAAAATGCTCATGAGTTGGGGCGTCGGCGAAAACGGGACTTTCGCCCGCTCCTGCTTCATCCAATGCACGTACTGCCCATTGACGCGCTCCTCATTGTTGTAGCGGCGATCCACGGACCACAAATCCCATGTCGTCACAGCCACGAGCGCAATGGCAACAAACTCCAACCGCGCCCAGCCCATGATCAAGACCAAAGCAGCGGCCAGGGTCAGGACCAAAAAGCCGAGCGTCCGGGCCACATCCGCTTTGAACACCTCAATCCGCTCGGGCATGATGTTCTCCGGCCAGTACCGATTCTGGACAATGTCCATCGCTTGCCTCATGTCGGCAGCAGCCCCTTGCTGAACAAATGCCTGCGCATAGCGTTGTTGCATCAACGTCTCATCTCGAATGTCAGGCTGAAAATCAAAGAACAGCTTGGGGGACACGTAAAAAACGACAAACAGCAGGAACAAACCACCCAACGAACCCAACCACAAATTCCGTCGCTTCGTCCAATCCGCCGGCTGCTGACCCGATTTCTTGAGTTTGCCCAGTTCCGCCATCTCCTTGATCGCCAGAACTGCACCGATCCCAGCAACGAGCTGAATCATCACCAGCATCATCTTCGTGTCCCTGAACTTTTTGTAAAGCGGAACGTGATCGATGAAGAGGTCCATGATGGGCGTCATTTGGCGCCAGCTCAAAACAATCGCAAGCAGGGTCAAGGCCAACATCGGCCACTTCAGGCGGTCGCGCCCCGCCACAAAATAAGCGAGGAACAAAGCGATCACAATCGCGCCGAAGTAGAATGCACCAGCAGAAAAGTACTGGTCACCCCAATAGACAGATGTTTCGCCACCATACAAATTCGGGCACATGATGGCCAACCACTCCCCGATGGACATGCTGTATTGCAAGATGTAGTCCCGCCCAAGACCCTCGCCTCGGTTGACACCTTTGTCGATTTTTTCGACCCCTCCTCGGTCGCCCGAGGGTTTGGCCTTTGCTTTCAGCAAATCCGAAGATTTCGCCTCCTCAACAACTTCGGCGAGTTCGGAAGAATCATCGAGTTCCAAGATGCCCTTTCCCCTCGTTGTGTACTCGGCGTATTCCTGCGTGGAGATGAGGTTCGCGGCGTTGGGAATCGCTGAACCCATGCCAGCCAAAAGCAGCAGCACCCCCGGCATGATGGCTCGGACATAATCCTTCTGACGCATCTTCACAATCAATTCCGTCAATGCAAAAGCCCCCACCACGTAGATGAGATAATAGGTCATCTGCAAGTGGTTCGCGGCAATGTGCAGGATCAGGAAAAACGCAGAAAGCACCGCACCCAACCACAAATTGCGCCGATAACTCACGATGACACCCGCCAGAACCCCCGGCATGAAACCGATCGCGCGCACCTTCGTTCTGTGGCCGGCACCGAAATACAAGACGTTGATGGACGAGAGGCCAAAGGCGACCCCAGCCAGCATCGCCAGCCAGGGACTCACCCCAAGGGCCAGCGCCAGCAAATAGGCACCCACCATGCCAAACCACAAGGTCAACTCCTCATTGGACGTGAACATGTTCCGGAAAGGGCGCGACAGCACCTGATGCATTTGGATGCTGCCCTTGGATTGGCCCGTGATTTGGAAAGTGGGCATGCCCGAGAACATTGCGCCGGTCCAGTAGGTCTGGTCTTGGAACAAAATCCGGTAGTCCGTGGCTTCTTTCGACATCCCCGCATAGTTCATGCTGTCGGACTGCCGCAATTTGTAGCCATCGTCGTATTTGTTGTAGAAGCCATCCGCCAGAAATGCGAAGAACAACACGGCGACCAAGTGTGGCAAAACCTCGAGCACGAGACGCTTCCAGGTCCACCCCGGCAACAATTTTTCAATCATGGCCCGAAAATACCAAATTCACCAAGGCCATCAGGCAAGGGAAGCAGGCAAATCCAACGCTCAGTTGTCAATTTCTTCGTAGTCCACGTACTCCCCCACCCGATTGTCATCCGGTTTCGATCGGCGTCCTCGACCGCCAGCAGACCGCGGCGTTGGATTGCTTCGCCCCGCACCGGTTTGCCGCTGCCGCCGTCCACCGCCGAACATCCTGTCCAGCCAGCGGAAGACAAACCACACAAACACAATGGTCAACAACGTCCGAAACAACCCTGCAATCATTATTTGCTCAGATACAAGTTTCGCTCACTGTAGACTTTGCGGAAGAAAGGATCGCGGAGGTTGGGAATGAAGCGAATGCCCTCACCCGTGGACTTCATCTCAGGCCCGAGTTCCTTGTTGACCTCTGGGAATTTTTCGTACGAAAAAACTGGAATCTTCACCGCGTAGCCATCGAGTTTGGGGTTGTGGGGAAGGTCTGCCAAACGCGCAGCCCCCAACATGACCTTGGTCGCATGATTCACATAGGGCTCGCCATAGGCCTTGGCGATAAAAGGCACTGTGCGAGATGCCCTGGGGTTCGCCTCGATGATGTACACCTCATCGTCTTTGACAGCGAATTGGATGTTGATCAAGCCCCGGGTCTCCAGCGCCAAAGCAATCCGCCGCGTGTATTCTTCAATCTGGGTGATGATCAAATCGCCGAGGTTGTACGGTGGCAACACCGCATAGCTATCGCCAGAATGAATGCCCGCAGGTTCAATGTGCTGCATGATGCCGATGATGCGCACCTCCTCCCCATCGCAAATGGCATCGGCTTCACATTCAATGGCACCGTCCAAATAATGATCGAGCAACACCTTGTTGTTGGGCATGTCTCGGAAGATGTCGATGACATGGCGCTCGAGTTCTTCTTCGTTGATGACAATTTTCATGCGCTGCCCACCGAGGACGTAAGAAGGCCGAACCAAAAGCGGAAACCCGAGTTCCTGGCTGAGTTCGAACGCCTCGTCCGCCGTCTCCACCACACCAAACCGAGGGTAAGGCACGTCGTTGTCCCGCAACAACGCAGAGAATGATCCACGATCCTCGGCGAGATCGAGTGCCTTGTAACTCGTCCCGAGAATCTTGATGCCATAGCGATCCAGCTTCTCGGCGAGCTTCAACGCCGTTTGCCCCCCGAGTTGCACAATGACCCCTTCTGGCTGCTCATGCAAAATAATATCGTAAATGTGCTCCCAGAAAACCGGCTCGAAATACAACTTGTCGGCCGTGTCAAAATCGGTGGACACCGTTTCCGGGTTGCAGTTGATCATGATGGTCTCATACCCGCACTCCTTCGCTGCCAGCACCCCGTGAACGCAACAATAGTCGAATTCGATGCCTTGCCCAATCCTGTTGGGGCCACTGCCCAACACCACCACCTTCTTCCGATCGCTTCGGATGCTTTCGTTTTCCTCCTCAAACGTCGAGTAATAGTATGGCGTCGCCGCTGGGAACTCGCCAGCACAGGTGTCCACCAACTTGTACGTCCGTGTGATGCCCATCTCCGTCCGACGCGCATGCACTTCGCTCTCCAAGCAACCCAACACATGTGCAATCTGCCGATCGGCGTATCCCTTTTGCTTCAAAACCCGCATCAATTGCACAGGAATGTCCGCAAGGGAATGCGCTTCGAGTTGCTGCTCCAGCCGCACAAGCTCCTCAATCTGCTTGAGAAACCATTTGTCGATGCGCGTGATCTCCTGAATCTTTCGCAGCGGGATGCCCAGTTTGATGGCATCGTAGAGATGGAACAGACGATTCCAAGAGGGATGGGCCAAACTCGCCAAAATCTCATCCTGATCGGTCAACTCCTTCCCATCTGCGCCCAGCCCGTTGCGACCGATTTCCAGAGACTGCGCCGCCTTTTGAAGTGCCTCCTGGAAAGACCGACCGATGGCCATCACCTCTCCGACAGACTTCATCTGCAAGCCCAGCTCTTTGTTCGCCCCGGGGAATTTGTCGAACGCCCAGCGCGGCACCTTCACCACCGTATAGTCCAGCGTGGGCTCGAACATGGCGCTGGTCGTGCCCGTGATCGGGTTCTTGAGCTCGTCGAGGTGATAGCCGATGGCGAGCTTCGCCGCAATTTTCGCAATGGGATAGCCCGTCGCCTTGGACGCCAACGCCGAAGAACGGCTGACCCTTGGGTTGATTTCGATGGCAATGATGTCCTCTGCCTCGTCGGGTGAAACCGCAAACTGAACGTTGCAACCTCCTGCAAAATCACCGATGGCGCGCATCATCATGATCGCCATGTCACGCATGCGTTGGAACGTTGTGTCGCTCAAGGTCATTGCCGGGGCCACAGTGATGGAATCCCCAGTATGAATCCCCATCGGATCGAAGTTCTCGATGCTGCAGATGATGGTCACATTGTCATTGCTGTCGCGCAGCAACTCCAGCTCGTATTCCTTCCATCCCATGACCGCCTTGTCGATCATGACCTCGTGAATCGGGCTCAAGTGAAGCCCGCGGGTGAGGTTCGCCTCAAAATCGTCCTTGTTGTAGACGATGCTCGCACCGCTTCCCCCCAGGGTATAAGACGGGCGGATGCACAAGGGAAAACCAAACTGCTGCGCCGCCTCCTTTCCCTCCAGGAAACTCTTCGCAGTGGCCTGAGGCGCCATGCCCACACCGATTTCCTCCATCAACTTCCGAAACTTCTCCCGGTTTTCCGTGATCTCAATGGCATCGATGTCTACACCAATCATCCGGACACCGTACTCCGACCAAATCCCCATTTCATCGCACTGGATGCACAGGTTCAAAGCCGTCTGCCCTCCCATGGTGGGCAACACCGCATCGATTTTGTGCGCTTGCAAAATCTTCTCAATCGACGCTGGCTCCAGTGGTTCGAGGTACACATGATCCGCCACAACAGGGTCTGTCATGATGGTGGCGGGGTTGGAGTTGATCAGCGTGACTTCAATGCCTTCTTCCCTCAGCGACCGCGCCGCTTGGGATCCGGAATAATCAAATTCGCAGGCTTGTCCGATGACAATGGGGCCGCTCCCGATGAGCAGAACTGAACGAATGCTTGTGTCTTTCGGCATTTTTTTTTTACCCGACAACTTCAGGCCAAATCCGGCTCTCCGTCGTGGGTCAAAACGCGACGCGAAATTAGAGAACTTTGCACGAAATGGAATTCGCCCCGAAAGAAATCCGCACACCCCGGCGTGCCACATGTGAATTTGGCGGGTGGCGTTTTGAATACGCCATCCCTGTGCGCGGCGGCCAGCGGGCGATTGTGGCCTTTCACGGATTTGCCCGGCCCCTCGAAGACATGCTCGATTTTGCCGGGATTTGGCCGGAAGACCGGACCCTCATCGCCATTCACCTCCCGCACCATGGCCGCACATGACCGCTCGTGGCCGGGGACCACCCCCTTCCGCCCGCCACCTTCCAGGCGGCCATCCTTGCCATTTTGGCTGCTGAGGGCTTGGACACCGACGGCGCGGACCTGATTGGCTATTCCATCGGTGGCCGCGTCGCC
>ENA-OUOG01005193-OUOG01005193.1-marine-metagenome-genome-assembly--contig:-NODE-5193-length-10699-cov-4.937771_pt1 | contig 10699 bp, 6 predicted proteins | sample MGYA00248635_ERZ508505 | MGnify/ENA primary metagenome ERZ508505 (study PRJEB26176, sample SAMN06267871) | marine metagenome | isolation source: Saanich Inlet, British Columbia, Canada | place: Pacific...
AAGTCCAGACTCTCGCTCCCGGCCCCTGCGCCCACACCTCGAGCACGGAAACATTTTCCGCATCGTCAACCGCTTCCGTCCGGATTCGATCCTCCGCGGCGTCCATCGCAACACGCGCCCTACGCATTGCGTCCACAGGGTACAGCGCGGGCGTCGCGAGGCGAAGCAAAGTCAACCCGATGGCGAACGCGTCCAGTCGCGGCGTCGGCGCGACGCCGCTCGCCGATAAGCCGTTCGACGCCGACGAAGTGTCTTGAAAGCCCGGCAGTTTAACAGACTTCCCGAACAGAGACTTCCCGATGGCGAGGTTCTCAAAAAGGTTTTTCGTACCACTGGGCGGTCTGTACGAATCGTCCTTCACGAACTGCTCGGGCGCGCCGTACGTCGGATCGAAGATCGTTTCGGACGGGTCGCAGTTGACGCCGTTGACGAAATCGGCGGCGGCGCCTAAATCGACGAGCACGACACTCGGAGCCGCGTCCGTCGTATCTCCGTCTCTTCTCGCGACACACAAAACGTTCTCCGGCTTGACGTCGCGGTGCACTACTTCGTGTTCGTGAACCGCCAGCGTGGCTTCGATGAGCGACCGCGCGATTTTCAAAAACACCATCGCGCGCGCTTTCGTGGCGTTTTCTCGCGGCGCGACGGAAACGTCGGAGACGTCGCCGCTACTAGTCGCGTCCGCGATCTTCGCGTAGAGATCCTCCGCGTCGTTCGACTTGGACAAGCACGTCTCCAGCGTCGCCACGCCGACGTCTTTCCAGACCAGGTACGCGTCTGAGCCGCAGACCCCCATGAACGGCGCGACGCCCGAACAGTTAACCTCCGCCAAACGGCGACACGTCGCTCGCTCATCCGCGTAGAAGCTGAACCAGTCCCGGCCGCGCACGTTTTTCTTGTACGCCTTGGCGATGACATCGACGCACGTCCCATCATCGTTCTCCACCACGCCTCGGTACACCTCCGAGAAACTCCCCTCGCCGATCTTGTCCCCGATCTTAAGCGCGCGCAGGGAAATCTCGGGAGGCACGTACCCGTCCATCTCGGGGTCGTAGCTTCCCATGTCGTACGACTCGTCCACGGCACGGAGACGCGCATGAGGCTCCCGGAGATCTGATCGGGCACACGCCCATCGCGCGGCGCGACCCGGCGCGGAGCAGGCGAGACGGCGTCGCGTCGCGACGCGCACGGAGGCGCGCGGCGAAGGGACGCGCGGCGAGAACGCGCGAGCACCGGAGGCCATCGCGCCGCCTATGCGCACGCGCGAGTGGGCGCCGAGGATATCGACGACCACCATTTGGTGGTCAGAAGACATCTTACGTCCGACGATCATACTTACGACATATTTTCAATGAACGACGCTTCCCGCGCGTACGTCGATCGCCGCGCACACCCGCGACACGTCCCTCTGTCTGCACAAAATGTCACGTCACCTGCCGTTCGCCTCGTTAAACACCGCCTCCCACTTCCCGAGGTCGTCCTTCGGCCCGTCGCCCTCCTTGGTTCCCATGCAGTACGATTGGTTGGCGGGCGATGGCAATCGCAACGACGCCACCGCCGCGTCGGCGACGACGATGCGGCTCGTTTCCTCCGGCAACAAAGAGTCGCCCTTTTCGACTTCCACGGCTCGGCGCTCGCCCGAAGTGGCTTTCACTAACGTGTTTATGTCGTACGACGTGTACGGCCCGTCGGTTAATCGGCCCGGTCGTAAGATGGTGTAGTTTAAGCCCGACGCGATTAGAAAATCTTCGCCTCGCTTTTTGTTCTTCAACACGCCGAAGAGGTTGAGGACGAGAAACGGCATGACGTTCGTCCGCTCGACGCCGATCGAGCTGACCAGCACGAAACGAACGCACGTCGAATTCGATTGCGTTTTCACACACTCCACCACGTTTTTAACGGAAACGTAATCCGTCTGTTCCGGTCCGTTCCCGTCTTTCCACCGCGCGGACGGGAACGCGGTGGTTCCGACGCACGACACGACGGCGTCGACTTCGGCGCAGATGTTCGATCGAAGAAGATTGTCGAAATCGCGGAGGTCCGCGGAGACAATCTCGAGTCGGTCGTCGGCGTCCGCGCCGGCGTCGCCGAAGGTCTCAAACGCGCGCTCCGCGGACCGAGCCGCCGCGCGCACGCGGTACCCCGCCTCGAGAAGCTTCGCCACCACGAGCTGCCCGACGCCACCGGTCGCGCCCACGACGAGCACCCGCGATCCCTCGGGGACGACGCCTCCCGCGGAGGCGCGGACGACGCGAGAGCGGGGCGCGCGGGCCGGGGAGGCGCCGCGCCGAGCGCGCGGCCGGAGCGCCTGCGCCGGGCGCGCCGCGGAGAAACAGGCGGATGACGCCGCCATGGTCAGCGGGTGAAGAGGCGGTCGTGCCCGTCGCGAACTGCGCGTCGGGAGCGCCAAGCGGCGAGCGTCGTTCGAACCGTCGCGCCTCGGTTGCTCAAAAAAATACGCTACCGGCGACCCCGATCGAGTTCGGTTTCGACTCGCAGCGACTTTCATCGATCAAACGTCGATCAAAAACGACGGTTGACTGAACCAATCCGGAACCCACGAATCCGTGCCAGCACACGTTCTCGAGTGCCAGCGTGTCGTGTGTCCCGTTCTTTGTGGCTCGAGAAGACGCGTGACACAGAAAACGCGACCCCCATCGGCTCGAGCCACAACGCGCAACGCACACGCTCGAACAGGTACGGGAGCCTACGGCGCGGAAGGATTCCCTTCGACCGCTCAGACTCGCCCGGCCGCGCCCCAGCCCGTCTCCCCCTCGAGCCGCGAACGGACGCGCCGCGAGCCTTGGCGTCTCGCTCGCCCGAACGCACGCGTCCGAAGGCGTGTTTTTACGCTCCGAGTGAACAACGACGAACAGATCGCTCACCTCGCCGTCTTCCACGCGCGCGTTCCCCGCAGGCGCCCGGACGCTCCTCTCAATCGTCGGCCGATGTCGGCGTTCTCCGCGGTCGCTCCCGTACGCCGCGTGACGCAGAGTACGTGACGTCCCCGCCCCGCCCGCACAGACGCGCGCGACCCGAGCCCGCTCGCTTTCGATGCCAAGTGTCGCGGCCTATCCCCACGTTCGGGACTCGACCGTCTGTTACCCCCGAGTTCGCAACGGGTTTTTCGCGAGCGAAGGGCATTTTTTCCTCGGGCCGCGGGTCGCGGACGGGCGCAGACACTTCCCACCCGCGCGCGGGCAGGAAGGCGCGTTCGCGAGCGGACCGCAGATCGTCTCGTCGAGGCGCCGACGTACGTCCTCGCCGATCGACCCGCGCCCGTCGGCCCGCCGCGCGGGGACCCGCGCGCGCGCGCGGTCGCCCCGGACGCCGGTTCGGGACGGCCACGTCCGCGCGTCTCGCGCGATCGAACTTTTCGGACATCCGTCTCGTCGCTCCTCACTCCGCCTTCCGCCCTCGACTGACCCGCCCTTCTCGAATCCCTCTTATGTTTCGTCCACGCAGAGTTCTCCTCGCACGGTCGCAGCAAAACCGCGCCGCGCCGCAGGATGGCGGCCGTGGCGCGCGGCGTCCCCGCCGTGAACGGCGGCGACGCGGCGCTGATCAGCACCACCCCCGAGTGGGCGGATCTCGTGAAGCACAAGGAGGAGATCGACAAGACGCACCTTCGCGACTTGATCACCGACGCCGAGCGGTGCAAGGCGCTGACGGTGGAGTACAACGGCGTGTACTGCGACTACGCGCGCCAGCGCGTGACGCCCGAGACGATGAAGAAGCTCTACGCTCTCGCCGACGCCGCCGATCTGAAAGGGAAGATCAACGCCATGTTCAGCGGCGAGCACATCAACTCCACCGAGGACCGCGCGGTGTTGCACGTCGCGACGCGCGCGCCCAAGGACAAGGTGATCAACGTGGATGGCAAGAACGTCGTGCCTGACGTGCACGAAGTGCTGGATAAGATCAAGGACTTCACCGATAAGGTGCGCAACGGCGAGTGGGTGGGAGCTACCGGCAAACCCCTCACTTCGGTTGTCGCCGTCGGCATCGGCGGGTCGTTTCTCGGACCCCTCTTCGTGCACACCTCGCTGCGCACGTGCGCCGAGGCGGCGGAGGGCGCGCGCGGGCGTCAACTCCGGTTCCTGGCGAACGTCGACCCCGTGGATGTCGCGCGATCGCTCAACGGGTTAGACCCCGAAACCACGCTCGTGGTTGTCGTGTCGAAGACGTTCACCACGGCGGAGACGATGCTCAACGCGCGCACCGTGCGGCAATGGATCATCGCGGCGCTCGGCAAGGACGCCGTCGCCAAGCACATGGTCGCGGTCTCCACCAACCTCAAGCTCGTTTCTGAGTTCGGCATCGACCCGGATAACGCGTTCGCGTTCTGGGACTGGGTCGGAGGCCGATACTCCGTGTGCTCCGCGGTGGGCATGCTTCCGCTCTCGTTGCAGTACGGCTACGAAACGATGTCGACGTTTCTGGAGGGCGCGTGGAACGTCGACGAGCACTTCGCGACGGCGCCGTTTGAAGAGAACCTCCCCGTGACGCTCGGCATGCTGTCGCTGTGGAACGTGTCGTTCCTTGATTGTCCCGCGCGCGCGATTTTGCCGTACACGCAGGCGCTCGCGAAGCTCGCGCCGCACATCCAGCAAGTCGCGATGGAGTCCAACGGGAAGGGCGTCTCCATCGATGGGCAAAAGCTGGATTACGAAACCGGCGAGATCGATTTCGGCGAGCCCGGCACGAACGGCCAGCACTCGTTCTACCAGCTCATCCACCAGGGCCGAACGATCCCGTGCGACTTCATCGGCATCATTAAGAGCCAGCAGAGCGTTTACCTGAAGGGCGAGATCGTGTCCAACCACGACGAGCTCATGTGCAACTTTTTCGCGCAAGCCGACGCGTTGGCGGTTGGCAAAACGGACGTCCAGTTACGTTCGGAGAATTGCCCCGATTCGCTCATCCCGCACAAGACCTTCACCGGCAACCGCCCTTCGTTGTCCATCATGTTACCGTCGTTGAACGCGTACACCACCGGCCAGTTACTCGCGATCTACGAACATAGAGTCGCGACGCAAGGGTTCATCTGGGGTCTCAACTCGTTCGATCAGTGGGGCGTCGAGTTGGGTAAGGTGTTGGCGTCCAAGGTGCGCTCGTCGATGAACGAAAAAAGAACCAAGGGCGAGAAGATGTCCGAGGCGGACGGGTTCAACCCCTCCACCACCGCGATGCTCAACCGGTACTTGGAGGGGAAGGCGCAGCTCAAGTACGCCGAGCCGGAGGATGTCTTCCCCTGCGACCTCATCGACAGCGACGAGTGCAGGCCCCCGACGTCGTACGTGTGAGACGACGTGACGGATGGCGGGGAGATGAAGCGTTTCGGAAGCGTCCGAGAAGAGAAGAGAGGCGCGGAAGGCGCGTTTTCGACTTTTGCGCGAAGAGAGAAGAGGGTGAACGGGGTATGTTCGGCTCACTACGTAGTGAGTCGACCTTTTTTGGGGATTGAACGGGGTGAACGGGGGGGCGAGCGCGCGCACGTGACGTTATGAGACCGGTTGTATCAGTAGATTCGCTCGCGCTCTCGCTTTCGTTCGTCGTGCATAGATTCGCCGCTGTGGCGTCGATGAGGGTCGTGAGGATCCCGGCACAATTTCACGGAACCTTGTTGTTTCCGAGGTGTCCGCGTCGGATGTGATGCAGAGACGCTCGCGCACTCGGACCGGCGCGGACGAGCTTTCGCGCCCTCGCCCATCACGCGCGAGCGGGCGTGACCGAGTAACGCGATACCATGAGCTCCCTAGTGATGTCCGGCGCTCTCGCGGCCGCGCAGAGAACCGCATCCGGTGGCCCGGGGACGATCGGAAAATCCTCGTCACGCGCGATCGCGTGGCAATCCAGCGTGTCCTCGAATGCTCGGCTCGTGCGCGGATCTCGCGTCCCCCGGGGTCGCGCTCGCGGAGCGGGCGCCCGGCAGAGGGTGACGAACCCCTCTTTTCGCACAAACGAACGCAGCCTCCTTCGCGTCTTCGCGTTGAAGTCGTTCGACCCGGAGACCGCCACCATCGAGGGCCTCACCCCTTTGTCCGAGATCTGCGACGAATTCGTGTGCAAGTCGAGCCCGGCGGTGGAGGGGTCGCTCCGGCAAGTCGCCGCGGACGTCTGCGCTCTGCGCGAAGACAAGCGGAGCAAAGCGCCGTACGCGCCCGACGTGTCGTTCGACGACGGCGCGCGGTCGTTCGTAGGCGTCGAGGGCTTCGAGACGCACACGTTCATAAAAGACGTCGTCGGTAACGCTCGCGCCGCCGTGACTACGATGTCCATGCGCGACGGCGAAACAGCGATCATCGAGTGGCGCTTGATCGGCGACGCGCCGGGCGGTAAATGCGACGTTTCCGTTAAAACGACGCTCACGATGAACCTCATAACCGGTCGTGTGGTGCGGCATGACGAACAGTGGGACTTTTCCGAGTGCGGAGGGAGCGCGGGGGCGTTTCTTCAGACCGCGCGCGCCGCGGCGGCGGCGCCGAAGAACGTCGCCGACGCCGCTAAGAAAGCCGCCGACGGTTTGGACGACCTCGCGAAATCGCTCGACGTCGGAAAGAAAGAAGAGGAGGTTTTCGTGGACCCGAACGACCCGATGAAGTTCTTCACCGAGTCCAACAAACCGGAGGACGATTACCTGAACTACGCGCTGTTCGTCGCGGCGCTGTGGTTAGTGTTCGAGGGGCTCAAAGCCACGCAGACGCTGCATTGATGTCGACGGACGACGGACGAAAATCGCGAGTCCTGAAAAATCGACGGAAGTTTGTAGCATCGCGTCTTCCGCGGTCTAGTACCGTGTAACGCATCACACACGCGAACGTCCTCCAGTCCTGAACGAAGAATACCACGCACATCTCTTTAATATTAATATCACAACACTACCTACCTGTTCTTCTTCCTCGCCTTGGCGTTGTGACTTCCCTTGGCGGCTCGCGGTTTCGCGGGACTCGCGGCGGCGGCGTTCTCCGCCTCTATCTCCGCCTCGACTTGGGCGACAGCGCCCTCGACGACTAAGGCTTCCTCGGTGCGCGTCAACGGCGGTTTGCCTTTGCCTCGCAGTCTGCGTGCCCACCTGCCCAACAGCGTGTACTCCCAGCCTTCCCGAAACACGATGCGCTCCTCCACCAGAAACCGCTGGAAGTACCAGTCATCCGCGTCCTTCGTCAGAGACGCGTTATTACTACGGTCCTTGTACCGGTCCTCCTTCGCGTCCGCCTTCCTCGCTCGCTTCAGCCACCGCTGGTAATACTCCGATCGTTTGATGGAGTCCTTGTCGCTCATCTGGTTCGCGCGCTGGTTTAAAGTCACGAAGACGACTACGACGAAGAAACTGCCGAGCAGCACGACTAAAGGTCCGATCTTCAAGCGTTCTTTATCGAAGATGCTCCGCGAGCCGTACTTCGGTCGAGCGAACCGAGGTAAACCGTCGATGGTTTCGTCGTACGCTAAACGCGTCTCGGGATCGCTCAAAACTTCCTTCGCCTCGGCGATCTCCTTAAACATAAGCTCTGCTTTTTTATGCTCGTGCTTCGGTAAATGGACCAGCTTATCGGGGTGGTACTGAAGCGCGAGTCTGCGGTACTTCTTGGCGATCTCCGTCGCGTTCGCCGCGCGGGTCACGTTGAGCGCGCCGTAGTAATCGTGCCGCACCCATCTGACGGAAAACAAAAACGATGGAATGACGGTTCACGGGAGTCGACAGGGCAACAAAACGTCAGTCGTGAACATCGTCTCGAGGCGGCCGAGCGTGTGGCGCCCGACGACGGGACACACACGATGTCGCGTCGCGAGGGCGACGCGGTCGTTGCCACGCGGTGGCGGGCGGAGTGCGCGCGTCGAACGTCCCGCTCCGCGTCTCGTATCGAAACGCATCGTCGGAACGTGAGCGGCGCAGAGCGACGGACGGGAGAGGCGGCGATGGGACCCACGCGGGAACGCGGCGGGGGACGGCGAACGCGACGCACCTGAGGTAGTTTCCGCGGTCCGCGTGCGCGTGTATCGGCGCGAGCGCGAGCGCGAGCGCGAGGACGAGCAGACGAAGCGCACGCATGGCGCGCGTCTCGGAGTGACGAGGCGGCGGCGTCTCTCTCGGCGCCGAAAAGGCGGCACCTTTGTTTGGACGACGTGATGACAAGTCCCGACGCGCGCGTCGAATGCCGACACGCGCGAAATCGAAAACTGGCGGAAACGCCGAAAAGCCTTCCACGCCGCGAACGAAAAAAAACGATCGCGGATTATCTACGAAACACTTTCCGCTCGTCTTAATACTCTATGCTCTTCACGAACGCGTCCACGTCCAGCGCGCGGACGTGCGCGGGAACGGAAGAGATCACTCGAGTGTCTTTGTCTTTGTCCGCGCGCGACGAAGATCTCTTCGTCGCCGCTTCGACCCCATCCGAATCGCCGCGCGAAAAACGTCGCCGCTTGGCGTTTTCGGTTTCGGCGTCTCCAGATAATCTCTCCTTTGGCGACGGCGCGTCGCGGCGTTCTTTGCCGCTTTCTTTCGGCATTCCCAGCAGAGGCCCTAGAATCTCGCCCAAAGTGCCGTCCGCGTCGTTATCGAACAGAGACGAAAGCACCGCGTCGACGTCCAGCCCGCCGACGTCCTCGCCGGCGTTAGGGACGCCGGCGCCCGAGGCGGGACTTCCGCCGTCGTGTGGTCCTCTTCCGGAAGCCCCCTGTGTCCGCCTCGGCGACCGTCGCTTTTCTTTCGCAGGCGACGCGAAGGCGCTCTCTTCGCTCCTTCGCTCCTTCGCTCGCTCTTTCAATTCGTTGAACCCCGCGAAGAGCACTTCGTCGCGTCGTTTCCCGAAAACCCCGTCGCTTAAACCGTCGCTGGATCCCAGCTCGGGGATCCGTTCCGCGATGACCGCCGCGAGCCGTTCCTGCACGCGAGCGTCGTTCAGAGCGCGAGGCAACTCGTAGTTGCGCCACGTCGACGCGATATGCGCGTCGTCGTCCAGCGAGCCGAAAACGGAAGACTGATTAAGCGAGGTCGGTACCGACGCGTGCGTTTGACCCTGGGAGGGCGCGTTTCGCCTGGGAGCGGCGCCACCGCGTTTCTTGCCCCGAAGCGGCGAGCGCGCGGGCGGGGGAGGCATCATTCGCGCAGAGGAGGGCGATCGGAACGCGGTTTCGCCGTTTCGGAAATCGTTTATCCGACTTTTTTGGCCGTCGTGAGTTCCGTCAGCGACGGCGTCATTCCTCCGTTCCGGAATCTCGATTCCCGCCGCGCACTCCTCCAGCACGTCGTACATTTTCTTGGCGAGGGGGTTCGAAGCGACGGTTTTCTTCCGCTTTGTGTCCGCCTCCTTGAACGCGACGTACTCCGAAAGCACCGCGTCCAGCCCCTTGACCCCCGCCGGGATGCGATTGCCGAACGGCGCGAGGAGCGCGTCCGCATCCTTCTTGAACTGCTCGGTGGCCTGTGGGCACGTCGTTTGGGTTCGGGGTTCGTGGAAGGACAGAGAATGGTCAGGAAACGAAAAGCATAAGGCGGCAGGCGTGACGCAGAGCGGCGGCGCGACACATACGGAAAGGTCGCGAATAGTGTCTCGACACGCGTCGGTCGGGCGTGCCCGCGTGCATCGCCTCGGTTCGCGCGCGAAAAGCATCGTGGTGTCGTTTTCAAACGCTCGGAGACGCGACGCGTCCACGCGAGACGCGGCGTACCTTGACGAACCCGTTCGAGCGGAGGTAGTTGTACACGAGCGCGGCGACCTCGCGCTGCGACACCGCGCCTGCGCTCGTCGACGCGGGCTCGTCCCCGCGCGTCGGCATCGCGCGTGCTGAGACGAGTGCTGAGATCTGGACTCGCAGACGAGAAGCCGGCCGAGATTTTCGATGTCAAGAAGTCGAGATCACGTCCCGTAAAAAGTGCGTCAGACGCGGGCGCGCCGGGCGACGGAGTGTGCCGCTGTGTGTCTCGTCACGGCGCGCGCGAGGCTGGATCACGCGCGGGGTATACCGTAGAGACGCTACGGTCTACGGTCGTGTTTGGTGCGATGCAATCGGACCTCCCTCCCCGCCCCGCGAAACCTCTGCCCCCGTGCGTGCCTTTCCTGCCGCAGGACAACGACGCGGCGGCGTGCGATCCCTCCGCCTCGGCGGTGGTGGCGCTCCTGAACGACCGACTCGGCGCGCTGCTGCGCTTCGACGCGCCGACGTTCTGGGCGCACATCGCGCACGATGCCTCGATCGCGCACGCGCTGGACACGTACCTTCAGTTCCGGCGCAGGCCGCACGACGCTCCCATCGACGGCGACGCGACGATGATGACGAGCGCGGAGGAAGATGCGCTCGCGAAACGCGTGTTCCTCATCTACAAACGCGTCGGCGACCAACACGAACAAAACGCGCCGTCGTTGGCGGTGCGGTCGAAGATCGTACACGACCGCGATCTAGTGGACCCCGCGAAAACCCTGGACCTGTGTACGCTGTACGCCCCCGATAATCCGAAACACACGGAAGCGCTTCTGGCGAACCTCATAGAGACTCACGACGCGCTCGCTTTCGCGTTTCGTGCGGAATCGGATGCGAATGCGAATGCATCGTCGTCGTCGTCGTCGCCGTTAAGACGTCGTTACGAGACGCTCGGGGATAAGTTCGCGAGCGCGGGCGCGGCGATCGCGAATAACTTGGAGCAGATGGCGGACCGGGTCGTGGCGTCCAAAATCGACGGAACGCCTTTGAGTCG
>ENA-OUOG01005194-OUOG01005194.1-marine-metagenome-genome-assembly--contig:-NODE-5194-length-10697-cov-6.237194_pt1 | contig 10697 bp, 8 predicted proteins | sample MGYA00248635_ERZ508505 | MGnify/ENA primary metagenome ERZ508505 (study PRJEB26176, sample SAMN06267871) | marine metagenome | isolation source: Saanich Inlet, British Columbia, Canada | place: Pacific...
AGGGAGACGGGCGTTACGGTCGCCCTCGTGGGCAGACCGAACGCCGGGAAGAGCTCGTTGCTCAACGCGTGGTCCAGATCGGACAAAGCCATCGTCACGGATGTCGCCGGGACGACGCGCGACGTCGTCGAAGCTTCAATAACCGTCGCGGGCGTCCCCGTGACGCTTCTGGACACCGCGGGCATTCGAGCGGACACCAAAGGCGACGTGGTGGAGGCTATCGGCGTCGAGCGGTCGCTGGCGGCGGCGAAGGGCGCCGACGCGGTGGTGCTCGTCGTGGACGCGCGCGGAGGGTGGGCGGAGGAGGACCGCGAGGTGTGGGAGAGCCTCGCGGGACGAACGAGTTTGGCGAAGGAAGAAACCCGCGACTCGAGACGTGACGAGTCGGAAGACGCCTCTTCGACTTCGAGTGCGACGAGTTCTTCGATCGAAGGAAGTGACGAGTTCGAGAACGCGCGCGCGCGTCTGTACGCCGTGCGCGGGGGGCTGGAGCGCCACGAGCTAAACGACGAGGATTCGACGGATGATGAGAAGAGCGGGTCGTTTCGGCTGGAGGCGTCGTTCGCGGACGCCTACGCGTCCTCCGCTTTCTCCGCTTCCTCCGCGACTGGCGTGAACGGAGCGTCGGCGCGCCGCGCGCCGATGCTCCTGGCGCTCAACAAGATCGACGCCGTGCCAGATGTGTCGTCGCCTGTGTCAGAAGAAGAAGTGTCAGACGCGGGCGAATTAGAAAATTGGACGAAAAGAGCCGGCGTCCCCGAGGACGTCGTCGCTTCGTTCGACGCGATCGTCGCGACGAGCGCGACGACGCGTTTTGGTTTGTCTGATTTAGAAGAAGCGTTGGCGTCGATTATCGGCGCCGGCTCCGTAAACGCCGAGGGCGCGCAGTGGGCGGCGAACCAGAGGCAGGCGGAGGCGCTGCGCTGCGCGTGCGCGGCTTTAGACAGACTTACGGAAACCATCGAACACGGCTTGCCCGTGGATTTCTGGACCATCGAGCTGCGCGAAGCCGCCGCGGCGCTCGGCGAGATCACGGGCGAGGACGTCGCCGAGGACGTGCTCGACGTCGTCTTCACCAAGTTCTGCATAGGCAAGTAGTCTATAAAAAACGGAAGCGCGACGAAGAGGTGGTGGTCGTATCGTGGAAGCGGACGAAGGAAGTGTGGTGGAAAACGCGGGGTAGACGCGCGCGGGAGTCTACGGGAAAGTCTATGTAGTATTACGCGAACAAAAAAGTACGACGTCAAACGCCTTTTTTCACGTCAACCTCAGGTTCTTCATCATCGCCGCCGCCGCGTCCATGCAGGTCATCACACCCCCGTCCATGCGCTGGAAGTCGATCATGTACCGCTCGTCCTTCATCTTGTACACCTGGATCTCGAATTTGACGCGTATGTCCTTCACGGGCGTGCCGTTCGCCGGCGCGGGCGCGCCGACGCCAGCCCCGGCGCCGGCGTCGTCGTCGCCGTCCTCGTCCATCGCGGAATCCTCGCCGCCGGCGCCGGCGTCGGCGCGCACGCCCCCCGCGTGCCCCACGTCGCCGTTCTCCCCGTGCACCGCCACCGCCGCCAGCTTGTACAGGCACTTCAGGTTGTACGCCCCGAGCTTCTTCCAGCTCACGTTCATGAAGCGCAGCACGCGGAAAATCTCCGCCATCACCTCCGCCGGCGCCATCCGCGTCGTCGACCCCAGCATCCATCGCTGCTCCGCCACCAGCCTCTGCTGCATCAGGTGCGCCTGCACTTGGGACGGACGTCGAGGTCCAACACCCTTGCCGTTCGAACCGACCGCGTCCCCCACCGACCCACGCCGCTGCGGTAACTCGCCCGCCTCGAACTCGGCGCCCAAGTACCCGCCGAACAAATTGCGCCGGTTATCGAGTAACAAAAAGTACGCCACGGTGGCTTTGTTCCTTAACTGGTGCCGCAACGCGTCCACCACGTGCTCGCGCTCGAATCCCAAATTCACCACCATCTCTAAAGTTTCCGCATCCACGTTCGTGGCTTGCGCTAACGTGTCCGGTGGAGGTACGACTAAGTATCGCGGCAAATGCACGACGAACCAGGGATGCGCGCGAATCTCGCTGACGGTGATTCGTTTCAGCGGGTCGACTAACAGCGCGCGCGCGATTAAATCGCGCGCGCCCGGCGACAAGTGCGAAGGCAGCGTGTAGACCCCGCCTTTGATCTTTTTGAACAGGTTGGGAATGGACTCGTCGTCGAACGGTAACGACCCACACAGCAACGCGTACAGAATGACGCCGCAACTCCAGACGTCCACCTCCGGGCCGGAGTAGAGTTTGCCGGAGATCACCTCGGGGGCGGCGTAGTTGGGCGAGCCGCACGAAGTCTTCAAAAAGTGCCCGTCGCGCATCACGTTGCTCAAACCGAAGTCCGCGATCTTCACGTTGCTCTTCGCGTCTAACAGAAGGTTCTCAGGCTTCAAGTCGCGGTGCACGACCATGTTCCGGTGGCAGTACTCCACGCCGGAGACGATCTGTTGGAAAAAGTGCCGCGCCTCGTTTTCGCCCAGCCTCCCTTTCTCGACGATGTAGTCGAACAGCTCGCCGGACTTGACGTACTCCATGACGACGTATATGTCGTGCGGGGTCTCCAACACTTCGTACAGACGGATGATGTGCGGGTGCATGAACAGACGCAAAATCTTGATCTCCCGCCGAACCTTCTCCTCCATGTCGATGGCTTTGATCTTTTTCCGATTCAAAATCTTCACCGCGACTTTGTGCCCGGTTAAGATGTGCTCCGCCACCTTCACCTTGCCGAACGAACCGATGCCCAAGGTCTTGCCCATGCGGTAGTTGGGGAGGTATATCTGCGATAGAGATAGCGTGATAGATCGGACGTTGTCACGTCGCGTTCCGAGGTGACGCGTTGGAGGTGAGGGGGGGTAACAGAGAGGTGAGTCGAAACGTTCGCGCGCATGATGTCGCGAAGGAAACGAACCCCAAAAAACGCGGGTTTCGACACCCGGGTTGGTTCCACACGCGCGAAAAGAGGCTCGGGGCCCGAAACAACCGAAACGAGGTTTTCGCCCTCGAGGCGCGCGCGTCGCGCCTCGCGGGGTTCGGGTCGCGGAGACGTCGGGGTGTTCGTCCGCGGACTCGCGCGCGCGTACCTCCGCCATCGCCGCCGAGCCGCCCTTGACCGCGGCGTCCGCGGCGGCCGCGTCGGGGGCTTGCTCCGCCATCTCGCCCGAACCGCAGGCGGGATCCGAGTCGGATAGGTGCCGCGCTGGCAAACCTTTTTTCCGCGAGGGTCACCGACTCGCGGTCGGGCGCGCGCGCGTCTCCGCTCGAGGCGGCGTCGGCGACGACGCCTCCGCGCCTTCAAAAGAACGCGAGCGCGCGGAAGGCGCGGAGCGACCCGAGCGCCGAAGCGATGCGAGCCTCGCCAAAGGCGACGGACCGACACGACAACCCGGTCGTTGCCGATGTGCGACCTACGATGCGCGACCGACGCCCGCGCGACTCGACGCGGCACCCGACGACGTCCGCGACGGTCCCCCCGCTCCCGCTCCGGACGCGTCGAGACGCGCGCGCACTCTGCGGCGGCTCCTCGCGAACGCCCGCGGTGGCTGTCTCGTGACGTGACCCGCGCGTCGCCCGCGGAGCCACCAATGCCGAAGCGAGAAATCGAACGAGTTGTTGCCTTTCAACGAACCCTGAGCCGTAGAGCTCGAGAGCTCGATTGCGCGCAAATATCTCTGTCGAGAGGGCGTCTGGCAGAGCTTTTAGTCTGAAAAGAAATGATCTCAGCTTGCTGACTCACTACTTCATAGTCCTTCGATTCAGGCTTTTACCCGTTCGCGCACCCGTCGCGACGATCGGGGCTTGATCCGCGACAGGCGCGCCGAAACGCGCTGCGGTCCACGAAAAGCGCTTCGTGGCAGCGGAAAACCTCTTTCACGCGTCTTCCGCGACATCGACCGAGGCGCGCGACGCGAACGCGTCGACCGCGCGGGCGACACAGGAGGCGCGCGGTACTCCGCGAGGTTCACATCGACACATCGGGACGGGCGAACGACATGTCTCCTTCTCTGCGAACGACCGCGTCCCGCCTGGTGGCGTCCGCGGCGACGTCCTCGCGCAATGCGCCTTTGGCGTGTTTGCGCGTTCCGGCGCGCGCGTTCCGCGCGACCGGCTGTTCCCGCTCCTGGGGGGACGAGGAGGACCCGAGCCCCGGCCCGACGCGCTGGAGTAGCACGCACGAGGACACCCCGACGTTGACGCCGTGGGTGCGGCAGGTGATCAGCGGGGTGGAGCTGTTGCGGAACGCGAGGTACAACAAAGGCATGAGCTTCTCTGACGACGAACGCGAGAAGATGCACATGCAGGGTTTGTTGCCGCCGGCGAAGTTTAACCAGCACACGCAGGTGAAGCGCGTGATGCGGAACGTGCGGGCTTTACAGTCCCCGATTCAGCAGCACTTACACTTGGTCGGGCTGTTAGAGCGAAACGAGCGTCTGTTCCACAAGACCCTCGTGGATCACGTCGAGGAGCTGTTGCCCGTGGTGTACACCCCCACCGTGGGGCAGGTGTGCAAGACCTTCTCCGAGCTCTTCACGCGGCCCAGAGGGCTGTACATCACGGCGAGGGACAAGGGTATGATCCACCGCATCATGAAGAACTGGCCCGAGAAGAGGGTGAAGCTGATCGTGGTCACCGACGGCGAGCGGGTCATGGGATTAGGCGACCTCGGCGTGCAGGGCATGGGCGTGGCGGTCAGCAAGACGATGCTGTACACCGCCATCGGCGGCGTCGACCCCGCGGACATCCTCGCCGTGTGCCTGGACGTCGGCACGAACAACGAGGAACTTCTAAACGACCCGCTATACATCGGCACGAAACAGAAGCGCATCACGGGCGACGCGTACGACGAGCTTGTCGATGAATTCGTCGAAGCCGCGAAGCGTCGATTCGGCGAGCGGTGCGTCGTGCAGTTTGAGGATTTCTCAAACGCCAACGGTAAACGTCTGTTAGAGCGCTACGCCACGCAAGCCGCGGTGTTCAACGACGACATACACGGCGTCGCGGCGACGACGCTGGCGGGGGTCATCGCGTCGGGCAAGAAAACCGGACTAAAAGTGCACGAGCACACGTACCTCATCGCCGGCGCCGGCGAAACCGGGCACGGCATCGGCGAGATTCTCGCCGAGTACGTCGCGCGCGACACGCAAACGACAGTCGCGGAGGCCAGACGGCGCATCTGGATGGTGGACAGCGGGGGTTTAGTCACACGGCAACGAGCCGAAGTCGAAGAGGACCTCGCGTTACACAAGCTCCCGTACGCGCACGACGGCATGCCCGAGTGCGGAACTGTGCTCGAAGCGGTGCGCGCGGTACGACCCACCGCGCTGATTGGGGTCAGAAGGCACAAGCACTCGCTTCGCGTCGGCGCGCTCGCGGGCCCGGAGGGCGACGCCTTCGAGGGGTACAGGGAGGACTCCGCGGGGGGCGTCGCGGGCGTCGCGGAGATGAGCCTGGGGAGCGTGGAGGAGCGTGGGGAAGGCGGTGACAAAAAAGGCGGTAAGAGCGACGGTCGCGTCCAAAGCGGTCCACCGCGTCTGTTCACCGCGGACGTGCTTCGCGCGATGGGCGAAAACACAAAAAATCCGCTCATCTTCGCGTTGTCGCGCCCGGAGGGTATCGCGGAGTGCCTTGCACAAGACGCGTACGACGCCACGGACGGCCGATGCGTGTTCGCGTCGGGGTGTCCCGTGGAGCCGTTCGTTGATAAGACCACTGGGAAACAAATCGCGCCTCGGCCGTCGACGAGCGCGTACGTGTTTCCGGGGTTCGCGTTGGGTTTGACGTTGGCGGAGGCGAACCGCGTGCGGTCGCCCATGTTCCTCGCCGCCGCCGAGGCGGTTGCGGATCTGGTGACGGACGAGGACCTGGAACGCGGCGCGGTGTACCCCCGAGTCGCGCGGTTAAGAGAGGTGGCCGCGCACGTCGCCGCGAAGGTGGCGTCCAAGTGCTTCGAGATGGACGGCGTCGCCACGGGGTCTTCGCCGGGGAAAAACAAGCAGAGCCACGAGCGGCTCGTCGCGCTCGCCAAAAAAAGCATGTACGACCCGGCGTACAGGTGCTACATGTGACCGTGTGACATAAGGGCGTGTTTTATCGTAGCTATGTTTATCGTGTAGTAGATGACTGTTAAGGTAGTATGAGACTACCGTGTCGTATATACCGTAGTCTACTACCCGCGACGAAAAGCAAAAGCGCGTTCGCGCGTTCAGTCCTCCGCCTCGGCGGCTTCGTCCGCCGCCGCGACGGAGCCCTCCGCGGCGTCGAAGAAGTGCGCGAGGCCGACGTCTTTGAAGCGCGCGCGCGCGGACACGAGGCTCCGGAACGTCTCGAACCGGAACGCACCCTCGAACGCAGGGGAGGCGGTCGTGCCAGACCACACGCAGACGCACGCGTTTCGTTTTCCGACAGAACCGTCGTCGGTTCGTTCATCCCCGACGTCGTCGTCCTCCCCTCCCGTCGACGACCAGTCGATGCGGCGCGTCATGAGCTTCTCGTAGCGCCGAATCGCCTTCGCGACACCCTCCACGACCACGACCACGAAACCGTCCTCGATCACCACGCACACGCCTGTCGGAACACAGAAAATGACACAACGACACGGCGTCAGCGACAAGAGGCGCGCGGAGAAAAAAAAAAGAAAACGCGTTTTTGTCAAAAAATTTCGCGCGAAAAGTCGGGACTCGGTTCCGGCCTCGTGTTGCGATTTTGCTCGATCACCGCTGAGAGCTCTGAGGCTTTCAGTACATAGTGAACGCGGTGTCTTCAGCGGCCGGGACGCGTTTCGGGTCGGCAGGGTTTCGAGACGGCGCGCGACCGGGTGAAAAACCGAAAACGAGCGAAACGAGCGGCGAATTCTTTTTTCTTCTCTCCGACGAGAGACAGAAAGAGAAACCCCGCGGAAAAAAAGCGCACTCGCGACGCGTACCTGTCAAGTGGTTCTCCTGCGCGTTGATGTCGACGCGGAACTTGTGCTTGGGGTTTTTCAGCGACTCGATCCGGTACACGCGCACGTGCGTCTCGCCGGACCCGCCGCTGTCCTCGAACATCTTGCGCAGTTTCTTCTCCTTGCGCTCGGCGGGGGTCAGCGCGCGCGCCAAGTTGCGGTCCTCGTGCGCCTCCGCGCGCTCCGCCATCTGCGCGCGCACCTCCTTCTCGATCGCCGTCGGGTCCGCCGCCGCCGTGTCCGTGAGCACGCGCATGAGGTTGGAGATCTTCACCTTGGGCTTGGGTGGCTCCAGCAAACCCTGCCGGATCATCTCCTGCTTCTCCTGCTCGCGAGCCACGCGACGCTGCGTGCGCAGCTTCTTCTGCTCCGCCTTGGTCAGCTTCAGAGGCTGCGGCGGCGGCGGCGGCGCCTCCGCCCCCGCCGGCGGCGGCAGAGGCACGGGGTGCTCCACGTACAGCGTGATCTTCTCGCGGAGCACCTCCGCGCCGTAGGATTTCCCGCCCGACAGAAGCGCGGCGTCCCACCACTCCGCCGCGCCCGCCGCGGGGAGCGCGGGCAAAAAGCTCGCCGCGCGCTTTTTCTGGTCGTCGTTTTCGCGGCCCAGCGGCGTCGAGTTGGCATCCGCCGCCTTTTCCGTCTCGGCAGCCTCGCGGCTGAGGATCGCGCGCGCCTCGGCGGCGCCGTACTTCGCGCGCAGGCGGGTCATGTCCGCCTGTTTCTGGAACGTGCCCTCCTCGACGAACTGGAGAGCGGGGATGGACGGAGTTTTCGGTGGAGGTTTCGGAGTCAGACGAGTTCGCGGTTTCGGGATTGGAAAAAAAAACCGAGTCCTTCTCTGACTCGTCGGCGGCGCGAGCGACGAAAGATGACGACGACGACGACGACGGCGAAAAAAAACCTCTCGCGCCTTCCCGGACCCGGCGTCGTTGGCATGCAGTGGTTGTCGTCACCGGGATCAGTTGCAAATTACCCGTTACCGAACTTCATCCGCCGCGGGTCGGGGAGGGCCGAGAGACGCGTTTCCAAACGCCGGCGGCGAAAACAAAAAGCGTGTCGCTCGGGCGAAGGGGTCGCGGCCATCCGGGCGTCCGCTTTCCAGCGCCCGAGCTTCGTTATGGCAAGCATAAAAATTGCAACGAGAAACGAGCATCCTCGCGACAGAGTGTAACTTGCGGTAAAGCCGTGAAAAACGTTCGCGAAAAACAGTGTGCCGACGCGGCGCGGCGCGGTTCGGTGGGAAGCCAAACTCGCGCCCGCCGCGTCGAACGGTCGGTGTCGCATCCTGTAGTCCCCGCGTCGATCGGTCCGCGTCCGCGGCGGCCGCGGGGCTTTGAAAGGATGCCTCCCTCCTTCGTCGTGTTTTTAAACGTCCGTGTCGCGGAGAGAAAAATGAAATGTTCGGTTTCGCGGGAAACGCAAAGACGTAAAGACGTACCTTGAACTCGGCTCGTCCGCCGCGTCGCCGCGCGCTCACCGACGGGTCCACCCAGTCTAAGTCGGCGGACGACGCGACTTCCGCGGCGGTTTCCCGACGCAGCGCCGCAAACGCCTCGAGCTTGTCGACTTTGCGTTTCTCCTCCGATGTTTTGGCGTTGACTTTGAACGTGCTCACCGCACGCACGCCGCCGCCCACGCGCGGCTCAAGCACGTTACCCTCCTCGTCCACCTCCTCGCCTTTTTCGTTGAGCAAAAGCGCGCGAGGCGCCGCCGAGTCTCGCGCCGTCGCCGACGCCTTTTGCGGCGCGCGCGCGGCTCTCGCGCGCTCCGCTACCTCCAGAGCGTGGCGGACGGCGTCCGACTGCGCCGCGCCGCCGGGACCCGCCGCGCCGACCCCACTTTTTTCGGGGGCTTCCGACGCGGTCTCTTTAGGCTCAGTCTCGGGTTTCTTGAGCTTCTTGAGCTTCTCGGCGAGCGCCTTCTGCTTGGCGAGCACGGCTTTGGCCTTGGCGAGCGCGGATGTGTCCGGCAAAGTTTTGCCAGCCGCCGCGGCGGGCGCGCCCGCCGCCGCCGCCGGGGGGGCGGGCGGGGGAGGGGGGGGCTCCGCCGGGGGGGCGTCAGAGTCCCATCGCCGACGTTTGGACCGGCGCCCCTCCGCGGGGGGTGACCCCGCGCCGTCCCTCGGCCGCTTCTCCGCCGAGCCCGCCATGGACGATCTCGTCCGCTCCACCGAGAAACGCCGGTTTTCGGCGCGCTAGGTCAAGCGCGGACGCGGGTCGTCCGGGCGTCTCGCGGGCACGAATCGCCTGAATCGTCCCGCGCGATCGCCGTCGCGTCGGCCGCGCGCGCGGACAACACCCGCGCGACGCCGCTCTCGGCGCGCGCCCGAAGTGGCGCTCGAAGGGCGTATGCGAACGACGAATGTACGCGCACCAGCGCAGCCTTTCTCGCTTCGCGAACAGCAGCGCGAGTTTTTCAGTCGCCTTCGGCTCGTCGCTCGAACGAATCGCACACGGAAATCAGTCCGAAATCCGTCTTTTCGGGAACAACAGACTAAATAACCATACGTGGTCGATTTTCTTGGATTCATCTCGCCAACGCCCGCCTCGACGCGTGTCAGCCTCGTCATCCCGATGTTATCTCTCGACACGGGTTTTTTTCCTTTGACGGCATCCATTGACACCCACGCGAACGACTCGCGTTCTCTCGAACCATGGAGTCGCTCGGAGCGCGCTCTGCGATCGCGCCCGCCCTGGTGCGCGCGCCCACGAAGTCCGGCAAGCACGCCAAGAACGCCAACCCGTTCCGCGTCCGCGCGGCCGCCAAGGATGACGACACCGCGGAAAAGACCAAATCTGCCGTCTCGGGTGCGTAAACCTCTCTCGCCGACGATCCGACGATCCCCGCGAAGGACAGCCTCGCGGTCGCGGGGGCAAACGCGTCTCGCGCGCCTCCGCGCGGATCCGTCGCCTCGCGTTCCCGTGCCTGTCCCGCGAGCGGCGATCCGGCGAAGCCGCCTTCCCGTGGCCTCGAACGCGTCGCCCGACGATCGAGACGAGAATCCATCATCCGCCTGATGTTCAACCGACCCTCGAACCGACGAGATGCGATCAAAAAGTTAACCTTTTCACAACTGTCCTTTTTTCTCGCGCGCGCAACCGTAGGCGTCATCGCGTCCGCCGTGGTGCTCGGCGCGGTTCCCGCCGTGCCCGCGTCCGCGTTCGAGCCCCCCTCCCTCCCGGTTCAGACCCCCACGGAGGCGGTGTCCCAGGTGGCGGCGTACAACGAGCTCCTCGGCTTCGACCTGAACGAGGCGGTGAACGGCGGAGCGGCCAAGAGCGGCGCCAAAAACAAAGCGGCGCCCGCGGTGGCGGTGGCGGTGGCCGAGCCCGAGCCCGAGCCCGAGCCCGAGAACAAGGCGGAGGCCATCAAGCGCGCCAAGGCGGAGGCGGCGGCCGCCAAGGCCAGGGCCAAGGAGGAAGCCACCTCCAAGGCGGCCATGGAGGCGGCGGAGAAGAAGGCCAAGGCGGAGCTCGCCCAGAAGGAAAAGGCGCAGGCGGCGCTCGCCGAGCGCGCCGCCGCCGCCGAGAAGAAGGCGCAGGCGGATGCCGCCGCCGCCGAGAAGAAGGCCGCCGCCGACGCCGAGAAGGCCGCGAAGGCCGAGGCTGCCGCCAAGGCCAAGGCCGAGAAGGAGGCTGCCGCCGGTGCCTCCGCCGAGGAGAAGGCCGCTGCGGCTGCCGCCAAGGCTGAGGCCAAGGCTCAGGC
>ENA-OUOG01005196-OUOG01005196.1-marine-metagenome-genome-assembly--contig:-NODE-5196-length-10695-cov-3.180542_pt1 | contig 10695 bp, 24 predicted proteins | sample MGYA00248635_ERZ508505 | MGnify/ENA primary metagenome ERZ508505 (study PRJEB26176, sample SAMN06267871) | marine metagenome | isolation source: Saanich Inlet, British Columbia, Canada | place: Pacific...
ATATTCTTTAGCAAGTAGCTCCAAAATCTATTCTTTGGCTTCTTCGTGTCCAAATACAGCACCATCCATTGTTTTCTTTGCATTCATAAGATACTCTCCAATTGAAATCTTATCTTTCGCAAGAAGTTCTGGAATAGATGGTGCGATGCGATCAAAAGGTAGTTTCTCCAATTCTCTTACCCAATTACCGAGTTTAATATATTCATTTTGTGTGGGGTCCATAGAATACCATGAGTCAATACGCTATATGATACTAAGACGGACACTATCAGCAATATATTTGGCATTTAGAAAACGGAATCGTGGTGGCGATTTATTAAAAGTTTGTTCGCTCAACTTCTTTTCTTCTTCCATAAATTTCTTTCTTTCTTCCATTGATTGTTTCATAAAGTATTCAACCTCTTCTTCACAGTAATCAACATCTTCAGGCAATTGTTTCTTCCAAAAGCTCCACCTTTCTTCTTTAGGTTTCTTAGATTTCTTAGATGTTTTAAGTTTCTTTAATTTGGATTTGGGATGTTGTGGTGGAAACCAAGTGGAATCGCTATCCTCATCTTCATCTTCATCATCATCAATGGATTTAAACTTTCCCATATCCATTTTAAACTAAAATAGAATATTTTTCCCCATATCTATATCTTTTCCCCTTTTAGATTTAGGTTTAGGTTTAGGTGAAACCGATTTAGGTTCATCATGATCGAGATAGGATAGTTTATGTTTGGGAATAATATCAGTAAGTTTAGGCTTACTGCTACGATCCATAATTTCGCTATCTGATAGGCTGGACATTTTATTGAATTACTTTAAGTGTTGTGTGTTATGTTTATAGATAGGAAGGGTTATCGGTCAAATTTACAGAAAATTGACCAAGCTACCATACAATTATTGAAATATCAGTATATTCTAAATTGTAATGGCAGCAGTAGATTACAGTAAAGTTGCGGCAATCCAGTTCGGTATTATGAGTCCGGATGAGATTCGCCGCCGCTCAGTCACTCATATTACCTCTATTGGTCTTTATGAGGGTGAAAACAGTGTTGTTGGTGGTCTCTTTGATCCTCGTATGGGTGTTTTGGATTACGGCAAGTTATGTCCTACTGATGGTCTTAATAGCCACGAATGCCCTGGCTATTTCGGTCATATTGAACTTGCACTCCCTGTTTTTCAAATCCATTTTATCAAGCAAATCATAGGAACACTAAAATGTGTGTGTCATTCTTGTTCTAAACTCCTTGTCAGTATGGACGATCCAATGACAGTGAAGATTCAGTAGAGAAAGAGTGGTATTGCTCGTTTTAGTTCTATGTAGGAGATTTGTGAGAAGGTAAAGAGATGCCCACATTGTAGCACTCTTCACGTGGATTCTATTTCTCATACTGGATCTAATCGCAAAGATAAGGATACACCCGCTTTCGGTTCCCTTTTCGTCTCATTTAAGGTAGAAAAGAACGCCGATGACTTCATTGAAGAAAAGGTATGGAACGCCCAAGATGTTCTTTATATCCTCCAAAAGATGAGCAATGATGACTGTGTAGCAATCGGCTTTAATCCCCAACATTGTCGCCCTGATTGGCTCATCTGTGAAGTGCTCCCTGTATGTCCTCCCGCTACTCGTCCATCTGTGAATAGCGATAACAAGAGTCGTATGGAAGATGATTTAACTCACAAATATTGCGACATTATCAAGACAAACAGGTCTCTTAAAGCAAAACTTGAAAAGGAGGTAGCCGCACAAAATGAAGCAGAGGCAATTAAAAACTCAAAGGTAATCAATGATTGGTATTAGCTCCTTCAATACCACGTAGCGACCCTTGTAAATAACAAGATTTCTGGATTGCCTCCCGCACAACAGCGAAGTGGTCGCCCTCTCAAATCGATTCAGGAACGCATTAAGTATAAGGATGGACGCATTCGTGGAAATCTTATGGGTAAGCGTGTGGATTATTCGGCGCGTTCTGTAATTACCCCCGATCCAAACATCGGTATCTTTGAACTCGGTGTCCCACAACACGTCGCAATGCGAATTACTGTTCCAGTTAAGGTGAATGCTCTTAACCGTTCTAAACTTACTGAATATGTTCGCAACGGATACAAGAACTATCCTGGTGTAAAGAGCATCAAGAAGAAGAGTGGTCGTCTTATTTCACTTCGTGTATTGGATACCAGTGCTTTAACATTGGAACAAGGTGATACGGTAAATCGCTACCTGATGGATAATGATTTCGTCCTCTTTAACCGACAGCCATCTCTTCATAAGATGAGTATGTAGATTCATAAGGTAAAGGTGCTTCCCTATAAGACATTCCGTCTGAATGTTTAGGTCACAACACCATATAACGCCGATTTCGATGGTGATGAAATGAATATGCACGTCCCACAGTCCAAACAGTCTCAGGTAGAGGTTGTGGAATTGGCCGCTGTTCCAAAGCAGATTATGTCTCCTGGAACAAACGCCCCTGTTATCGGTATTGTTCAGGATACTCTTATTGGTAGTTATATGTTCACTCATCAGACTAACTATCTTTCTGAAAATGATGTGCGCGATTTGGTCGCTTGGATTCCACAGATTGGTGCCCGCTTGCCACCACCTGATGTGAAGGCAGGTTCAAAGAAAGAGGACCTCCCAGAAGACTTCCCACAACTCTACTGGAACTCCGCTTTGGATTACTGGAAGGGTCAGCAGATTTTCTCCGCTATCATCCCTATCATCTCTATGATTAAAGCAAACAATACCAGCAAACTTACTGGACGTAGCGAAGATAAGGTGCGAATTACAGATGGTGTTCTCAAGACAGGTGTTATGGATAAGTCTATTCTTGGAACAAAAGAGAATGGTATTATTCACGTAATCATTAACGATTTGGGAATTAAGGCAGCCCAGCTCTTCTTGGATGATTGTCAAAACCTCATCACTAATTTCATGCTCAAGTCTGGTTATTCCGTCGGTATCAGCGACCTTATTGCTGATGATGCCACTCTTGTAAAGATGAAGGCTACAATTGATGATAAGAAGGCAGAGGTAATCAAGCTAATGACCCAAGTGCATCAGGGTGTCTTTGATAATCACAGTGGTCAAAGCAACTGCGATGAATTCGAACTTCAGGTAATGAGCCATCTTAACAAGGCATTGAGCGAAGCTGGTAAGGCTGGTATGAACACACTGGATAGCGATAACCGTATGCTTCGTCTTGTTTAGTCTGGTTCAAAGGGTAGCAACATCAACATTGGTCAGATGATTGCTTGTGTTGGTCAGCAGGCTGTAGATGGCAAACGTATCCCATATGGTTTCACCGACCGCACTCTCCCACATTTCCATAAGTTCGATGATGGTCCAGTTGCACGTGGTTTCGTAGAGAACAGTTTCCTCCACGGTCTCCGTCCAGAGGAGTTCTTCTTCCACGCTATGGGTGGTCGTGAAGGTCTCATTGATACAGCTGTAAAGACTGCTGAGACAGGTTATATCCAGCGCAAGATGGTAAAGGCAATGGAAGATAACCGTGTAGCATAGGATTACACAGTGCGTGATGCAAACCAGCGTATTATCCAGTTCCAATATGGTTTGGATGGATTTGATCCAACCTTCTTGGAACGTCAGCACATCCTCTCTTTCTCTATGTCTCTCGCAGAAATGATCGATCATTACACACTGGCTGGTAAGAGCTTCACCCATCCAATGAATGCCGACGCACGCAAGCGTATGAAGTCGCAGATGAAACAGACTCGTGTAATATTGGATGAAGAGATGCGCTATTTCGTAGAAGAAAAGGATTACGCAATCGAACATCTCTACAATCGCACAATCGAAGACTCTGTGTATTTCTGTGTAAATATCCCTCGTCTTTTGGAACGTCTTAACACAAAGGTTATGGAAGTTAGTAGCACAATGACACCAATGGAGGTGTATGATAAGGTAAGTAAGGAGGTTTCACGATGGGTAGAGACATTCCGTCTTCCTCGCACTCATCTTGTTCTCCTTCGCAGTTATCTTCATCCACTTAACCTGCTCCGTAAGTATGTGGTGACAGAGGAATATTTGGATGATGTTTTGGAGCAGATGTATAATGTAATTGAGCGCAAGCGTATTTCACCAGGTGAATTGGTGGGAACAATTGCCGCTCAGTCGATTGGTGAGCCTTCTACACAGATGACTCTTAACACCTTCCATTTTGCTGGTGTAGCGTCAAAGTCAAACGTCACTCGTGGTGTCCCACGTTTTAAGGAGTTGCTCCATCTTACAAAGAACATTAAGGCCCCTAATATGTAGATTGAATTGCTCTCGGAGTATGCCTTTGATAAAGAGAAGGCAATGAAGGTTCTCAATGACTTAACAATCACACGTCTATGTGATGTAGTGGATACAACGGCAATCTACTATGATCCAAAGAGCACCAAGCAATATACGACAAACATTACTCAACATAAGGAGATGATGGAGTTGTATAGCGAACTAATTGAGCTGTCAGGAGATAGTGATGACACAGAGAGGTCCCCTTGGGTGCTCCATATGAGTGTAGATAGGGTGAAGATGTATGCCTCTCGTGTGTCAATGCATGATATACGATATGCGATTGAAAACGCAATGAACACAAGTAGCACTGGTAGTATCGTATCAGTCTTGGTTGCGGATGATAACAGTGATGATTTGGTGGTCCGTATTCAGGTATTGGGTGGTAGCACAGAGGGTGCGGATGCGGTAGATAGCCTGAAGACAGTGGAGAAGACAATTATGGATAATGTAGTGATTCGTGGCATTCCAGGCATTAAGAGTGCTTCAATGCACAAGAAGGAGACTATGGTGAAGAAGGACGGTGATTATGTGAAGATGGACCGTTGGGTGATTGACACAGAAGGTGTTAATCTGTAGGATGTAATGACACATCCAGCAGTAGATACAAGTCGCACTTATTGTAATTAGATTAACACTATTGCGGACATTTATGGTATTGAGGCAGCTCGCACAATTATCTTGAATGAGATTAAGGAGGTATTCGAATTCAACGACGCATATGTAAATCTGCGTCATCTTATGTTGTTGGTGGATGTAATGACGTATCGTGGAATCACAATGTCAATTGACCGCCACGGTATTAATAAGACAGAGAATGGCCCACTTGCCAAGTGTTCTTTCGAAGAATCTACCGATGTTATCGCAAAGACAGCAGTATTCGGTGGTATGGATCCTATGTTGGGTGTATCAGCAAACATTATGTTGGGTCAGGAGGTGCCTATTGGAACTGGCGCAGTAGAAATTGTATTCGATGAAGAGAATTTCCAGAGATGGAAGTTGGAGCGTGAGGAGGCAGCAGCAAGCAAACTGGCAGCGGCTTCATCTAAGGATATTGGAGACGCAGAGGATTCAGATATCCCACAGTCTTGTACAATTACATCTCTAATGGACGATGTTTAAACAGAACAAATAGGTAGCTAATATTCAGTCGCAATTATCTTGGCGACATCATATTGTAGTTTAATAGCTTCATCATCTATTTTTTTCAAAATGAGCTTTAAATGTCGTCGTGTTATTTCTTTACAGTATCTGGAATAAGAGTGAAAAAGAAACATACAATCTTCTGGAATAGATTCATTCCATAAGGACCCTTTACTAAAATCACCCCTATCCGCATAGAGTGAAAGTGATTGTATTAAATGTAGTTTAATTGTATCTGGTATTAAAAAGTTGCGACAAATAATATATTTTTCTGAGTTAAGTGGTCGTGATGTTCGGGGTTTAGTTAGAATAACCTGTCGAAAGATACAACCAAGTAAATACAGTAGCTCCTTTGTATGATAACAATCAGTCTCAAAGATTTTCAAAATAAATACACCATTTTTCTTAATAGTCCGCAACATAATAATAATCTATTTGAGTAATAGCGGATACATCATTAATTCCTATTTATGAAAGTTATCAGATACATCAATACCACAATCAGCAGTTATCATATCAAAAGTTGTTTGATATTTTAATGAATTCACAGTTGATTCAATATCTGTTAGATCGGAATAAAATAGTTTGATTTTGGGATTATTAGTGATTAATGGAGACCATTTTGGATTATTATTTTTCTTTGATACAGACTCAAGTGTATTCCCATAAAAGATGTCAAACACGGCCCAATCATGACTTAACTTATTTTTTTCTCTTAATTCACAAAGAGCCTATATAAATCCCCCTGGTGCTTCAGCAAGAGATAAAAAGGATAGTGGTCTCTATTGATATAAAAAGTCTCCAATATAGGAAGAAATTTCATACATTTTAAAAAAAGCACGACTGGCAGTTTTATGATTAATAATGCCATTGGGATATGTATTAAACTTTTCAAATATATTAACTCGTTTCTTCTATGTGTTCCACTGCTTCTATAAATACATTGACTGAATAATAATATCTTTAGTTTGATTTAGTTCATTTTTATTACTTTTATGAACAGGTACCATAGTGTTATTATGAGAAATAGTTTCCATACGATGACGTCTCTCATCAAGTGGAATTGTATAAATACAAGATAAAGTATTATTCATTTCAAATAAATATTCTTATTATTAATACTTAGACATCTACATAAATATTGGTACATTCGTTTGGTTTAGATTGTCCAAGATATAAGAAATGCATTACCTACATCATTTTGATAATAATCTTCTTCTGAGCTCCTATATCCATTGTTTCACCCTCTTTTTCAGGCATTTTAAATGCTAAATCGAGTTCTTTTGTAATTTTTCCGGGATTGGTAAAAAAATCCTGTGCCTCTGTTGCTGTCATAGAAAACTTACGGTCTTTAAAATCAATATCACTAACAGGAATAAATTCATCTTTAACTGTTTCAAGACAACAAACAGTAAGACTCATAGTGCAACGGAACTATTTACGCTTTTCAAGAATTTTAAAGAGAGCAAGAGCTCGGTCTTTATAGGTGCTTAATTTCTGTGCTTCTTCTAATTGTTTTTCCTATTCTTTTGACATACCACCATCTTCAAATGTCTCTTTTGTTTCACCTCCAATCTTATCAAAGAAAGCACCGGGATTCTCCACTAACATATATCTAATAAAAGAGCAAATCATTTTATTATCGCAAAAATCTTTCTATGAGTCTGACTTATCCATTTCTTGATTTATTGTTTGAACAATAGTATCTATTTTATCCTTTGTGTTTTTATCAAGCTTATTACATTCGGAGTCCCATTTAGCCTAATCTCTTGCTTGAGCTGGAGTAGCTTTAGAGTCTTTAGACTAAAAGCCTTCATTCACCTGCTAAATAAGAGACTGAATATCTTTCTTAATTTTAAGAACGCCCGCCTAAATATTCTTTTTCTGTGTTGAAACAGGTAAGCTTGTGAGTCCTTTTTCAGTATTGTCCGCACACTTCATAAGTTCATCCAGAGATTCCATTGTTCTAAGTTTAGCATTCTTCTGATCATCATTATTTTCAAATGATTCAATATCATTAAAAGTAGAAGGATGACTTAATACAGAAAAGAGGGCAATTACAGCAAGCATACCAATGATACCGTGGAGACCATTCTCTTCATCCATAGAATAAGTCATCAAACCGATAGAAATGATAATAATAAGAGATAGAAGGAAGTTATCACTAATACTTTTCCTGGTATCCACCAGAATCTTTGGTGCAGTTGTGCGAAGTGTAATAATAAATATAAATGCTACAAAAACACTTATAATTAAAATAGAGAGCACATTTAAGTTGTCCATCATTTATGTAGAATCATAAAGAAAATTGGACTATGTATCAAAAACTGAAACCACTCCAATCACCAGAGGAATAAGTTGGAATAAGACCGTTTGTTTTACTGAAATATTTCACATATTCGTTAGTACAATCAATAAGAGGACCTTTTCCAGTATTAAAATTCATACAGAACGCATCTTTACATTTCTTTATAGAGGCAGCACAAGCTTTATCGTGTTGTTTAAATGATTTCCAATTGAATTCAGGGATAGTTTTAGATAAGAACTCTTCCTTCTTAACATCATTCACAGTATTAATATAAGTTAAAATAAGTAAAATAACAGAAATTCCCACAAGTTTTAAAAGTGTATCCATGGTTATTATGAATCCTTACTATATTCTACCACTAAAATATCATTAACCTTCTATTTAATATCCTTTTCTGGTAGATGTAAATTCGCTAAATTAAAACTGGTTGTAGTAAAAGGTATATTTAAAATTAATTTAATATCTTTCATAATACTCTACATTCGTGGCTCTATTCTCTATATATTTTGACCTCCAGTATAAATAAGGTAAGAAATATAATCAACACAATTATTAATAGGTTGGGATTGTGTAGGAGGATTAAAGGATGTTTTAATAAGTAGGGTATGTTTTAGATCGCAGTTTTCTTCATCAATAGCCCAGTCGGATAAGAAACATCCATCAATAAAAGAGCGTGAATTAATTTTATATACTGGGAATACAATGGGAATAGAGCAACTGGCTAATATAGCATCAACCACTTGAATAGTTGGACTATGTTTATAATTGAAACATATTAATTTATTAATATTGATATCGCAGGCGAATATTGATAGTGTCTATTTTGTAAGTCTGAAAAGTTGTTGAAAGGTGATGTGTGGAAATATTCCATTCGTCTCTAATACTTCACCAATTAATTTTTTAAGAGGTTCATGATGTATCATTCCATATGTATCGGGAATAGATAGAATAGATTGTGGTGTAATTTTAAACTGTTCTTCAATATGTTTTAATTTAGACTGAATATCGTTTGGTCGCAACTATAAATTCATACAGAGAGCACATACAGAGCCGATGGAAGTGCCGTGCCAGTGCTGAACTTTGGTGAAAGCTCCCATAGTTCTGAGAGAATCTAATAAATGAAGCATTGTGAGTCCATAGGTTCCACCTCCACTAATGGAAACTGATGTTAAGTTAAGATTTTTATAAAAAACCTCCATCTTACTATAAGAGAGATGGATAATGATTTAGATATATCGCAATTAAATGTTGGATTTGAACGAAAGCGTTAGTAGAAATTGGAGATATTAAAGAAGGTATTACAGCGTTGTTGTAGTAAAATAAAATTTTATTCTACTATGGGAAAACAATGGTGTGTATTTAATGTTCCTCCATATTTGATTGGATATCCTCTTTATAAATAGACTGAGGCATTGCGGTTTTTAGAATTAAAGTTGGGAGAGATGGGATTAATGTTTAAATAGATTCAACCGTTTGTTTTATTAATAGGGTGGATGCACGTGCCTTCTGAATATACACAAGATGAGAATGTAGATGTGAATGCTTGGTAGTAATCGTGTAAGCTTTGCTTTCCCTCTTAGTTTTGTCGCAACTCATTCTTAAAAGTTGCTTGGTAGTAATCAGCCGTGTTTGGAGATCGTGGCGGCAAACATATCAATCGCATAAATAGCACACGCACCGGTCGCAAGTAATGCTAAAAATAAGGGTAAGCTTTTATTTTTATTTGGTTTTTGTGGGACATTTGATGTGAATTGTTCAACAACAGGTGTGGTCGCAACTTTAGGTGCCTCCTTTTCTGTTTCAACAATTGGCAACCTATTTTTTTCACTTTCACACTTGGATAAGGTGGGCTGTGGTGGGCTTGACGCATAGGAATCACCCCAAACTTCTTCCAAAAGTGCCATAGATTCTTCTACTCTTATAATAATAGAGTAAATTATGTTGGTGTTGGCCATAATTCTAACATTAGTATTAATTGTTATTGGATTAATTCTTTATAGTATGAACATAATCAGTTATAACAGAGACAAGAAGGAAGAATACTCTAATTACATCGCATTTTCATAGGGTTCATAGGACATCCTTAATGGAACCAAACAGGATTACTTCTATCAGTTGGTCCCATTAATCTCTAAGCAACTTTTAATGGATGTGAATGAAGAGTTAGATAGAGCCGAAAAGACACAAGAGGGTCAGGCAGCAGTCAATGAGCCAATTACATTCACTACTGAATTACAGAGCAACACTGATATTAAGACGAAATATATCGATAGTTCCAGGAATCTTATTCTTCCATCCACTAAATTAGCAATCTTCTTGGGATTAGAGAGTTATTTTAACATTAATGGAACCTATGCTTCTAATTAGTATGCGAATACATCCACTGGTAAGTCAAAGACTGATTTAGTAAATCATCTTATTAAGAAGTACTTCCAGAATTTTAACTTAGTGAATGCTTTAGATGCTTATAGCTATGGAATTTTACCAGTATATCCAATCACCAGTTCCACAAATGATTTAGATCAGGATACATTAGTATCAGAGGGTGCTCTTATTTTAGCTATTATTAGATAGATGAAGAAGACACATAGCGACCTTCCAATTGAGAAGATTCCATCATTCTCCGCTTCTCGTGTATATCAATCTACCCAGGACCGCTTAGAGGCCAAATGTTCTTTACTTTTCCGCCTTATAAACAATGTATCAATTACAAAAGCAGATAACTTTAAGACACTTATCACAAACAATCAGTTGAACACAATTAAGACAAATGATGTAAGCCAGGATACAAAGATGTCATTAAATCTCAAATTAAAGGCATTAGAGCAGACTCAGGCATATCGCGAGGCTTTTATTGTGGCACTTATGCGTTCTATCAATGAGAAGACTGGAACAAAGACCGATTTAGCGACAATGAAGGATTCATCCAATGATTTAACATATTTCGCCTCACGCACTG
>ENA-OUOG01005204-OUOG01005204.1-marine-metagenome-genome-assembly--contig:-NODE-5204-length-10684-cov-2.504855_pt1 | contig 10684 bp, 13 predicted proteins | sample MGYA00248635_ERZ508505 | MGnify/ENA primary metagenome ERZ508505 (study PRJEB26176, sample SAMN06267871) | marine metagenome | isolation source: Saanich Inlet, British Columbia, Canada | place: Pacific...
GATTATCGCGGCATCGACATTGATGGAAAAATCTTTAAAGGCCGTTGAAGCGCGCGAAGACGAGTTTGCAAAAGAAAAACGTCAAAGCGTTCAGTTTTTCCAATCCAATATTTAATCTCACCACCACCATCGCCCATACCATCCATTAGGTACGGATACTGAAGGCTACCAAGTTCGTATTGCTCAGTAATTTCAGAAACTTTAGGAAGCTCATGAATGCCGTTTATAAATAAGTAATAACCTCTCTGAGTTGTGCTTGCATGGTTTCTCTCCCCTCCTTTGAAGCCTTGGCCTATTACAGCCCACTTTTTAAATATTGTTTGGTTAAGTGCAATAACATTCATTGTATTTTCTTATTATTTGTAACAACCTTTAAAACTATTATTATTTAATTTTTTTAATAGAATTCTGTAATGCAGATTCAAATTTTGGAATATTTTTGATTAGAAATTGACTCATTTTATTCCAATCAGCTTTATCAAATAAATTAACACCCCTTAACTCATATTTAATACGACTCATTTTATTTTCTGGGAGCTCTTCCCACTCCAAAGGATTTCCGAAAATTTCTTCAATATTATTTTTTTCAGTTATTAATTGTTTAAAGATTTCTTTATTTTTTTTCTTACTCGATTTTATTATTGCTAATTCAATTCTTGCATATTTGCTTGTCACAACCAAAGTATAGCGTAATCCACTTATTCCTGCTCCTGCAGACAACCAATGATCTTTTGTTGGGTTAATATTGCTAAATAATTCTGTGTCTACTATTTGAGGTAGTAACTGTTTCCAGAATTCTCTTCTTACTGCAAATCTATTTGTTGATTCTGAATTTTCTTTATATTCATATTTTATGATTAACTCGTCCTCAAGATTGAATAAACGGAGTAATTTTTTTAATACATTAAATTTTGTTTTACTATCAATATTGTATTCTATATAATAACCATTTAGTATTTCACCATATGATCTAAAATCTTCTTTATTATGAGTTATTTTTAAAATATCTTGATTGTCTATTAAAAGTTGTGGATTTTTTTTAAATAATTTTTTTATGACTAGGTAATACATATCCGCAATATCTCTTTCTTCAATTTTATCATTTTCAAATATGAAATATTCTAATTTTTTGTGGGTTGGTGACTCTGCATTAAATATATTTTGTTCTTCATTATCGTCATAAACAGGAACTTCAATATCAGGATACCCCCAAATCTTTAAAAATCTATTGTAAATTAACTCAAATCGTTCATTGTAGTTATCGATATCCCATTCATTAATTGATTTAAGATAATCATTCAGCCAGAGGCGACTAAAATTGTAACCTTGTTCACCTCCATCTCTGTTCATTGATTTTTTTGCATAGAAACCCTTATTACTTAGTGCTCCATTATTGCCAGACAAGGTTAGATTTGCAAGAGTATTGAGATATTTTTCTTTAAACTGGAAGTAATCATTGGGTGAGATATTTTCACTCCATTCATCATTAGGATTTTGTGGAAAAATGTGCTCAATTGAAATGTTTTCATTTGCGGTATCTACGTGTTCACGGTTGTTAAAATTCTCTAATAACTCAAACATATAGTTCCTATTCTTTGATTGAATATTGTATAAATCCTTATCTCTCAAAGCTGTTTTTAAATCTTCATCTGTGGGTAACTTTGCAGTTCCTCGCTTTCTAAGTAATGCTAACGCTATAGACTCATAATATCCCTCTGTATCTACTTCAGAATACAAAGTCATAAATATTTTATTTAATGCATTAGTCGGCAAACCAACAACAAATCTTCGCCAAGTATAGGTTTGTATTAATTTTAAGACTTTAATTAATTCTTCATTTGTTATCATTCCATTTTCTGCATCTTCGAATACCTGTAGCAGAAATGGAAATGCTACATTAATTTCAAGTCTAGAAATATACTCTAATTCCCTTCTAATATTGTGTTCTTGAACTACAGAAGGATTGATAAATTTCTTATAATGGGAAGATAGGGATTTGATATTTTCTAACTCTTGATGGTAGGCTTCACCTTTTACGGTATACAGCTTTTTGAATTCTAGATATACCTTACTTTTATTTGGTATCTTTTTATTACGTAATGTTAGATAATCTCTAATGTAAGAGGATACTAAAGATTTTTGTTTTGTTAAATCTCTTGCATTTTCTTCAATTGGATTCCAAATTTGCTCAAATACTTTATGTTGATTTTTTGGATCTAAATCCATTAGGATATAATTCCTTATTAAATCGGATTGTGATAAATCTAAACCTGTTGAGTTTAAACTCTCAAAAATACGTTGTGGGTCGTCTTTACCACGCTCTAAAGATATTTCTACAAAAATGAGTCGCTTTAACCCATTAAGTATGGTATTAAAACTATCTTTTGTAATTGCTAATTTGAAAAAATTAAAGTTCTCAATTACATTAGAATAATTCCTAAACTCATTTTCCGTACTATTCATTATTGCTTTAAACGCCTGTGAATTGGTATCTGTTTGCTTTAACTTTAGTTTACTCGATTCTTGCTCAACGTATTGATTTACTAAAAACATATTATGCAACATATCTGCTTCTTGTTGCATACCACTATCTTTTGCAAAACGATATAATGCTACATATAAAATATTAACGGTAGTCAACCTTTGTTGGCCATCAATTATTACTAACTCTTTAACTTCACTTGTACTATATGCTCCCTCGTGAATAAAAACGATGCTACCAATAAAATGTGTGCCCCTATCTGCCGTTTCTACAGCTATAATATCGTTTAATAGTTCTTTACATTCATTATTTGTCCAGTCGTAATTACGCTGATATACAGGGATTACAAATTGTACATTTGGTGCTTGCAAAAAATTTATAATTGGTAGTTCGTTTGCTTTCATACAATTTACATTGGTTTTATCATACTTTCAATAAATTCAATTTCTTCACTTGTTAAGTTGTATTTTTTATACAACTGATTGTCTATGTCTATAACAGACTGATTCCAATCTATATCTGATTTTTTAGTAAAATCTTGAAGTGGAATAAAACGAAAAACTTTTTGAGATACCTGCATAGTCCCGCGACCAAAAAATAATAAAGTTTTGAAGAAATTAGTCTTAATATATTTATGGCAGTTTTTCTGCTCATCTTCAGTATCAAAAGGACCTATAACAAGAAACGTTTCCGTACAAATAGAATTAGGGACGCCATCAATTGTTTTTGGTGGGTTAATTGCATTTGCTGAATAACTTGTAGTAAAAAACAATTTAAATTTATTTATATAATCAGAATTTTTACTCACAGTATCAAGAGATACATAACCAATTATTCTTTTTGCTCCACCTTTTATACCTTTAACACCAAAAACTTGTATTGAATCTTTAAAAGGTTCAAATTGCAAATTTGAATTAGGATACCTTTCAGGTTTGTTGAATAAATCTTTCCTGATACCAAAAGGTCTTGTTAATGAAACTACTTCCTTAAATGATGCTTTGTTGTATGATGCTTTTTTAATTAACGAAAGCCTTCTAAAATCACGAACAACAATCTCAGAATTACTGTCGTTTAGGGAGCGTTTTTTTACAAACGAATTTTCATTAGATGGTTTATAAGTATAATATAAATCATCATCGTAGTCTCTATCCCAAAGAAAATAACAAATGCCACCATCAATATGTTGACCAACAAAAATTTCACCTGAGTTTTCATAATCATAAAATTCCCTCAAGTGTTTGTCATTCATCATTTCCTTACGGAATTTTTTTAAAATCACTTTACCACCTACCATCCATTTGGATGGCATAATTAATGAAAAATAATCTGGTTGAATTTCTTTTGAAATTTTAACAAATTTCTGATAAATGGGATTGGCTGCATCGTCTGATGCACCACTCCCGTCATTCAATTGATAAGGTGGGTTCCCAACTATTGCGTTAAATTTCATATCGTTATTGTTATTTGTTTTCCTGTAGGTTTTTCCTTTTCTGATTTTTTCGATGAATTTATCAGGTCTATCGGTTATTTGATGCACTAAATCCTCAAAGTAACGTGTATTTACTGCTACATCTCTAAAGCCTACCAAAGTACGTTTGGTTATACTTTTTGCCATTGGTGTTTTGCATAACACAAAAATATTTTTCTCAATTACTTTATCCCAACACCATGTAAAATGTTTTCTTTGTTCATCTTCTGTAATGATAGCGTCAGGACCTAAGTAGGTTTGATCCACTATTCTATAGAGTGAATCCACTAAGTCGTAGAATAGTTCTATTTTTTCTGTTGTGATGCTGTAAGCACGATACCACACTTCCGTCTGGTATCCGTAGTCTTGATCCTTGAGTATTGATTTAAGATATGTGTCTTTATTTTCCATATTTTCATTAAAAATATACGAATAAAAGAAAACAAAGACAACAATATTATTGAGTCTTTTCGTTATAGTTTGAAAGATCCTTCAATCTTTGAATTTCTTCCTCTAAAACGTTTGTTTTTTCTTTTGATTCGGTTAATTCTTCTTTAACAACTTTAACAGGTTGTATATCTTTCTTATACATAGGTTGATTTTCATTCCTGTCTTTTCTTTTCTCAGCCGTCTTAGCCAAATTTTTACCTGTTTCAGTAGGAATTGTGTTTCCACCGTCTGCATTACCCATAGTAGAGTCACCTTCTAACGCCTTTTTAACTCTGTCTTTAAACTCGTCACTAGGTTCGTGATCATAATCTAAATCTAACACATGTTCCCCTCTTTCCATATCTACCTCTTCATTCTCTTCTTCGGTATTATGTACTACTTTTTTAGGGTCTATTTCACCTTTCCCTGATGCATTTGGAAATTCAGGATTGTCATTACCTTCAATCGATAATGCCTTCTTTAATTTCTTGTCTACGTTAGCCATATGTTCTTTTGTTTCTTTATTACTTAATTTATGGGAATCTTTAACCGCCTTTAAACCCGGTGTTACTGCTTCATTAACTAATTTACTGATCATATCTATTAATTGTGATTCCGATAATCTAAGTACTTTAGGTTCTTTATCTTCTGATTCTTCCATACTCCCACACTCACATAAAGGTTTCCCGCATTCCTCACACTGACCTTCATAAAGTGGTTCAACAATTCCTTCCTCATCTTCGTACATTTTATCTCCACACTCTTGACATTCTTCTTTCTCGTCAATATCTGTTTTAATTGTTACGGGATGCATCTTTCCACTTCCTTCAGGGAATTCAAATTCATCCTTACCAGCATCTTTGGCAGCATCTGCAGCCAAAACAAATGCCGATTCATTTTGGTCTTGTTCTAATTCTTCTATTGAATGGTCTTTTTTCATGTCTTTTGAGTCTAATTCTTCACCTAACTGATCTAATTTATCTAATAAATCTTGTTTTGATTCGTAGGTTTCTATTTCCACAACAAAATCTTTGTCGAGGTTATTTTTATTATATTCTTCACATTTTTGGTCCGCCTCTTCTTTTGTGTCACAAACCTCAACGTATTCGCCCTCACACTTAATACAGTATGCGGTCTTATCACCACTTCCTTCTTTCAGAATGGTGTCCTTTATCTCTTGTGAGATCGTTTCTTCAATAATTTTATTTAGTTCTGAAACTTTCATATTCTATAAATATATCCTTTATCTCATTTATTACTAATTTCTCCACCTCTTTATAAGGTAATCCGTATTTTTTTGAAACGTTCTTCACTGCCTCATTTAATTCATCATTTTCATAGAATTCTAAAGCATTAATGTCTCCCTCCTCACAGTATGGAAATTTTTTACATTTTTCCTTCACTTTAACATATGAACCACCCTTTCCACCATACATTGGGAAATTAGTTTTTCTCATATGTTTCATACGTTGTACAATCGTCTTAGGTCCACCTATTTTAAGTGGATCTTTACCCCCACTACCAAACGGTGCGTCGTATTGTCCCGCCGATGACGTAGCTGAAGTCATTGCTTCAGTAAATTCCTCTTCTTTAGGTTCTTCCTCGTTGTACTTCTTACTATTATGGATTTTATATATTTCTCTCTTACTAATAAAATTCATAGGTGCCTCAAATGATCCTGAAGAACCACCCGCCATTGTTGCTTCCTTGGTATCTTTTTTCATTACTTAGTGTTAATGTTTTTCAAAGGTCCTTCCCAAAAAGACTTACGTTGCCATAATTGTTTAAACAACTCAACAACAACTTTAGTAGATAATTCCACCACCTTTTTATTAATGTCTCTTGCCCCCATCTCTTTTTTAACCATATCAACCACGATTTTATGTGCTTGAGTACCATTAAGAAAATCCTTTATCTCTTTCTTAGCAATAGTCTGTATTTGATTTTTATCTGTGGTTGGAAGAGCCATATTAATCTATTCTTCTTTGAGATATTAGGTCATTCATTGCATCTGCGAATACATCTTCAAACTTTAAAAGTTTTTGAATTGACTCTAATAGGTCATAATTCACTTTTAACATAGCGGTATTAAGGTATGTACCTTTACTTTCACCTGCAATTATTACAAAATCTAAACCAACGTCAGGTAATTACCGTCTAATCTTACTTGATTAGATTGTATTGTAACACCTGGTCGAAGATCACCTAAATCCGATACCTGTGTACCGAAATTACTAATCACGTCTCCTATGGTCTTCTTTTGTACCTCGTTAACATCCAAATCCTCATCAGTTGAAGAAATGAGTCTCACTTCAACACCATTGACGACGATTACGTTATCTTTTAATTCTTTTTTCTCCTCTTGCTCTGAAATTGTTCCTTTTTCAAGTGTTGACTCTGTCAGATTCCTTAGAGTATTCAACATTTTTTTAGTATTATCGTAGTTCATATGTGTTTTATGTTTCATCGTCTAAGAATTTTTTAAAATTAAACGAAGGGTTTATATCTGTATAAATATTTGAAAAATTGGATTTACATACAATTCCTTTAAATTTATCTATCTTTTCTATGTAACCGTGACTCGGAACCACTCTTTTATGTATTTGTTTCTCTTCACAGATATATTCACATAAATTAACAATACTTTCCATTTGTTGGTCAGTATACCGATCCCAATAAAATTTATCTCTCCAACTTCTAATAAATGGGTCACTTCTATGGGGGTCACCTATCCAATTACTATAATAACCCGTTATAGTATTCTTTTGTAACCACCCCAAATTTTCAACCGCAATTTTAACTTGTTTTTTGTCTAATTCATGATTACCAAACGTAACTGAAGAATAATCCATGTCCAAAACTTGGTATATGTCCCCCATCTTAGAAACAATAAAATGAGGAATATCCTCATAATTACCATCTTGTCTATATTTTAATTTACCGACAAAGTCATCAATCCTACGTTTAGTATCATATAAAAGAATTTGTTTCTTTTTATATTTTCTACCAATGTGGTTTAATTTTTTTTTATCTATTGTTTCTACGTCTCGAATTTCCAACATTTCTAGTGATTACTTTTGACCCTACCTTTATATATGGTTCTTGTGGTATAACTTTAGGTTCCATATAAAGGTCGTCCACAAATACTGTGGGTGATGGTGTAGGTGTATTGGTTGGAGTTGGTGTGAGTGTACCACTTACCGTAGGTGTGGGAGTTGGACTATTAGTGGGGTTTGGTGTAGGACTACTTGTGGGGTAAGGTGTAGGTTGTGGTGTACTAGTTGGAATTACCGTACTTGTGGGGTAAGGTGTTGGTTGTGGTGTACTAGTTGGAATTACCGTACTTGTAGGGTAAGGTGTGGGGGTATTAAAAGGTACCGAAGTCAATGTTGGAATTTGGGTTCCTGTAGGTAGTACTTCTTCTAATTTTTTTTTTCAGGTTCTGTTTGATCCTGAAATTCGTCTTGTATTTTTCCAACAACGAAGTTTGGAAATGGTGAAGGGGTGGGGGTTGATGTGGGTGAGGGACTTATCTCCACATCGACATCAAAATCATTCTTTGGGGTAAATTGATTTGCATCTATTTCAACACTAACCTCTTTCTTTGGTGTGGGTGTGGAAATTTCTCCTGTCTGTAAATCTAACTCCGCAGTTTCTATTGTATCTGGTAATATACCTTCCTTTTCTTTTGAATCCCAATTAGTACTTTTAGTTAAATAATCACTTCTTTGTTCATCATCCATAGTAGGTTTGTCAGTTTCAACCTTACTATCTTGATATGAAACATCATCTTCACCAAATAAATCTTCGTTGAGTTCTTCCATATCCTCATCAGATACCATATCGTTAAGAACTTCATCTAACGCATGGTCCTCATCCCATTCTTCATCGTCTAAACCATCTTGTAAAGTATTGTCCCACAAATCGGATTCTTTCCGATTTACCTCCTCCGATTTTACATCACTTATTGGAGGTTGTTCAGTAAACCACTCAGGTGGTTTTTCATCAAAGACATCTTCTACTTTTGAAGGTGGTTCAAAACCTCTCTCTTCATCAGGTAAGTCGGGTGTTGATGGTTCGACTCTTTCCTCTGGTTTGAATTTGTTTAATAGGTGTTCTAACTTATCTAATTCTTCGTTAGTAGGTTTTATTTTTGTTTCTTCTTCAATTACTTTTTTAGTGTCTTCTCCGTTCTCCTCTTTAGTTGTATCAACATTATTCTCCTCATTAAATTTTACTAACATGTGTAGGAATGATAATGAAATTAGTGGTAACATACCACCCGCAAATATCGCTAAGAATCTTCTATGTGATTGTAAGTCCCCTTGTTCTATACCAATGTATTCCAATATTGGTCCTGTTAACTCTACCCAAGAAAGAAACTGTTCATTATCTATTTTAATGAATTCAAATGCGAAGAAAATATTACCAATAAACTGTATTAAGGTAACAATACCAAAGGGTACATAAACTTTAGATCCCATTTGGGCCGAGATGGCAGCCAATGCGGATAATGCGGCAATCTCTATCCCTATTGATAGATATAATGCCCATGACATTGGATTAGATATACCATACCATACAGTAACGTGAGATATAGAAACTATCGCTACCGTTATGATCGGAACTAAAAACGAAATATAAATTAATAACCTAAAGTTATTCTTCAACCATTTACCCATCTACTTTAAAAGTTCACTTTGTAATAGCTCTAACTCTTTTTCAATTTGAGTTTGTCTGTTTAAGTCAAACATTTTTCTGTCAGTTGCCTGTATCATTCTATGTTCACTCTTTAATCCTTCGATTTTTAATCTTAGATCTAATTGTTCTTTAGTATAAGTTCTTTCTTTGGTGAACTCCTTTAATTCTACCATTTCTTTTTTCAATGCAGACATTTCTCTACTATCACCACAACCTCTAAAAAAGGTAAAAAGTAATATGGCGAAAACTACAGTGATAAAATGTTTTTCTAAAAATTTTTTCATAATTATATTTTTTCCTATTATAAATATTTTAATAATGTAAAACTCTCGTTTCTAAGTTTTTTCATTGCCTTTTCTTTTACCTGTCTGATCCTTTCTTTGGTACATCCAAACTCTTCACCCAAGTCTTCTAAATTACATTGTACCCCATTTAATCCAAAGTATTTTTCAATTATCGTTCTTTCTTTATCGTTTAGAATTGATAGAGCGTTCTTCACTTGTTTTTTTCTTTCTTGTTCATTTTCCAAATAACTCTCAGGATTCAGAGAGTCTTTATTAACGACAATATCAATCAATTGATCACCTTCTTCATTAATAGGGTTACTTAAACTTACGGTTTTTGGAACATATTGTGAAGCCTGTTTGTTATATTTTTCCACAAAATCGGGATCATCTTCAGAAACTACCATTTTTTTTGCTTTCTGGTGTTCTTGAATAATATTATATGGTAATCTTATTGTTCTTGCATTTTCATTCAAAGAAGACATTATTGCCTGTCTAATCCACCACACAGCATAAGAAATAAATCTGACTTTTTTAAGGGGGTCAAATTCTTCAGATGCCCTAATCATACCAATATTTCCTTCTGAAATTAAATCAGGTAAATCTAACCCCTGATTTTGATATTGTTTAGCAACACTAATAACAAACCTAAGATTACCTTTTACCAACTCGTGTTGTAACGCCGATTTTTCTTTTTCGGTTATGTTTTCTTGTTTAAGACTATGAATAATTTCTTTAAGTCTTTTGTTGTTGGTTGTTGGTATTTTTTTTACGTCTTTAAGGTAGGAACTTATCTCTTCGGTGTTTAGAAAACTGTTGCTTTTGTTCATGGTTGTGGTAAATTTTTAAATGTGAATACTGAACTACTAAAATATGTAAACAAAGTCAATAATCAAAATTATCTAAGAACTTTTTTTCGTCTTTTGTTAAACTATCTATTCCTTTGTTTTTAATTTTTTCAAGAACCTCGTCTAAGTCAAGTGAATCGACCTTACTTATCTTAGAATACTGCACCATAATATATTTCTCCTCTTCCTTTACTTCCCCATAAATAAATTTCTTTACTTGTTCAGGTATGTGTGCAGACACGATCTCATCTCTCCTAAATATAAAATAGAATTTTACGTTCTGATCAAGTAAATCTTTATGTAGTGATTTACTCAATTCTTTTTGTGTTTTATCTGACTCTATTAATACTATTAAGTTCTTAGAATTTTCCACTATAAATCTTAATGATTTAACCGCAGGATTTTCTAATAGTATTTCATTACAATAGAACTCAATATCCTCAGTGTCCTCAAACATACCGAAAATAAAGAG
>ENA-OUOG01005207-OUOG01005207.1-marine-metagenome-genome-assembly--contig:-NODE-5207-length-10683-cov-3.141807_pt1 | contig 10683 bp, 12 predicted proteins | sample MGYA00248635_ERZ508505 | MGnify/ENA primary metagenome ERZ508505 (study PRJEB26176, sample SAMN06267871) | marine metagenome | isolation source: Saanich Inlet, British Columbia, Canada | place: Pacific...
GATGCTGTAAAGGCAGCATCAGAGTTTATAAAACAATATAGGGATTAAGATGAAACTAATTGCAGAATTTCATGACCAAGATCTAAATGTTCTTACTGAAGCCAAAAAGGACGGCGGTAAGAAGTATTATATCGAAGGTGTGTTTGCTCAAGCAGAGCAGAAGAATCGCAATGGTAGAGTCTATCCAAAACAAATTATGGAATCTGCTGTTGGTAAATATGTTACTGAGCAGGTTTCAAAAGGTCGATCCGTTGGTGAGTTAAATCACCCTGAGGGTCCAACGGTCAACCTTGATAAAGTTTCGCATCTCATTACCGGCCTCCAGTGGGAAGGTAATGATATTGTCGGAAAAGCCGCTATTTTGGATACACCAATGGGTAAGATTGTACAAGGTCTTCTTGAGGGTGGCGTTCAACTTGGGGTTTCAACTCGTGGTATGGGAAGTCTAGAGCGTAATAATGGCGCAATGGTTGTAAAACCAGATTTTATTCTTAATGCAATTGATATTGTACAAGATCCATCCGCACCTGGAGCATTCGTTAATGGGATAATGGAAGGTGTTGATTGGGTTTGGAATAATGGTATTATTGAAGCTAGGACTATTGAGAAGATGGAGACCGAAATTAAGAAAGCATCAAGGACTGATCTCTATGAGACACAGACGCGTGAGTTCAAAAATTTCCTCTCGTTACTCAAATCTAAAAAATAGGAGTCATAATGACTAAAGACCAAAGAATGGATCAAGTCGAACTCCACGATGAAGAGAACGATATCGTGGAAGCCGCTACTCATGATCCTAAGAATGCTGAGGCGCAATCCGTTGACTCAGTAGATAAAGCTGGTGATGCTACCGGTACCGCTAAAAAGCGGAAGGGTGACAACACTAAGCAAGATCCTATGCCTAAAACAAAGGCTGGCATGATCAATGCTGCTTATGTTAAAATGAACGGCATGAAGAAGGAAGATCTTGCAATGATGATGTCAAAGTTGATGTCTGAAGAAATCGATGCTGAGGATGAAGAAGTTGTAGCTGAAAATGCTACCTTTGAATACGAAGCAGATTTTTCATCTGACTTGAATGCTTTGGTTCAATCAGAAGCTACTCTATCTGAAGAGTTCAAGGAAAAAGCTGAAGTTATTTTTGAAGCTGCGATTAAATCTAAGCTATCAGAAGAAATCGACCGTCTCGAGGCTCGGTACAATGAAGAATTGTCTGAGGAAATCAGTTCAACGAAAGAAGAATTGGTCGAGAAAGTTGACAGCTACCTCAACTACGTAGTTGAAAAGTGGATGGACGACAACCGTGTCGCTATCCAATCTGGCCTCCGTGCTGAAATCGCTGAAAAGTTCATGGGTGGATTGAAAGATCTATTCGTTGAATCATACATCGAAATCCCGGAAAGCAAGGTTGACTTGGTTGACGATTTGGCCGAATCAGTTGAAGAGCTTGAGTCTAAACTCAATCAAACAACTGCTGATGCTATCGCCATGGCCGAAGAGCTTGAAGTTTATAAGCGTGATGCTATCATCCGTGAATCTGCTCAAGACCTCGCCGCAACCCAAGTTGAAAAACTCAAGTCCTTGGTTGAAGACATTGATTTTGAAGACGCTGATACTTTTGCTAAGAAAGTTCAAACCGTCAAGGAATCATATTTTACCAAGAAAGTTTCTGAGACTACTCAAGAGATCACTGAAGACGAAGACGGCGATGCCGCAGTTGTCACCTCAGGCTCTATGGCTCAGTACTTGTCCGCAATCAGAAAATCTGCAAAATAAGGAATAATCCAAATGCAACAATCATATGACAAACTTGTCGAAAAGTGGTCACCAGTTCTAAACGAAGAGACCGCCGGCACAATTAAAGATTCACACCGTCGTGCCGTTACGGCACAAATCTTGGAAAACCAAGAACGTGCATTCGCTGAGCAACGCGCTCAAGGTGGCATGTTGATGGAAACACCAACCAATGCTACGACTGCCGCTGCCAATTGGGACCCAGTCCTTATTGCCTTGGTTCGCCGTGCAATGCCTAACTTGATGGCTTATGACATCGCTGGTGTTCAACCAATGACTGGTCCTACCGGTTTGATCTTCGCCATGAAGAGCCAATACAAAACCACCAAAGCTGGTGTGTCCAGTGGCGATGAGGCATTGTTTAACGAAGCTGCTGTTGGTTTCTCTGGTGACTCTTCTACTGCCTCACAAGGTGGTACCTCAGGTCTCGAGAGTGTTACCGACACTGATGCTGATAGCTCAATCGTTGACTCAGGCGCATCTTATGTTCCTGGTATCGGTGATGCGTACACAACGGCTGAAGCTGAAAACCTTGGCACTGCCTCTGAGGCATTTGCTGAAATGGGGTTCACCATTGAAAAGGCTACCGTTACTGCTAAGTCACGTGCTTTGAAGGCTGAATACAGCTTGGAATTGGCTCAAGACTTGAAGGCAATTCATGGCTTGGATGCTGAAACGGAATTGGCTAACATTCTCTCCACAGAGATCTTGGCTGAAATCAACCGTGAAGTTGTTCGTACCATGAACTCACAAGCTAAGATTGGCGCACGCCAAGACGGTTTGCAAGTTAAGGGTATTTTCAACTTGTCTACCGATGCCGATGGCCGTTGGTCTGTTGAGAAGTTCAAGGGTTTGATTCTTCAAATCGAGCGTGAAGCTAACACCATCGCTAAAGAAACCCGTCGCGGTAAGGGCAACTTCATTGTTTGCTCATCTGACGTCGCTTCTGCCTTGGCAGCTTCTGGCATGTTGGACTATTCACCTGCTATGTCTACCAACTTGAATGTTGATGACACGGGTTCTACCTTTGCTGGTGTGATGAATGGCCGTACTAAGGTTTATATCGATCCTTATGCAACTGCTGATTACGTTACCGTTGGTTATAAGGGCACAAACCCCTATGACGCTGGTATGTTCTACTGCCCATACGTTCCATTGACCATGGTTCGTGCGGTTGGTGAGGATACGTTCCAACCTAAAATTGGCTTCAAGACTCGCTACGGTATGGCTTCAAACCCATTCGTCGGCGCTACTGCTGCCAATGGTTTGGCCACGGTTCGTACCAACCAATACTACAGAATCTTCCGCGTGGACAACATCCTCGCCTAAGTGTAGTCAAAAAAAGAGCCCAGACCACTGGGCCTTTAAAGGGATCTTCGGATCCCTTTTTTTATGAGCTATAAAGTATAAATAGATGTATGGCGACCTTAACTAATAACATTAATTACTTACAACCGACATCGTTTAAGATTAGTCTTGACCGAAAGAATTATCCGAATCTGGAATTCTTTTGTCAAAGCATTACCCACCCAGGTATGCTATTAAATTCAGTCGAAGTACCTTTTAGGAAGATTGCAGGCATTCCTTTTGCTGGCGATAAGTTGACGTTCAACGAACTAACGGCAAATATTATTCTAGATGAGGATATGACTTCTTACTCAGAAATGTACAGTTGGATCCGTAGGTTATTGGACACAAAACCCGTGTCTGCTTTAAACCGTACGAGTGATACAGCAGCAACGTATGCTGATATTACCCTACATATGTTATCGAGTGCAAATAATACAACCAAACAGATTCGGTATTTGGATTGTGTACCCACGGCGTTGGGTGATATTCAATTGGAATCAACTGGTTCAGGTGGTGAGTTTGTTACCTTTGCTGCTTCATTCCGATTCTCATACTTTGAATTAATGGATATAAATAAAACGACAGGCGCAATTACTGAATCATTTACAGTATCAACTACATTATAATTGAAATGGAACTATATTATGTTAGAACTGCAAGACATTCTAAACGAGTGGTCGGAAGACTGCCAGATTAACGATATGCGTTTAGATGAGGCCTCAAGGGTTTCACCTAAGTTACACGCAAAATATCTCACACTCTCCTCTAATTACAAGTTAATGCTTAAGCGTTCAGAGTTTAAGCAAAAAGAACTACTCAAAGACAAGTGGTTATACTATAACGGTAAGCTATCGCCAGAGGAAATCAAAGAAAAAAATTGGAAACCAGATCCCTTTGATGGATTAAAAGTCCTAAAAGGCGAGATGGATTATTACTATGATTCGGATCCAGATATCCAACGGTCGGAAGAGAAAATTCAATATTATAAGACCGTTATAGATACTTTACATGAGATCATAGAAAACATTAAGTGGCGACACCAAACAGTGAAGAATATAATTGAATGGAAAAAATTTCAATCTGGAAGTTAAATCATGCTACCATGGGTTTACAATGTGACCCTGGTATTGCAGCAGAAATAAATGAGTATTTCTCATTCTTTGTGCCTGGGTATAAGTTCATGCCAGCATTTAAGAATAAGGTATGGGACGGTAAGATTCGTCTCTATAACGCACGCACTGGTACACTACCTGGTGGGTTGTTTTATCATTTACTCAAATTCTGTGAGCAACGAGAGTATGAATTAGACCAACATGCAAGTGATTATGGTCCTCCAGAATCGGCAAATAAAGTTTTGCCAGAAGATATTATGGATTACGTCCGGAGTCTTAATTTACCATTTCCAATTAGAGATTATCAGTTTGATGCTGTGTGTAACGCGATTCATAAAAAGAAGGGGATATTGGTATCACCCACTGGCTCTGGTAAATCATTAATTATCTACACATTGCTTCGTTGGTTCCTTGCCAATTCTGATAAAAGAATCCTAGTTATTGTACCTACAACATCATTGGTTGAGCAGATGTATGGGGATTTTAATGACTATGCTACGAATGATATCTTTGATGCCAAGAATGAGGTTCATAGAATCTACTCAGGTAGAGATAAGAATGCTGATGCAAGGGTTTATGTATCCACGTGGCAATCGATATATAAGTTTCCATTAGATTGGTTCTCACAATTCGGCGCCGTATTTGGTGATGAGTGTCATGGGTTTAAATCCAAATCACTTACTACGATTATGGAAAAGTGTACCGAGGCAGAGTATCGATTTGGCACCACTGGCACTTTGGATGGTTCACTTACACATGAATTGGTCTTACAAGGTCTCTTCGGCCGTGTGTTTAAGGTAACCACAACCCGTGCGTTGCAGGATAACGATACACTTGCTAAGTTAGCAATCACTCGTCTCGTATTAAATTACAGCAACACTACGCGTGAGGCATGTAATGGGTTAACGTATCAAGATGAGATTGATTTTGTCGTCACCAATGAGAAAAGAAATACACTTATAAGAAACTTGGCTGTGGACCAAAAGGGTAACACACTCGTATTATTTCAGTATGTAGAGAAACATGGCAAGGTTTTATATGATATAATAAGAGCTAAGGCACACGAAGATAGAAAAGTCTTCTTTGTCTCTGGTCAGACGGAAACGGCAGATAGGGAAGCGATCCGAAAGATTACGGAGAAACAAAGTGATGCAATTATTGTGGCATCCATGGGCACCTTTTCTACTGGTATAAATATTAAGAACCTACACAATATTGTGTTTGCTTCACCTTCGAAGTCACAGATACGTGTACTACAAAGTATTGGCCGAGGTTTAAGAAAAAGTGATGACGGTAGGGTTACCAAACTCTTCGACATCACTGATGATTTATCTTATAAGTCTAGGAAGAATTTTTGTTTACTACATTCTTCAGAGAGACTTAAGATGTATCAAACCGAGGAATTTGATTATAAAACATATGAGATAAATATCGATGGAAGTTAAACAACTTAAACTTACTAATAACGATGAAATTATCTGTGATATAGTTTCATTGGATCAACATGGTGATCTCATTGTAGTAAATGCTTTTAGAATTTTAAATGTTGAGGATTCCACACGGGGTTTAAAGTATTACTATTTTAGACCTTTTATGGTATTCCAAGAAAATAATGAGCAGAGAATAAATAGTGCTCATATCATTGCTGACACATACCCATCGGATGAGATGCTTGAACATTATGCAGGGGCAATTAAAGATGCCTTGGACACTGCAGAAAATAGAGTAACGATTACTGAGGATGAGTTGGAAGCAATGGAAAGTGAAAACATTGAGATTGATAAGCTAATGGATCCAGAAGTGAAGAAACACTTTCATTAGTAAGGGTATACCACTGCCTCCGTACCATTGTATTAGGATTATATCATACTTTCGGTATGCTGTAAACCACTAGATGCTTTAATTAAACTAGTCATTTGGTATGTACTTTTATTATGAAACGTGTTATAATAGACACTATGAAAGGAGTGAACTATGTCCAAAAAGGAAAATGTTCATTATGTAAATAATGCTCAATTCTCACAATCCGTGGTTGATTATGTAACCTTGGTAAGAGAAGCAGAGAAAGATAACAGTCCAATTCCGATTGTTCCCAATTATATAGCAGAATGCTTTTTACGCATCTCTGAGGGTCTGTCCCACAAGTCAAACTTTATTCGTTACACCTATCGTGAAGAGATGGTAATGGATGGGGTTGAAAACTGCCTTAAGGCCATTCTGAATTACAATTTGGAATTTGCAACGCGTACGGGTAGACCTAATGCATTTGCATACTTCACACAGATTGTATGGTACGCGTTCCTTCGTCGTATTGCAAAAGAGAAGAAGCAACAAGATATTAAAATGTCTTACCTCTCCAAGGTGAGTGTTGAAGATCTTATGGGTGCTGGTGGTGGTGATGACTTTGTGCAAACAGAACACATTGTTGAGGCCATTCGTCAACGTATTGGTCGTATTAGGGAAACCGATAACCAGATTAAGATATACGCTAAAGAAGAAAAGAAGAAGCGTAAGAGTAAAAACCAAGATTCTGACTTGAGTGACTTTTTAGAATGAAAATTGCCTTTCTGAATGATACCCACGCAGGTATCCGTAATTCGTCCGATATTTTTCTAAAGAACCATGAGGACTTTTATGGTAAAGTTTTCTTTCCATATCTCTTAGAAAATAATATTACTCAGATTATCCATTTGGGTGATTACTACGACCATCGTAAGTTTATTAACTTTAAAGCGATGCATCACAATCGTAGGCACTTTCTCGAACCCTTGCGTAAATACGGCATTAAAATGGATATCATCCCCGGTAACCATGATACGTATTATAAGAATACAAACAGTCTAAATTCATTGAAAGAACTCTTCGGCCACTTTATGAACGAGATTCATATCGTCATGGAACCAAAGGTCATGGAGTATGATAAACTAAAGATTGGATTGATGCCTTGGATCTGTGCAGATAACTATGAGAAATCCATGGACTTTATCCGTAACTGTGAAGCAGACATTCTTGGTGCTCACTTAGAGTTAAATGGATTTGATCTAATGCGTGGTGTCAAGGCAACCGAGGGTATGGATCCTTCACTATTCAAACGCTTTGAGATGGTTCTCTCTGGTCACTACCATACGAAGTCACAGAAGGGCAATATCCATTATTTTGGTTCACAGATGGAATATTTCTGGTCCGATGCTGGTGACCCAAAATACTTTCATATTTTAGATACAGATACACGTGAGCTAACGGCAGTAAACAATCCGAACACTTTGTTTGAAAAAGTTGTTTACGATGACAGCAAAATGGATTATAATACATATGACGTGTCAAAATTTGATAATAAGTTCGTTAAGCTTATTGTCACCAATAAATCGGATGCATTTATTTTTGACAGGTTTGTGGATAGAATCCAGCAACGTGAAATCTATGAATTAAAAATTGCCGAAACCTTTAATGAGTTTATAGGTGAAAACGTTGATGATGAGAATATCTCTTTTGAGGATACGGGTGAGTTGCTGAACACATATGTTGACGCGGTCGATACGGAATTGGACAAGGGCCGTATTAAGATACAGATGAGCGAACTTATGGTTGAAGCACAAACATTAGAAGTTGCATGATTAGATTTACTAAAATTCGATATAAAAATTTCCTTTCAACGGGTAATGCTTTCACAGAGATTGATTTTACTCGTAATAAATCCACTCTGGTTGTTGGGCAGAATGGTGCTGGCAAATCAACGATGCTTGATGCTATCTCCTTCGGTCTCTTTGGTAAACCACATCGGAACATTAACAAACCACAACTGGTTAATTCAGTAAATGGTAAGAATTGTGTCGTTGAGGTTGAGTTCACCATAGGCAATAATAACTTTAAAATCATTAGAGGTATCTCTCCTGGTGTGTTTGAGGTTTGGAAGAATGACCAAATGCTCAATCAGTCATCACACTCTAAAGAATATCAGAAGATCCTAGAACAAAACATCCTTAAACTGAACCATAAATCGTTCCATCAAGTTGTGGTTCTAGGATCTTCGTCTTTTATTCCCTTTATGCAACTACAGTCAGGTCACCGGCGTGAAGTGATTGAGGATTTGCTTGACATTAATATCTTTTCCAAGATGAATACGTTACTGCGTGAGCAGACTAATACATTGAAAGAGAGTATTCGTCAAGTATCCTATGAGGTTGATATCTCTAAGACTCGGATCGAATCACATGAGAAATATATTAAGGATGTCCAGGTATTAACTGAAGCTAATATTGAAACAAAGAAAAAGAAAATTAGCGCAAGCCAAGATGCCATCAATGTCTTAATGGATACCAATACAACCATTACTGATGACATTGAAAAAGAGCAAGCGCCTATTGAGCAAGAAATCTCTAAGCTTACTACAAAGCAACAGACAATTATCCAGTATCAAGCACAGTTCAAGCAACGGATGACCAGTGTGGCCAAGGATGCAAAGTTTTATGAAGAACATGAAAACTGCCCAACCTGTTCACAGGATATTACTGAAGAGTTAAGAACGGTAAAACTTAATTCGGCAAAATCTACTGCAAAAGAACTTAAAATTGCAATGGATAAAGCCAAGGAAGAAAGTACTTTACTTGAGTCTTCTCTTTCCACAGCCAATGAAACACTTACCAAGGTACGTGAATGGCAGAGGGATTTATTATCCAATACAAAAGAGATTACAAGACTGCAGGGTGAAATTAGAGAACTTGAATCTGAAATTGCAAGTACTGCTGTTGAGGATCTACACAATGCTCGAAATGAACTAAAAGAACACATTGAGCAAAAACAAGGTCTGATGGAACGTAAGCTTGACTTGAATGACCAACTAGCCTATAATGGTGTTATTAGTGAAATGCTGAAGGATACTGGCATTAAGACTAAAATCATCAAGCAGTATTTGCCATCAATCAACAAGTTGGTAAATCAATACTTACAGATTCTGGACTTCTTCGTACACTTTGATTTGGATGAGTCATTCCAAGAAACTATTCGTTCACGCCACCGTGATGAGTTTACCTATGAATCATTCTCTGAGGGCGAGAAACAACGTATTGACCTTTCACTATTATTCACTTGGCGCCAGGTTGCTAAGATGAAGAACTCTATTGCAACTAACTTACTTATTCTAGATGAAACATTTGACTCGAGTCTTGATGCTGACGGCGTTGAGAATTTACTTAAGATTCTATATACTCTCCCTGACGATTCGAATATTTTTGTCATCTCTCACAAGGGGGAGATTCTAGATGGTAAGTTTGAAAACAAGATTGAATTTTATAAAGATAAGAACTTCAGTAAAATAAAGTGTTTACAAGAAGTCGAAACCGTGATATAATACATCATACACATTTTTTTATGAGGAACCTACTATGGAACTAAGCGACAACACTCTCACAATTCTCAAGAACTTCTCTGGTATTAACCAGAACCTAATGGTTCGCGAGGGCAATACGGTCAAGACTATGTCTGAGGCACGTAACATTATGGCATCAGCAGATGTCGTGGAAACATTTCCACAAACATTTGGCGTCTACGACCTGAATGAATTCATCAGTGTCCTTGACCTGGTTGATAAACCACAACTCAACTTTAACGAAAGCTACGTAGTCGTTGGCGATACTGCTGGTCGGTCCAAGGTCAAATACTTCTTCTCGCCTGAGGAAACCCTTACCACACCAAGTAAGGATATTAAGATGCCTGAGTCCGAGGTTAAGTTTGAACTGACCACTGATACGCTTACAAAACTAAAACGTGCAGCATCGGCCTTAGGTCACAGTGATGTTTCAATTACAGGCAAGAGTGGTGTATTAAACTTTGCCGTCGTTGACAGTGCCAATACTACATCGAATACATATTCTATTGATGTTGATGGTGAGTTTGATTCTGAAAAGCCTTTTAACTTTATTATGGGCATTAGTAATCTTAAGATTGTACCTGGTGATTACGACGTATCAATCTCATCGAAACTCATTTCACATTTTCAACACAAAACACTTAATGTGCAATATTGGATTGCATTAGAGAAATCATCTACATTTGGAGCTTAATATGTCAGAAAAAACAACACAACAACAACTAAACGATCTTACTAGCCGTATCGGCCGTAGCACCATTGCCGTCGTTGATGCCATTACACAACGTGGTGGTTTTAAAGGCGAAGAGCTCTCAACCATCGGTCAGTTGCGTGACCAATGTGTCCAAGCAGTTCAATTGGTTGAACAACTGCAACAAGATGAGGCAATGAATAGTTAATGTATCAAACAATTGATCGAGTTAGTGTGAATAAATTTATTAAAGTATGGAGTAACTTGTCAAATGTCTAATGAATTCTTATGGGTAGAAAAATATCGCCCTAAAAAAATCAATGATACTATTTTACCGCAACAGCTAAAGGATACCTTCAATGCAATTGTCG
>ENA-OUOG01005209-OUOG01005209.1-marine-metagenome-genome-assembly--contig:-NODE-5209-length-10681-cov-5.857507_pt1 | contig 10681 bp, 7 predicted proteins | sample MGYA00248635_ERZ508505 | MGnify/ENA primary metagenome ERZ508505 (study PRJEB26176, sample SAMN06267871) | marine metagenome | isolation source: Saanich Inlet, British Columbia, Canada | place: Pacific...
AATACGGGGTGGTTGTAGCCATGTATGGTGGACCACCAAGAGGACATGCCATCTATTAGCTCGCGTCCATCGTTTAGCTGTAAGCGCGTGCCGCTGGCTGAGACCACAGGCGTCATCGGTGGCGGGTTGATCATCGATGAGTAGGGGTGCCAGATATGCTCGCGGTCAAACTCTAGTTGCTCGGACGTGATAGGCATGCGTGCTCTCGTTAATTCAGATTGGCGCTGATTGTAGCAGACTTAGCGACTCGCTCTAGTGGTGTCGTGACATATGTGAAAGATGGCGCGTTTATTGCTTATGGTCATTGAGTTCAAGAAGTTAGGTCGTAGTAATGCGACATTTAAAGTGTCGTGCCACGCTAATTCATCCTAACTCTGGTTTTGATACTGATATTCGCAAATTGCGTTGCATTATGAGAAGCAAAATGAGACTTGTTTTATGACTGACTCGCCTGACCTTTTTTTTCAACGTCTAAGTCAAAAGGTTATTATTTTACTGGCGGCTCTGACCTTGCCGGCTTTGGTAGCCAGCGGGCTACGCGCCTTAAGGCTCGATGGTGCCTACGGCGTTTTCCTGTTCCAAGCGGTCATGTACGCATGGATCGTTTACATGGCGCTGCCACTTAACCGCACGAGCTTTGCGGCCCGCATATACTCCCTTGTTGGTATTGGGGTGGCGGTAGGTGTGGTTTCGCTAATTCGCAACCCGGATCCCAGAGCCGGCATGGCTTTTCTGATTGTTGCCTGCGTTTTTCTAGGGACCGTCTATTTCAGGCCCACGCGATACATTTTTATTGCAATTGTTTTCGCAGCGGCGGCTTTTATTTCACAGCTCATTTGGCAGCATAACTTACAGGAGCTAATCGGCAGCACTATTTCGATGGCGGGTCTGGCAGCAGTAGCAAATATGTTAGTGACTGGCGTTGTTGCTCAGGCGAAAAAGCGATTGGAGGAAGAGGTAAAATTGCGGCAGGAGCGCGATGAAGCGCTTGCCGAGTTGGCCAGAGAGCAAGCACGCCGTGATCTTGTTGCCGGTGCCGCTGACATTGCCTACCTAGAGTACGACTACGCTACGGGAATGCTTGACGGAGATCTCGCGCTTCAGCGCCGATTTGGGCGCAACGCAGATGATGGGGCACTAGATCTTTCTAGTCGCTTCGATGACTTTCCGGCCGAGAGTCTCGCGCTGATACAGCAGAAAATAGGTGAAATGCGCCAACAACCTGCTGGCGCTGAAGAGACATTCGTTCATCAACAGTCCATAGGCGATGGGAGATCTGTCAGTACCTTCCGTGTTACCGGTGTAAACATAGAGCGAGAGGGCCGCTTGTTGTTTATGGGAGCGTCGATTGATATCAGTTCTGAGATGATGGCGCTGGAGCGCTCAGAATTGCAAGCGCAGCAGCTCGATCTGCTCGCGCAGAGTGGTGCGGTGGCCTATTTCGATGTTGATCTTGAGCGCGGACTGATAGACGGTAATGCGCTACTTAAACACCGCGCTGGGCTGCCCGCAGACGCGCCCGCATTTTCGATGGCTGAGATTGTCTCAAGTATTCCTGTCGAGGCGAGAGCAGAGTTCGAATCCAATGTGCAGCGCGCTATTGAAGCGGGCCTGGGTGGTGTCACCACCTTTGAGCACCCTTATTTCAAAGCTGATGGTGAATTGATCTATGTGCGCGTTACCGCGACCACGGTAATGCGCCAGGGTCGACTACATGCGCTAGGGGCTTCGGTAGAAATTACTGAGGCTGAACTAGCCAAACAGCAGGCCCAGAGACAGGCCGATCAGCTCAAGCTGATTACTGAACAGGGCAAGATTGGTCTGTATGAGTTTGATCTCGAGAAGGGTGTCATGTATGCAAACTCTGTGTTGTGTGAGCGACATGGGGTTGATCCAGATATTGAGGTGATAACTCAACAGCAACTGCTTGATAGTCTCACCGAGGACTCCCGAGTCACTGCACTTGCACATATCGAGGCGGGTAAAACAGCGTCGGAGGGATACTTTTCAACGTCGACGGTTGAAGAGGTTCTTAGTGATGGTTCAGCCCGCAAAATTCGTATATTCGAAAAGCTAGAGCGGCGAGACGGTCGTCCTTTCTTTGTAGGAGCAAGTGTCGACGTAACTGAAGAGGTGCTGGCCAAGGAGCAAGCCGAATCTGCGGCTACCCGTCTCGCACAGGAACAAGATCGCCAAGCGCAGATGTATGCGGTGATCGGGCATGAGTTGCGCACGCCAGCGGCTAGTCTACAGATGATGCTGGATGATCTGGGTGAGGGTGAAAGCCTGAACTCTGCTTTGGCGCGCGCCAATATCGAACAGCTGCTCTCTGTGATTGATACCCTGCGTGCTGTGGCACAGCCCGAGCGCATGGCTCAGGCGACTTACGACGATGTGCAGCTTTATGAGATGCTGCAGCAGCAAGTGCACAGCTTCGAAAGTTTAGCCGCAAGTCAGGGTATTGAGATCAAGACCGATTTCACTGCTCTGACTATTCACCCTGTACATATCCAAAAAACATTACTGCGTCAGGTGCTATCAAACCTCATCAAGAACGCCTTGATCCACTCGGGTGGTACCGAGCTCGAGGTGGGTGCCTCGGGTCGGCTGCTGGAGGGAGAGCGTAAGGCGCTTCGTCTGTGGATCGCTGATAACGGCAAAGGTGTCTCTGCCGATAAGGTTGAGAAGCTGTTCGAAGCCTTTGTGCGTGGCTCTACCGAGGCTGAGGGTACCGGCCTTGGATTGCATATCTGCCGTGAAATCATCCAAAACATGGGCGGTGATCTGCGGTACGAGCCGCGTCCAGAGGGCGGTGCCTGCTTCGTAATTGAGTTGGAGGTGGATCTGGCTAAAACGGATCCGTCCAAGCAGCTCAAGACTCAGGCAAATGAATCGCCCTTGAAAGGGATGCAGGTGCTCTTGGCCGAGGATAACAAAACGATTCAGATGCTAACGCAGAAGATGCTCGAAAAGCATGGGGCGCAGTTGGCTGTTTGCAACAACGGTAAAGAGGCGCTGGAGGCCTTTGAGCCGGGCAAGTTTGATCTAGTGCTGTCAGATATCTTTATGCCCCAGATGAATGGTTATGAGTTCGCACGTCAGGTGCGGCGTGTTGATAGCAAAGTGCCGCTGATAGGACTGACTGCAGCGACGATTGGTAAAGAGACCGATGAGATGCTGGCTGCTGGTGCAAGTGCAGTGTTGTCGAAACCCATCACTCTGTCGAAATTATCTGCTAAATTTGCAGAGCTAGTTGCGTTGTCGAATCCTGTGTAGATCGAACCGCTAATCTGCGCGAGTGCTTTTGTCCCTAGCTGTTGGCTGGTAGAGTCTCGTCTCTGCCACTCTATACTCTTTAAGGATCTGTAATGATCGACCTGAACCCCTACAACGCCCTGATTTTCGATATGGACGGCACGCTGATCGACTCCATGCCAGCCCATTTGGATGCCTGGGAGGTCACCTGCAAGCACTATGGCTATGCGGTGGATCGTGAGTTTATTCATGCGCTGGGTGGGGTGCCGTCTGTGACCACCGCTTCGATGCTGAATGAGAAGTTTGGCCTAAATCACGATCCTGAAGAGGTGGCGCAGCACAAGATCGCTACCTGGGAGTCACTTGGGCGCCTACCCGACCTGATTGAACTTACAACAGCAATTGTGCGCGAGCATCGCGGCCTGAAACCTATGGCAATAGGCACGGGTAGCCGCCGTGACCACGCGCTAGAGATGCTCAAGCATGTGGATATTCTTGATCACTTTGATTCCGTTGTAGCCTGCACCGATGTCGAAAATGGTAAGCCCCACCCCGAGACCTTCCTCACGGCTGCTAAGCACTTAGATGTGCCGCCTGAAGAGTGTGTGGTGTTTGAGGATACGCAGATTGGCCTGCAAGCTGCGCATGCAGCGGGCATGGATTGCGTGTTGATTGATGGTGATAGTCTGACGCTCTATCCGCGCTAAGGGCTGAGCCCAGGCAAGGAAAGGGGTCAGACCCCACGTGGTCTGACCCCCTAGGTAAGATCTCAGATAGTGAATAGCGGGGTCAGACCACGTAGGGTCAGACCCCGTTCCGTGAACACGATTTATTTTAGTTTGAGGAGGCGCGCGGCGTTCTCTTTCATGATCAGAGGTTTCACTTCCTCTTTCACGTCGAGTTTTTCGAAATCAGCAATCCAGCGATCTGGGGTGATGACCGGCCAGTCAGATCCAAACAGCATCTTCTTCTTCAGCAGGCTGTTCATGTACTGCAGCAGAATTGGCGAGAAGTACTTCGGTGACCACCCCGACAGGTCCATGTAGACGTTGGGTTTGTGCGTCAGAATTGATAGCTGCTCCTCCTGCCATGGGAAGGCTGGGTGTGCCATGACGATTGGCATATCGGGGAAGTCGGCCGCTACATCGTCAAGATAGATTGGCTGGCTGTACTTCAAGCGCATGTTCATACCACCTGGAGCACCTGCACCTACACCGGTCTGTCCGGTGTGGAACAGCGCAATCGCACCCTCTTCAGCAATCGCTTCATAGAGTGGGTAGGCCATGCGGTCATTAGGGTAGAAGCCCTGCATGGTTGGGTGGAACTTAAAGCCTTTCACGCCAAAGTCACGCACCAGACGTCGCGCTTCGCGCGCGCCCAGAAGCCCTTTTGCAGGGTCTATGGATGCAAATGGGATAAGAATGTCATCATTTTCTGCACAGATGCGTGCAACCTCTTCATTCTCGTAACGCTTAAAGCCGGTGTTGCGCTCTGCGTCTACCGGGAAGATAACCGAGGCGATTTTGCGCTCACGGTAGTAGGCTGCAGTCTCAGCCGGCGATGGCATCATGTTGTGGCCCGCGGGATTCTTGAAGTACTTGGCAAACGCTTCTTGGAACTCGAAGTAGCCGTCGTCACGCTCACAGGAGCAAGGCTCTTCCGCGTGAGTGTGGAAGTCGATTGCGATAATTTCGTCGAGATTAATCATTATCTGCTCCGTTAAAGTGAGATTACGTGATCGGCTGGATTCTCGTCGTAGAGAGAGTTCATTATACCCTCGCGACGACTCATAACAGCACGCTGGTTGATAGAGCCCTTATCGGTGATCTCGTTACCATCAATGGATGGCAGCTCCGTCAGAATCGTGATGCGCTTAACGCGTGTCGAGCTACCGGTGCTAGAGCCAGCCATCTGCTCCAGACGCTGTGCCATCGCCTCTTTAACCTGGGGCTGAGCAACTAGAGTCTCGTTATCCATATCCTTACCACCGGGCACCAGTGCCTGCAGATGCGCCCAGTCTGGGAAGATCATGGCCGCAATGTAGCCACGGTCGCGACCACAGATTACAGCATCCTGCACATAAGGTGCGAAGTGGTGAACGAGGCTGGCGCGCAGCGTGCCCACGCTAACCCAAGTGCCGGTATCGAGTTTGAAGTCCTCCGAGACGCGGCCATCAAATAGCATGCCTCGGTTGGGTGCTTCTGGGTCAATCCACTTAACCGCGTCGCCCAAACAGTAGAAGCCCTCTTCATCAAAGGCTTTTTTGGTTTGCTCTTCGTTGCGCCAGTATCCCGGCGTGATAGTTACCGCTTTGACGCGGATCTCAGTCTTGTCACCGTTTGGCAGAAGCTTGAGTTTGATGCCAGGAGCGGGGCTACCCACTACACCAGAGGCGGACTCTGTGACCGAAGCGAAGAGTACTGACGGTGCGGTTTCAGTAGCGCCCAGGCCAGTCACCATGGGTACCTTCTTGCCAGTGTGCTCTACCGAGAGCTCATCTAACTGATCCCAAACGTGCTGCGCTAGGCCAGCACCAGCAAAGAAGAACATCTTTAGGTTTTTAAACAGCGATTTAGCAATCTCAGGATTGGCTTTAAGCTCCTTCGCCATCAACTCGTAGCCCTTAGGCACGTTGAAGTAGATGGTCGGCGAGATCTCTTTCAGGTTCTCCAGCGTGTGGTGAATCATCTTCGGCACAGGCTTACCTTCATCGATATAGAAGGTACCGCCGTTGTAGACCGCCATGCCGATATTCTGGTTACCACCGAAGGTGTGGTTCCATGGGAGCCAGTCGAGAATCACCGGCTTCTCATCTTTGAGGAAGGCGTAGACCGAACGCACCATCTCCTGGTTCGCACAGATCATCTGCTGGGTATTAATAACCGCCTTCGGCATGCCGGTAGAGCCTGAGGTCCAGAGGAACTTGGCAATCGCGTCGCCGGTCAGCCCTGCGTGAACTGCGTCGGCTTTAGGCGAAGCTGCGGTGTTTAACGCGTCGCTGAGGTTTGAAACCGAGTAAGTCAAGCCATCCGTTGCGTGGTCTGAAGAGCAGGTCAGTACGGGTGCTTTACCTGTGTTTACCGCATCAATCGCGTCGCGGTACGGGCCCAGGTTATCAGTAAAGATCAGGCCCGGAGTAAGTGTGTCAAACACGTGGCGCAGTTTGCCGTAGTCACTTGAGATTAGTGAGTAAGCAGTCGAAATCGGTGAGAAGGGTACACCGATATACATTGAGGCCAGAGCAACCAGCAGGTGCTCAGTTGAGTTGCCCGAGAGGATTACCACTGGGCGATCGTTGCTGAGGTTCTGCGTCAGCATCCAACTGGCGATGGAGCGCACGCGCGCGAGTGTTTCGGCAAAGGTGAGTGACTCCCACTCGCCGCTCTCGCCACGTTGGCTGATCAGCACAGTATCGGGCGTCTCAGTGGCCCAGTGCACCAGTTTATCGGTTAGCTTTACAGGGTAGTCGCTTAGCGGTTCTGCACTGGTGACGTACTGCACGCCATCGGCTGCATTCTCAATGGTGACGCCGAAGTCTTTAATATTTACTGCGTGAAACTCTTCTGGAGACTTTGCTTGCATCTTCTTATTCCTACTCTGCAAAACTGTACTCAGCGATACCCGCTGCGGCCTGGGTGAACGTGCTCAAGCGAGCATGCAGCTGTGGCAGCAGGTGAGCGTCGTGGAACTTCGCCATCGCAATGATATTGCCGTTGAACTTCGGATCTTCGCCCTGCGCCAGAGCGGCTTTGGCACGCAGTGCCGATTCGCCCAACTGCCAAGCCGAGGAGAGGAAACCGAGCGCTTCAAGCATCGCTACGCCGCCGGCATTGAGCTGCAGCAGGTTACTGCTTTTAGCCATCTGCGCGCCGATACCCCGGACGGCATAGATAGCGCCGCCAAGATTGCCGCCGAGTGCCGCCAAATCTGCCTCAGCTTTGAGCTTATCAGCAGTCTCATTGATCTCTGCCAACAGGGACTCAAGCGCAGCGCCTTTGTCACCCATAATCTTACGGAACAATAGGTCCTTCGCCTGGATGCCGGTGGTACCTTCGTAAATCGTTGTGATCCGCGCATCACGCATAATCTGAGCGACGCCAGTCTCTTCTACGAAGCCCATACCGCCGAACACCTGAATTGCTGAACCCGCCATCAAGTTGCTCTGTTCAGTGCTAAACGCTTTGAATATTGGTGTAAGCAGTGCAATGCGCGCTTCCAGCGCCGCTTTTTCTGCCTCATCCTGGCAGTGCTCTGACTTATCAACCAGGGCTGCCACCAGGTAACCCAAACCGCGTTGAGCAAACACCTGTGACTTAATAGTGAGCAGAAGACGGGCAACGTCTGGGTGCTGAACGATAGGCACACGACGCTCTTTGGTCTCGTAGTGAGCACCCTGAGTGCGCTCCAGCGCGTATTCCGCCGCTTTCTGATAGGCCAGCTCACCAAGCGCAACGCCCTGCAAACCGACCGACAGGCGTGCCTCGTTCATCAAGATGAACATCGCCGCCAGGCCCTTGTTCTCAGTGCCGATCAGTTCGCCGTAACAGTTGTCGTTGTCACCGTAGCTGATAGAGCAAGTTGGGCTACCGTGCAGACCCGTTTTGTGTTCGATACCGGTACAGAGCACATCGTTGAACTCGCCCAGTGAACCATCTTCGTTGATGCGGTAAGCCGGTACAGCAAAGAGTGAGATACCGCGGCTGCCCTCAGGTGCATCGGGCGTGCGTGCCAGTACAAAGTGGATCTTGTTCTCTGCCAGGTCGTGCTCGCCGTAGGAGATGTAGATCTTCTGACCTTTGATTAGGTACTGGCCGTTCTCCTGTGGGATCGCTTTGGTTTTGAGCTCACCCAGATCCGATCCAGCGCTTGGCTCGGTGAGCGACATCGCTGCTGTCCACTCGCCACTGATCATCTTCTCGATGTAGCGCGCTTTCTGCTCTTCGGTACCAAACTTCAACAGAATTTCGCTACAGCCCTGAACTAGCGCATGGAACATCACAAATGAGAGGTTGGCGCTGTGCCACATCTCGTTGACAGGCTGAGCGATAAATTTAGGAAGCTGTTGGCCGCCAAAATCTGCAGGCAAAGCCAGACCCATCCAGCCATCCTGGCAGAACTGATCGTAAGCGGCTTTCCAGCCTTCAGGAGTAGTGACTTTGCCATCGGCGAAGCTACAACCCTGCTCGTCGCCCACTGCATTCAGCGGTGCCAGGCCACGGTTGGCAAATTCGCCAGCCGCTTCGAGGACAGCAGCAACTGTCTCCATATCGAAATCGGCTAGCGCTTCAATCTGCTGTACACCGGTGGCAGCAACGGCTTGCTCTACCAGAAACTGCATCTCTTTTAGCGGGGCGCGGTAATCACTCATCGTGGATCTGCTCCTACTTCTAGTTTGTGTCTTATTTGGCCGCCATGCGGATCGCGCCATCGAGGCGGATCACTTCACCGTTCAGCATCTGGTTCTCAATAATCTGCTGGGCCAGCATCGCAAATTCATCCGGGTTACCCAGGCGCGATGGGAAGGGTACTGAAGCACCCAATGCAGCTTGAACCTCTTCAGGTAGTTCGTCCATCAGTGGTGTGCGGAACAGACCAGGTGCAATAGTCATGATGCGGATACCGAGTTTGGCCAGTTCACGCGCGATTGGCAGAGTCATCGCTGCCACACCGGCTTTGGATGCTGAGTAAGCAGCCTGGCCGATCTGACCATCAAAGGCGGCAACCGATGCAGTGTTAACAATCACGCCGCGTTCGCCTGATTCGCCTGGTTCATTGCTCTGCATTGCATTGGCAGCCAGACGCGTAATGTTGAAGGTACCGATCAGGTTGATGTTAACGATGCGCTGGAAGCTTGCCAGATCGTGCGGACCGTCGCGGCCAACGACACGTTTAGCACCACCTACACCGGCACAGTGCACAACGCCTGAGAGTGCGCCGAACTTCTCGGTAGCCGCAGCGATACAGCTCTCTACTGAGGCTTCATCAACCACGTCGGTTTTGCAGAAGAGGGCTGAACCGCCCAGATCCGCAGCAACGCGCTGACCGCCCGCTTCGTTAATATCGGCAATGCATACCTTGGCGCCCATGGCACTGAGGCGACGCGCTACCGCTTCGCCTAGGCCAGAGCCTGCGCCGGTGACCAGAAAGAGTTTGTCTTGAATCTGCATGCTGAACTCCGACTACTCTTACTGCTGTGGCTGTTTCTTGCGGTTGAGGAACTTCTCCAGACGTGCAACAACGTCCGGGTGAGTCTGGGTAATACCGCACAGCAGTGATTCGGTGTACATACCGTCATCGTGAGACATAGAGTCGATGTGGCGCAGGCCAGTAGTCATCGCCCAGTTAGAGTAAGGTGAGTTTGTAGCAATGCTGGCAGCCAGCTCCTTGGCTTTTTCGAGTGACTGGCCGTTCTCTACAACATAGTGTGACAGGCCCAGGCGGTAACCCTCTTCAGCATCAACATCGCGACCGGTCAGCATCATCTCAGTCATGCGACCAGCACCGATAACACGGGCAACGTTACGTGATGCACCACCGCCAACGAAGATACCGTGACGACCTTCTGGCAGACGGTAGTAAGTACCTTTTTCAGCGACACGGACATGGGCACAGGTTGCCAGCTCAAGGCCGCCACCAATTACAGCGCCCTGCATTGCAGCAACAACCGGTAGACCAGAGTTCTGAATGTGCCCGAAGGTGCGGTGCCACATGTTTGAGTGCTTAACGACATCCAAACCCTGACGCGCTTTGTGCTCAGCCAGATCGAGTCCCGAACAAAACTCTGGACCGGCACCTGAGAAGATAACCACGCGTACATCTTCAGGCATGTTGATGAACACCTGTTCGATCTCCAGGCAGAGCTGATCATTGATCGCGTTCTTCTTCTCTGGGCGATTCAGGTGTAGGTGGCCGATGCCGTCATTGATGCTGAATTGAATGTAGGTGTAATCGCTCATTATCTTCTTCCTATTTGTGATCGGTCGGCACACTCACGCCGTGGTGAATATTGGTGCGTTATATAATTGTTAAAGATATAAACAATTATGGTCTTAATCAATTAAAATCTTCTTATACAAACTGTTTATGTATCCAACAATTTTCAGTTACACTTGTTTCTGAAACTACATATTTGGATAGGGCAGAGGTCATGGCAGGACGTAAGCGTGCAGCAGCAGAAGTGAACATGGGAGTACTCGAGGAGTTGCTCGGTTATCATGTGCGCCGCGCTCAGCTCAGCTTCTTCGCTGGCTTTTCCGAGGCTTGTGCTGATTTAGGTCTCAGTCCGGGGTTATTCGCTGTGCTTGAGGTCGTGTACCGCAACCCCGGGCTGACACAGACTGCTGTTTCACAAGCCTTGTATACCGATCGCTCAGCGATGGTAGCGGCTATCGATAAGTTAGAGTCGATGAACCTGATTGAGCGTCGT
>ENA-OUOG01005210-OUOG01005210.1-marine-metagenome-genome-assembly--contig:-NODE-5210-length-10680-cov-3.071018_pt1 | contig 10680 bp, 12 predicted proteins | sample MGYA00248635_ERZ508505 | MGnify/ENA primary metagenome ERZ508505 (study PRJEB26176, sample SAMN06267871) | marine metagenome | isolation source: Saanich Inlet, British Columbia, Canada | place: Pacific...
ATCAACGTCACGGTTCGCAGGTACAGATGTGCGGTCTGTAATCGCAGCAATCGCCACTATTTCTGTCGTTGGGACGGGCCTCGGCTTGTCCGGGCCACTTTTGAGCCTTTTGATGGAAAAGGAGGGTATTTCATCCAGCGTAATTGGCGCAAACACCGCTGTATCAGGTCTCGCTGCAATCATCGCTACACCATACGTAACGGCGATTGCAAAGCGTTTCGGCGTGGTCAGAACAATCGCATTTTCAATTGTGATGAGCGCATTGGGGCTTCTGTCACTGTATTTTACTGATCCCATACCCACATGGTTCGTGTTGAGATTTATCCTAAGCTTGTTTCTCTGCATTCTTTTCGTATTGAGCGAATTCTGGATCAACCACGCAGCCAACGAGAAAAGTCGTGGCATTATTCTCGGTATTTATGGCACGATCCTGAGTGTCGGTTTTGCAACCGGTCCGGCGATTGTATCCTTTGTGGGCATTGACGGTATCCTGCCGTTTGCAATCGGCGCAATTATCTTTCTGGTAGCACTTTTTCCTGCACTCGCCGCGAAAAGTGGGCAGCCAGTGATCGAGACGTCTGAAAAAACACCCTCCCTTCTACCCTATCTTTTTGTCGTACCACTTGCGACTGCGGCAGGTTTTGTATTTGGCGCGGCAGAACAATCGCAATTATCGCTACTCCCTGTCTATGGCACCAGCACTGGTATGGGTACTGCCGAAGCCGCATTGCTTCTTACTGTTCTGGGCGTTGGAAATATTGTATTCCAGATCCCCCTTGGGATGTGGAGTGACCACGTGCGTGACAGGCGATCCATTCTTTTGCTTTGCGGGATTGGCGGCGTTGCCGGTGCCTTCCTGCTGCCATTGGCGAGCCAAAGCGTTTGGCAAACGTATCTGGTCGTATTCTTGTGGGGCGGCGTTATTGGCGGATTATATACCGTTGGTCTTGCGCATTTGGGGTCTCGCCTGACCGGCTCTGATCTTGCGCAGGCAAATGCAGCGTTTGTATTGTGTTATGCAATGGGAATGACCATCGGCCCACAAATGGTAGGTTTTACCATGGATACGTTTGGCAATTTTGGATTTTCAATTGGGTTGGCAATCATTTTTGCTACTTACCTTGGCATCTATGGATGGCGGATGCTTGTATCACCGCGCTGAAACCTGACTCACAGCCTGATCGAAGAATGAGTGCTTGCCCATTGAGTTTGCCATCATCATGCTGCCCTGCAGAATAGATACAATACTGGCAGCCCTAGCCTTCCTAAGGTCTTCCGAAACGTCAAGCGGCAATCTGGATGAAAGCCAATCCACGTTCTTGTTGAAAAAGGCTGAGACTGCATCCGCCATTGTAGCTGGCAAACCCGCACTTTCGGCACCCAACATGCCACATAGGCAAATCCGATCGCTCTCATGCAAAGCCGAGCGGTACACTCCAACCATCGCATCGACATAGTCTTCGGGCGTTTTGGCATCATCTGCGGCCAATTCCATCGCATCAAAAACCCGGTTGGAATAGCGCTCAATCAACGCCAGACCCAAGTCTTCCTTTTTGGGAAAATGATAGTGTACGGAAGCGCTTTTAATGCCCAGTTCTGATGCAATGTCGCGAAAACTCACCGCATGAAACCCCTTCAGACGTACATCGCGCTCGGCGCTGTCCAGAATTTTGTCAAACGTATCGCTCATTCAATCACTCCGATGTGTTCTGTCTATCACTAGATAGGCTTGACAGCAGTAAAAAGCAAACCCATTAACACTACCTACCTATCGATAGATAATTGGAGAGTTATTATGAAGGTTTATGAGTTCGCCGGTTTCCCAAATCCAGCCAGAGTTCGGATCGCGCTTGCCGAGAAAGGGATGTCAGACAAGGTTGATTTTGTTTCTGTGAATGTTCCCGAAGGGGAGCATCGCAAACCAGACTTTTTGAAGAAAAACCCGTCTGGAACTGTTCCTGTTCTTGAAACTGTGGATGGGACCGTGATTTCAGAATGTACAGCGATCACAGAATATTTGGACCATATAGACGGCCGCCCTTTCCTCACAGGTGAAACGCCAAGACAACGCGGGCTTATACATATGATGCAGCGCCGGGCAGAGGCAGACCTTCTTGATGCTGTTGGTGCCTATTTTCATCATGCAACCCCAGGCCTCGGGCCTGACATTGAGACCGTACAAATTGCAGATTGGGGCAATCACCAAAAGGGAAAAGCGATCAACGGCATGAGATATTTTAACTCTGTGCTTGAGAAGTCAGACTATGTAGCTGGAGAAGCGTTTTCCATGGCAGATATAACGGTTTATGCGGGCTTGAGCTTCGCGGGTTTTGCTAATATCGATATTCCCGAGGAATGCACCGCTTTAAAAAAGTGGCATGAACGTGTCTCGTCCAGACCCAGCATAGCGGCATAGGGATAATTCAAAATGGAAATCAATTCAGACTTTAGCAAACGTGTAATCGTACATGCTGGAAAGCAGGAATGGGTCCCCTCACCCATGAAGGGCGTTGATCGGCGCATGCTGGATCGTATTGGCGATGAGGTTGCGCGTGCCACGTCGATTGTACGATACGCACCAAAAAGCAATTTTTCGGCTCACACCCACACTGGTGGCGAAGAATTTTTCGTACTGGATGGTGTGTTTCAGGACGAACATGGCGATTTCCCTGCTGGAACCTATGTCCGCAATCCGCCTACTTCCAGCCACACCCCTGGTTCAGAAGCAGGATGCACAATATTTGTTAAGCTTTGGCAGTTCGATATGAATGACAGACACCAGATGCGTGTCGACACGCTTTCAGCAGACTGGCAAGCGGATCCGGATCGGCAAGGTGTTGAACACTTGCCGCTGTATTCTGACGATAGAGAGGACGTGTCCATGGAAACATGGCATCCTGGACAAACCGTTGCCCTGGATGCTGCGAATGGTATGGAAGTTCTGGTAATTGGCGGATCTTTCACTGAAGGCAACGAATCGTTTGAGATACAGTCTTGGTTGAGGCTTCCCGTTGGCGCTTCAAGCACAGCAATTGCCGGTCCGGATGGCTGCAAAGTCTGGATTAAGCGCAACCATCTAAAGGAGACACCGACAGCCCCGTCTTCCTAGCGCTTTCAGCTTGACATTTGGCGGCAGATGAGTAATTTGCCGCCAACTCTGGGCCGCGAGTGCGCGGCCTTTATCATTTCCTCTGACAAACAGGATAAAGACAATGGCAAAGGCCACCACCATCAAGATCAAGCTTGAGAGCACCGCAGACACTGGTTTCTTCTACGTGACCAAGAAGAACAGCCGCACAATGACTGAGAAAATGGTCAAGCGTAAGTATGACCCGGTTGCCAAGAAGCACGTGGAATTCAAAGAAACCAAAATCAAATAATTGGTTTACCTTAATACGTAAAACAGGCCGTCCTTTTGGGCGGCCTTTTTTTATCGCCCCTAATTGTTAAGGTTTATTGCCCATGGTTCGAACGCAACCAACAGGCTCTAATCATGACAGTGAACTACGACAGCGAATGGCATATTAAGAACGCGTCAGATATCCGCGCCCGCCTATCACCACATCTGGATACCAAAGAGCTCGCACAAATCATTCCATCGAGCCTTCAGGGTATTTTTGTCCGGACAATAGATGATGTCATGGAACTCTATTGTTATGAGCCTGAAACCCGGGATTTGAGTGACATCATGTCGAGGGTCAATCTGAACGCACCGCTCGATCTGATCGCTGTTTACAGCCAGGTGATGTTTCTCACACAGGTTTGGCAACAAATGTCACCAAAGCGGGTTTATATTGCCGGATTTGGCGGCGGGCGCCTGGGCATGGCATACCATCACTATAACCGTGATGTTTTTGTTGATGGCAGCGATTTTGATCCGGCCATTCTTGAAGTGGCTCGCAGTCATTTCGGAATAGAATATGACGATCGCTACTCAATTGCAGCTGCAGATAGCGCGCAAGACCTCGAAACCAGGGAAACGCTTTATGATATAATTATCATCGATGTTTTCTCCAATTCCGGACAGCACGCTTCCCATTTGGCATCCCGTGAATTTTTTACGAAATGCAGACGCAAGTTGAATGCTGATGGGGTATTGGCGATTAACCTGATTGAGCGCGATCCGGAACGTTCAGCAAAAATTTCCAACATGGCAAGCGTTTTTCCGCAATTGATGGAATGGCGACAACAGGGTTCGCATATCGTTTTTGCTTCAAAAACCGAGGCGCGCAAACATGCTTTGCTCAAACGGGCTGAAACGTTTGAAAGGGATGCAAATCTGACCTTCCCCTATTCCGAACATGCGAAAGCACTGCAATTGGTGGACCTGGCAGAATACAGATTTGGCTAAAAGTTCTTTTCTTGGGAAATTGGGGTCGATCGGCTACCGGAAATGGTACGAGGAGGCCATTTTTACCCGATTGCCGATCGACGACCCCACGGACCCAGGAGATGCGGCGGACCTGAGCACTCCGTAGGGTAAGACCAATTTTGCCAAGAGAGCACAGAGAACAATTGACTCAAACTGTAGCCAAAATCAACGTTTTGGTAACCAAAATTCAGTCGGAGTGCAAAGATGGTTAGGATTCATATTTAACCTGGAAGGTTAATGAGCAGCCTTTTTACAGGTCATGCTGCCAGCGATACCACGCGGTTTCGCCCTTCGCGTTTCGCGCTGTAGAGGGCAAGATCGGCACGCTTCAAGAGCTTCTCATGGCTATCATCGTTCTCAAACTCAATGCATGAAACGCCAAAACTCATGGTAACGAACAGAGCTTCGGAGGTGTCTTGGCCATGCATACCATCAAAGCATATCGTTTCGCGTATGCGTTCCGATACGAGAGCGGCCATTTCATGTGTTGTCTCCGGCATCAGAATAACAAACTCTTCTCCACCGTATCGACAGGCCAAATCCGTGCTTCGGACCGAGTCAGATATGCGCTGTGCACATTCGCGAATGACTATGTCGCCAACGTCGTGGCCATGTGTGTCGTTTACAGTTTTGAAATGATCAATATCGCACATCACTACTGACAACGCTTTTTTCGTAGCCATGGCCTTGTCGAAAACTGTCTTGAACTGTGTTTCGAAATAGCGCCGGTTATTTAGCCCGGTTAAAGCGTCCTTCACAGCCATTTCAATGGTCTGTTGAACCGAGTTCCGCAAACAGTCATTGTAGCGCTTTCGGATCAATTGGGTTTTTATGCGTGCCGAAAGTTCCGCGTCATCAATTGGGCGTTTGACAAAATCATTCAGACCGATCTCAAGCGCCCTGCTGACGATGTCTTCCTGACCGGAATCCACGATACCAATGATGGGGAGATTTCTGGTGTTTTCGATGGTGCGCAAATGAGAGCACATGCGCAAACTGTCCTGCCCTTCAATATCCAGCGACATGAGGACAAGATCATGTTGGCCGCTTGCAATCTGTATTAACGCATCATGAGGGTTCCGCAGCCATTCAACGTCGTATGATTCCTGTAGCAAATTGAAAATACGGGCGTCAGGTTCCAGTTGATCATCCAGAACAGCGATCCTGCCGCAGGAGCCTGATTTCACCAGATTCTCTACGTTGGTAAAATTATCTATTGCAAGCTCGTCACCGTTCCTCGCGCGCAACCTCAAATCGTCAGTGGTCATTTTGAGGCGGGACAGGCTCTTGACACGTGTCACAAGGGCAAAGTCGTTGACCGGCTTGGATAGAAAATCATCCGCACCAGCTTCAAGGCCGCGCAAGCGATCTTCTTGTGAATCGAGCGCTGTGACCATAACAATCGGAATGTGCATCGTTTTGGGATCCGACTTCAATTGCCGGCATACTTCAAAACCATCCATTTCCGGCATCATCACGTCCAGCAAGACGACATCGCATTTGCCAGCCTGACAGATTTTCAAGGCATCTTTGCCATTGGATGCAGAAAGAACCTGAAAATATTCCGCCATCAATCGGGCTTCAAGCAGCCGAATGTTGGTTGCTACGTCATCGACAACTAGAACACGCGCAGTCAAAGAATTATCCCGTTATTTAGCATTATGCTTCGCCCAGATGGCTTTGGATGGTCTGCAGGAATGAAGCGACAGAGATGGGCTTAGAAATATAGGCCTCACATCCGCCCTGGCGAATGCGTTCTTCATCGCCTTTCATGGCAAATGCAGTCACAGCAATAACCGGGATATGAGAAATCGTATCGTCTTCCTTGATCCACTTGGTGACTTCCAACCCGGAAACCTCCGGTAATTGAATGTCCATGAGTATGAGATCGGGCTTGTGTTCCCGGGCAAGCCCCAATGCATCCATGCCGTTCGATGTTTGCACGATGTTGTGGCCTTTGGCCTCAAGCAAATCGTTGAAGAGTTTCATGTTGAGTTCATTGTCTTCGACAATGAGAACGGTTTTTGCCATATCTGCTACCCTGCACACGCGGTGCATTCTTTAGCCACATCCAACTGTTGATCCTGTATCATAATCAAATAAGGTTGACGAAACACAAACAGAAAGCGTTTTGGATGACCCCCGAAATAGCAACTCAAATTGCAATAGACGGCCTACAATACCTTGCCGGAGACACCGAGCAGCTCTCCCGGTTTGTTGCGCTAACAGGGATGACGCCAACAGACATGAGAAGCGCGGCCAACTCGCCTGAGTTTCTAGGAGCAATTCTGGATTTTTACCTGGGAGATGAACCGACTTTGCTCGCATTTGCTGCCAGTAGGGAAATAAAGCCAGAAGACGTTCAAAAAGCGCGATTTGTACTGGACCCTCCTAGTGAGGCGGAGGTCTGGTAGTTTGTCCGAAACTGATGTGCTTTCAAAAGGTATTTGCCGTGATTGCTCAAACTGGAGCAAGGCGGGCGATGCAAGATGCCGCGCCTGCGGCAGTCCTCGTATTGCGCGACACGAAGAACTTACAGAACTCACAATAGCGCATATTGACTGTGATGCCTTTTATGCATCGGTTGAGAAACGGGATAACCCTGAACTTGCAAACAAACCCGTTATCATTGGTGGCGGCAAACGTGGTGTGGTTTCCACAGCTTGTTACATTGCCCGCATTCGGGGCGTGCATTCTGCGCAACCCATGTTCAAGGCATTGGAGGCTTGTCCAGACGCTGTCGTGGTAAGGCCAAACATGGAAAAATACGCGGAAGCTGGCCATCGGATCAGAGAGATGATGCGTGAACTGACCCCCATGGTTGAACCTCTTTCGATTGACGAAGCTTTCCTTGATATGAGTGGTACACAGCGCCTGCATGGCGCCAGCCCGGCAGAGATGTTGATACGATTGACCCGCCGCATCAAGGAAGAGATGAACCTTTCGGTATCGGTTGGTCTGTCCTATTGCAAATTTCTGGCTAAAGTTGCCTCTGACTTGAACAAACCCCGGGGGTTTTCTGTCATTGGTCAAAAAGAAGCGCTTTCATTTTTGCGTGCGCAACCAGTGTCGATTGTTTGGGGGGTTGGTAAAGTCACGCAAAAGATGCTCGCAAAAGATGGCATCACGGAACTCTCCACCGTGCAAGACATGGAGGAAAACGAGCTTGCCCGACGGTATGGTTCCATGGGGTTACATTTGGCGCGCTTGGCGCGGGGCGAAGACAGCAGGAACGTCTCGCCCTCAAGTGGCGCAAAGTCAATCAGCGCAGAAACCACTTTCAACACCGATATTTCTTCTGAAAAAGAACTACTTCCGGTCTTGCGAAAACTGTCCCAGAAAGTCTCCCAACGTCTCAAGGCCAAACATATCGCAGGCTTGACCATTCAATTGAAGCTTAAGACATCAGATTTCAAGACAAGGACCCGCTCGCGGCAAATCCCCGACCCGACACAATTGGAAGACAGGATTTTTCGAACAGGATCGGATTTATTGTTGCCGGAACTGGATGGCACCCGATTTAGGCTTCTCGGCATTGGTGTTGCCACCCTGGGCCCTGATGAAAACGCAGACCCCTATGATCTGGTGGATCCGGAAGCAGCAAAACGCGCTGATGCAGAGCGCGCTATTGATCATGTTCGCGAGAAGTTTGGCAGTTCGGCAGTAAAATTCGGAATTAATTTTGAGGGATAATCATGAGAACACCAGATGATGTATTAAATTTTTGGGCTTCAATCGGGAAAAAAGGCTGGTGGACAAAAGATGACGCGATTGATCGCCAGATCGTTGAGCAATTCACTGAAACACATGCGCAAGCGGCGGCAGGAGAGCTCGACCACTGGGCAGATACGGCAGATGGTGCTCTCGCTTTAATCATCGTATTGGATCAGTTTTCTCGAAACATGTTTCGTGGTGACAGCAAGACATTTGCCCAGGATGCGAAAGCGCTTGAGCTGGCCAAAAGAGCTGTAGAGGCGGGTTTCGACAAACAGGCCATGGAAGAACTACGCCTGTTCTTCTATCTCCCCTATGAACATTCAGAGAGCATTACTGATCAAAATGTGTCTGTCTTACTCATGCATTCGATTGGTAACAATCCGGACAACATGAAGGCTGTACTTGAACACCGTGAAATCATTGAACGCTTTGGGCGCTTTCCGCACCGCAATACTGTTCTTGGCCGGCATACTACACCGGCGGAGCAAGCGTATCTCGATTCAGGCGGTTTTAAAGGATAGAAGACCTTTAGCTGCAGTCGCCATCCGGTAGCATTTCCAAACCACTCAAAGTTGCCTTCAACTCATAGTCGGGATAGCGCATCGTCAAATCCCGTGTAATCCCGTTTGCATAAAGCAAAAAGGACGCCTCGTAGATCGGCAAGGCTTCGGCAGTATTGTCCTGCTCAGGCTCGAAATAACTCATAGTGACAGGCCACGCTCCCTTTTTCAGGAGGGGTTCAACCCCATCTTCGCCTTCAATCCTTGAGCTAATGGTTTTTTGTTTGCCAATAACAGTCGCGCTCTTCAAAACTTTATCGGCTTCGCCTGCTCCGTCGAACACGTTATGAGAGACAAACGCCTTCCCATCTTCAGCATTTTGCAAAACTTCCAGTAAATGCGTGCTTGTGAAAACCCCCTGCCCGAGTTTTAACTCCTTTGGCTCTTCACCGCCATGAGTGACTCTTATGCCATTCGGAGTTCGAACCGCTGAGCCAGACACGTTTTGATCTGCCTGATCGTTCACAAAACTTTTGGTAGAAAAAGAATACTCATTGCCATCAGGGCTTTCATAGCTCGCGCTCTGCTGATCGGTCACAAAAACATCGCGGCCCGTATTGATGCGGGTTACAAAGCGATATTGTATCGAAATGCCTTCACAGGCACTGCCTTTGACCTCGTAAACGATTCGCCCGTCCATGCCCTCAATGCCTGAGCGATCCTGTGCATCGACGAGTTTGACCTCATAGGTGGCCCGATGAGGTGCCAAAACCTCAAAACCAGCGGCTTGTGCACTAATAGTTCCAGCCAAAACCAGTCCAAATGTTGCGGAAATCAATTTCACCCTATGCCACCTTTCATGAACGCCCTATCATATGAGTGCACTGTACCCTGTCACCCAAACGAGGCAAGCGCGTGACCATCACTTTTAACACACCCCCTTGCGAAAAGGTTAACTGGCTAAGAACGCGTCCATTCGCCCATCGCGGACTGCACGATGCAAACAAGAAAATTTATGAGAATACACTTTCTGCCTGTCGATTGGCGATGAACGCCGGTTACAACATGGAGGTGGATTTACAACCATCTTGTGATGGTGTGCCAATGGTTTTCCATGACTACACGCTTGATCGTTTGACCAACACGACTGGCGACATAAGAAACCACTCAGCGCAAGCGCTGAAAAACCTCTCGATAATGGATTCCGATGACCATATTCCAACCTTGCAAGAACTTCTTGATTTGATTCAGGGAAAGGCCGGTATACTATTGGAATTAAAAGGAAAAAGCGGAAATGATGATGGTTTTGTCGAGGCCGTATCGAAGGCATTGGAGGGGTATGAGGGGGATGTGGCGATCATGTCATTTCATCATCATATTCTTGATGATGCCCGCGCATTCGCTCCCGATGTTTCACTCGGCCTAACCGCTGAGGGAGATGACAAGGCCTATGATATGCATGCGAAAATATGCAATCGGACCAATCCATCCTTTGTCTCATATGAAGTCGAGAATCTCGACTGCCGGTTTGTTTCGGAGTTTCTTTTGTCGGGCCGTCCACTCATCAGTTGGACCGTGCGCTCTGAAGAGGATGCGGCATTTAGTGCCAAATACGCAGATCAACCTACATTTGAAGGGTTTTTGGCTTGAAGTCTTACGCCGGGGACCCATCCTACTAACCTGTGACCGATACTTATCAAATCCGAATAATATCAAGTCTTGATGAAGTCGAAGCGGATGCTTGGAATGCGTTGCTTCAAGGCGCGCCTATCAATCCGTTTGTTCGCTATGAATTCTTGCACGCGCTTGAAGCCTCCGGATCAGCCAAGGCAGAGACCGGATGGCTGGGGCAACACCTTTTGCTTGAGACAGAGGACGGTGATCTATTGGGTGCCCTTCCCTGTTATCTGAAAAATCATAGCCAGGGTGAGTATGTTTTCGACCATGGCTGGGCAGATGCATTTGAACGAGCGGGTGGGAATTATTATCCCAAGCTTCAATGCTCCATTCCTTTTACACCGGCTGCTGGTCCACGGTTTTTGGTTCCAGAATGCGATAACCGGGAAGCAAGAATGTCCGCTTTGGCGCAAG
>ENA-OUOG01005212-OUOG01005212.1-marine-metagenome-genome-assembly--contig:-NODE-5212-length-10675-cov-3.425646_pt1 | contig 10675 bp, 6 predicted proteins | sample MGYA00248635_ERZ508505 | MGnify/ENA primary metagenome ERZ508505 (study PRJEB26176, sample SAMN06267871) | marine metagenome | isolation source: Saanich Inlet, British Columbia, Canada | place: Pacific...
CCGTCCAAGTTGCTCGTGTGGATCAGGAACACCCCCTCGATGCGCTGTTTGGCGGGAAGCCAAACCGAATCGCCCTGCACCGACTGCAGCACAAACCCCTCTACCGCGTCCAGTCCCAGGCGCAGCAACAGCGTGTCCGTGGTCTTGTTCACAAGCGCGAAATTGTACATGTTCGTGACCCGCCCGTCGTCGTTCACACGGGGGATGAAGCCGGCCGCGCGAAAGACGTTGAACTCGACGGGCTCCCGGATCGCCAAGAACCCGCTCAGCCCCGTGATCATCACAAGCATCACCGCGAGGTAAGCGTACGCACGCCTCGTGAGACGAAACGGCGTTCCCTGCTCAAGGTTGGTGGCGGAGGCATAGCGAATGAGGCCCCGGGGTTCGCCGAGCGCGTCCATGATGCCATCGCATGCGTCGATGCAGGCCGTGCAGTGGATGCACTCCATTTGAAGGCCGTTTCGAATGTCCACACCCGTAGGACAAACCCGCACGCACAAATTGCAGTCGACGCACGCGCCTCGGCCTTCCGAATCCGCGCCTTTGCGACGCTTCCCGCGCGGCTCCCCGCGAACCTCGTCGTACGCGACGTTCACCGTGTGGTCGTCCACAAGCGCACCCTGAAGCCGCCCGTAGGGGCACACGGCAGTGCAGACCTGTTCACGCATCCACGCAAACACGAAGAAGAAGACCCCTGTGAACGCGAGCAAGCTCAGCAGGCCGCCGAGGTGCTCACGCGGTGGGTCCGTCTGAATGGCGAGCAATTCCTCGCTGCCCACGATGTAGGCCAGAAAGGTGTTGGCGATGGCGAAGCTCACCCCAAAAAACACGCCCCACTTCAGCCCCTTCCTCCAGATCTTGTTCCAGTCCCACGGACCTTCGTCCAAACGCCGCTGTTGCGAAGGCTTGCCTTCGATCCAACGCTCGAGGGGTCGAAAAACGAATTCGAGGAACACCGTTTGGGGACATACCCACCCGCAGAACACGCGCCCAAACACGACGGTGATCACGATCAGTGTGACAAAGGCCGTGACCATCGTCCAAGCGAACAGGAACGTGTCCTCGGGAAAAAACACCTGGCCAAGGATGGCAAATTCGCGGTCCACCACGTTGAGCATCAGCACGGGTTCTCCGTCAATGCGCAACCACGGCCCTGCGAAAAGCAAGGCGAGCAGGCTCCAGGCGGTCCATTGGCGTCGGCGCTGAAAATCGCCCCGAATGTCTTCCGGGTAGACCCAAACGCGGTGCCCGTCCTGGGCGACCGTGCTGAGGTGGTCGCGGTGTTCGCTCACGGTTGGTCGGGAACGGCAGGGGGGTACGGATCGCCTTGGGGCTCCTTCGGCTGCGCCGGGTTGGTGCCTTGAAGCGACATCACGAACGTGGCCACGTCTTGGATTTCGACCGGCGAGAGGTCTTTTTGCCAAGACCGCATGCCGTTCTTAGGCACGCCGTACTTGATGACCTTGAACACTTCCTGGATCGTTCCTCCGTGAAGCCAATATTCGTCGGTGAAGTTGGGCCCCAATGCCCCGCCTCCGTCCGGAGCATGGCAAGCCACGCAGTGCTTGTTGAACAGGGAGCGGCCGTGTTTGATGCGGTCTTCGGCGAGCAGGTAGCGAACGCTTGTTTCGTCCACGTTCAACGCGAGCGACTCGAGGTACGCTTGCACTTGGTCGTGGTGGGCGGCCATGGCTTCCTCGTACGCTTCGCCGCTGAGAGGTTGGTACTTCAGAATGTGAAAATTGAACAAGTAGAGCACCGCCACGACGATGGACAAATAAAATCCCTGAAGCCACCAGGGCGGCAGGCGGTTGTCCAATTCCTTGATGCCGTCGTAGGCGTGGTTGAGAAGGATGTCCTGTTCCTTGGAAAGTTCGACGTGGGCGTTGAGCTTTTGCCAAACTCGCTCCCACCACCCAGGCCCCACCTCGGCAGGCGCTGCCGCCGGCGCCACCTCTTCGCGCGGCTTCATGCTGTTCACGATGCTCGTGAGCATGTTGAGCAGCACGCCGACGTACATCATCAGGAAGATGTTGGCAGTGATCAACCCATAGAAGGCGCTGTCGGACAGGGCGTAGGCACCGAGGAGCACCCCCATGCCGAGGGAATTCAGTGTTCCCGCCCGGTCCGTCTGGTCGGTCTGGCCGCGGTTTGGGTTGGGCTTCAGGGCGCTCAAGTGCTTGATCACCGACAGCAGCACCAAGACCATGGCTGTGAGCACGCCCGCAGAGGTGAGCAGAGCCACAATCCAATTGTCGTCCGACATGCCCCAATGGCTGCCGGTCGATGCCAAGGTCATGCCAGGAAAACCGAGGAGCAGCAACAGGGCCAGCGGCATGTTTTTCATGGCGTCCACGTGGGCAGGGCGCATGCGACGAACCCACCACAAGAGCGTCACGAAGAAGCCAAAGAAAATCAGCAGCGAAATCAATCCCCACACGTTGACTCCTGGCAGGGTCTCCAAAAAGGGTCGGATGAATCGCATCATGGTTCTTGGGTTGAAGTGAAGTCCGTGCCAAGGCGCTGCAGGTAAGCTATGAGCGCCACGATTTCGCGGTCGGAGGCGCATTTCACGCCGTCTTTGTCCAAACGCTCCACGATCGCATCGGCTTGCGCTTGGAGGTCTCGCAGGGCTTGGGACGGCCCGCCGTTTTCGACCTCGTACCCTTCGGGGTACGGCACGCCGAGGGTGCGCATGGCTTCGATTTTGGCGTTGGTCAGTTCGGTGTCCAACGCGTGTTCAATCAGCCAGGGGTATCGTGGCATGATCGAGCCAGGACTCATGGATTCGGGGTCCATCATGTGGTAGAAATGCCACGAGTCGGGGTAGCGGTCGCCTTCGCGCTGCAAGTCCGGTCCGGTTCGCTTGGAGCCCCAAAGGAAGGGGTGGTCGTAGACAAATTCGCCCGCTCTCGAATAAGGGCCGTACCGTTCGGTTTCATCGGGGAATGGCCTGATCATTTGGCTGTGGCAGTTGTTGCACCCCTCGCGGATGTACAAATCCCGCCCCTCCAATTCCAACGGTGTGTACGGCGTGACGGCATCGATCGTGGGCACGTTGCTCTCCACGAGCATCGTCGGCACCATCTCCGCGACGCCGCCGATCAGGATGACCACCAAGCTCAAGATCAACAGCAGGGTGGGCTTCCGTTCCAACCAGCGGTGGAAGCGCTCGCCTTGCATGCGGCCTTCGACGGAGGCGAGGGCCGGAGCGGACGCCTCTTCGTTGCGCAAAAGCGATCCTCCCTTCATGGTTGCCCAAAGGTTCCAGGTCATGAGGATGGCGCCGGCGAGGTACATGGTGCCACCCACAACGCGCATCGCGTACATCGGGATGATCTGCAGCACCGTCTCCAGGAAGTTGGGGTGGGTCAGCATGCCTTCAGGACGGAATTGCTTCCACATCATCGCCTGCGTGAAGCCGGCCCAGTAGAGCGGCAGGGCGTAAAACAGGATGCCCAAGGTAGCGATCCAAAAGTGCCAGTTCGCGGCGCGTTCGCTGTGGAGCTTGGTTTGGAAAATCCGGGGAATCAGCCAATACAACATCCCAAACGTCAGCATGCCGTTCCAGCCCAAGCCCCCCACGTGAACGTGGGCGATCGTCCAGTCCGTGAAGTGGCTGATGGCGTTGATGTTTTTGAGGGACAAGAGCGGCCCTTCGAGGGTCGCCATGCCGTACGCCGAGACGGCCACCACCATGAACTTCAGGATGGGGTCCTTGCGAACGCGGTCCCAGGCCCCGCGAAGGGTGAGCAAGCCGTTGAGCATCCCGCCCCAAGAAGGGGCGATGAGCATGACGGAGAAGACGGTGCCGAGGCTTTGGGCCCAATCGGGCAACGCCGTGTGCAACAAGTGGTGCGGACCCGCCCAGATGTAGATGAAAATCAGCGCCCAAAAGTGCACGATCGACAGCCGGTACGAGTATATCGGACGGTTCGACGCCTTGGGGATGAAGTAGTACATGAGGCCGAGGTAGGGCGTCGTCAGGAAGAACGCCACCGCGTTGTGGCCGTACCACCATTGCACCAGCGCATCCTGCACGCCGGCGTACCAGGAGTAGCTCTTGGTGAGGCTGACGGGAAGCTCAAAGCTGTTCACCACGTGCAGCACCGCCACCGTCACAAACGTGGCGATGTAAAACCAGATGGCCACGTACAAATGCCGCTCCCGGCGTTTGAGGATGGTCATGAACATGTTGAGCCCAAACACCACCCAAATCAACGTGATTGCAATGTCGATGGGCCACTCCAGCTCCGCGTATTCCTTGGACGTGGTGTAGCCCATGGGCAGAGTCAAGGCCGCCGACACGATGATCAATTGCCACCCCCAGAAGTTGATTTTGCCGAGCGCATCCGACCACATCCGTGTCTTCAGCAGGCGTTGCATGGAGTAATAGACCCCGGCGAAGATGCCGTTTCCGACAAAGGCGAAAATGACCGCGTTGGTGTGAAGCGGCCGCAACCGCCCAAACGTCAGCCACGGCAAATCCGCATTCAGTTCAGGCCACACCAATTGCGAGGCGACGGTCAAACCGACCAGCATGCCGACCAGGCCCCAGATCATGGTGGCCACGGCAAAATTTCGGACGATGCCGTTGTCGTAGTGGAAGACGTCGTTGTTCATGAGGGTTGGGAATCTTCGTCTTGGGGAAAGCGCATGGACGGGGTGACCAAATCGTCGAACTGCCCGTCGTTGAGGGCCCAGAGAAAACCGAGCAAAAACCCGATGGCCACGAGGGCTGCAACAACGATGAGAAGAGGGAGTACGCCCACGGGATTGGAGTTTGGGCAAAGGACGTGGGGAGCTTGCGCGGGCAACCTGTCCGATGTCAGGCCGCGTGCCCTTGCAAACTGACGTTGGTCAGTTTTGCAAAAACCCGTCGAGAACGTCCCAGCGCGACGGTGACGACGGTCAGCGAACTCGCGGGCATCAGGACCGCCGCCACAAGGGGCGTCAACCACCCCTGCAAAGCGAAGGCCAGCCCGACGACGTTGTACACCGCCGAGATCCCCAGCAAGACCTTGACAGTGTTGCGCGCTTTTTTCGCCAACGTCATGGCATGCGCCAGGTTGGCCAGGTGCGGGGCATCGACCAGGGCGTCGGCTGACGGGGTGAAGGCGTAGAGTTCGTCCGCCACGGCCACACCCAGCGTGGCTTTGCGCAGGGCGCCTGCGTCGTTCAAGCCATCCCCGACCATCGCCACGCCGTCGTCCTGGAGGCGTTCGACGAAGGCCATTTTGGCCTGCGGGGTCTGACGAAAATGCATGTTCTCCCGCCCAAACCACGGTTCAAACCGCGCCGCTTCGCCCGGGCCGTCGCCGCTGAGCAAGTGCAGGGTGTATCCGGCCCCTTTGAGCGCTTGGAGTTGGTGTTCGATTCCGGGGCGCAGGGGGCGGGAAAGGAAGAATCGGCCCCGAAGTTGCGCATCGCACGTCAGGTGAATCCAGGTTCCAGGGGCGCCGTCGGGATCCGTCGAACCCGTGAACGAGGCACTGCCCAGGGCCCACGTGCGTCCCCCCACACGGCCCACCAGGCCGTGCCCGTGGATTTCTTCGAAATCTGACAGTTCCTGCTGCGTTCCGTGGCGCTTGCCCCATTCCACGAGTGCCCGGCTGATCGGGTGGGCGCTTTGCTGCGAGAGCGTCAGAGCCGTGGCCAAGGCGTCCGCGTCGTCTTCTCCCGCAGGATGCCACGTCACGCTGAAGCGGTCGGAGGTGGTGAGGGTGCCGGTTTTGTCAAAGACGACGTGCTTGATTTGGGCAAATCGCTCCATGACTTCCGAGTGCTTGAGGAAGAACCCCAACTGGCCCAAATGACGCGCAGTGGCGCCGTACGCAAAGGGGATGCTCAAGGCGAGAGCGCACGGGCAGGCCACAATCAGGACCGCCGCAAAGACGTTCCAGGCCATGGCGGTCTGAGGCCACCACAGGAACCAGCCCAGCGCGGCCAGGGCAAGGACCGCCCACGTGAAGTGCTGGGCGACCGCGTCGATGGGCGTGGACAGGCTCGATCGAAGGTCTTTTTGGAACGCTTCCGAATGCCACATGCGCATCAGGTCGCTTTGGTCGACGCGTCGGGTCACGACCATTTCCAAGGCCTGGCCCGCGTTGCGTTCGCCGGCCGACAAGGGGCTGCCCTGGCCGACGGTTTGGGGAAGGCTTTCGCCGCTGAGAAACGCCCGGTCGAGAATGGCGTCGCGCGTTCCGCTCAACACGCCGTCGGCCGGGATGACCTCGCCGTGGTGCATCAGAATGCGCATGCCGGGGGAGAGTTCGGCGAGTGGAACAAGCTTGGTCTCGCCGGTTTTGGCCACGTGAGTGACGTGAAGCGGAAGCCATTCCTCGAGCCCCTTTTCGCGCAGCAGCCGGGTGTGACTCATGGCTTGGTACCATTGGCCGAGCAAGAGGAAAAAGACCAAACCCGTCAGCGAATCGAAATACCCCAGCCCCTCCATGGTCAGACTTTGCGTCGCCAACGTCACGATGCCCAGGGCAACAGGCAAGTCCAAGTTCAACCGTCCCCTCCGGATGCCGGCCCAGGCCCTCCGGAAGAACGGGGCGGCGCTGTAGGCAACGACGGGAATCGCCAGCACCATGCTCCAAACCTTGAACCCGGCCACAAATCCCGATTCGAGAAACGCCGCTCCGCCGACGTAATCGGCCAGGCTCATCATCATCACGTTGCCAAACGCGAACCCGGCCACGGCGCGCCGGCCCACCAACGCGCGCATGGGCGCATTCGATGGAGCCTCGGACGGGAGGGGAGGGAACCCCATGGTTCGAAACAAGGATTCGATGTCCGAGGGCTCGACATGGTTGGCGTCGTATTCCACACGAACCGATTTCTGCGGGAAATTCACCTCTGCTCGCCACACGCCTTCGAGGTGTTGCGGGAGGTTCTCAATGCTTTTTACGCAATGGGCACAGTGCATGTCCGGCAAGGTCCAAGTGCGAACCACCAGGTCGGGAGCGGCGTTCATCGTGGCTGCGAAGCGTGAAACCGCACCCGTGACACGAGTCCAAGGTGAGCGCTGACATGTTGCGGGTGCAACACCACAAGCTCAAGACACGTGAGGTTGCGAGCAAACACTGCAGCGTCGCTGACGATGGTTTGCTTTTTCACGGCTTGCAGGTTCATGAGTCCGGAAGGCGGACATGTTAAAGGGTCGTCCACCAACACCAACAAGGTGAATTCGTCGTCGGGAGATTCCCCCGATTCAGTCAGCCACTTGGCCTGAACAAGCCCTTGCTTCACCATGTCCCCATTCCACTCGTTCACGGAAACGACGTAGGCTCGGTCCGGTTTCGGCGAGTCAGAGGCGTGCCCCAAGGGTGCTTGGGCAGCGTCGCGAATGGAATACGCGTTGCTCATGAAGGCAAAAGTCCGAGCCGCCGTTGCAGTAGGTTCTGACAAGCGTCAATTCAGCAAGTCCAAAAGCGCGTCCCGATTCGTCAACGTAATCCGGCGTCCACGAGCCAAGACCCACCCTTCGTTCTTGAATTGCGAAATCGTGCGGATGACCGTTTCGTAGGCCACACCGATGGATTTGGCCAAGGTTTCACGCGGCATGTTGACCGTCCAAATCTGCCCGTTCCACTCCGCAAAACGCAACAGCACACGGGCGACGTTTTCGCGGGCGTTGCCATACAGCATGCCCATCATGTCGTCCACAAGTTGGGCGTGCGCTTGCTGGTGAAGTTGCCCCCACGTCATTGTCATGCTCGGCTGTTCCAAGAGCATGTTTTGGATTTGAGCCATGGGGATGCGAAGGGCCTTGGAGGGCGTCAAGGCCACGGCAGAATTCGGGTAGGCGCCTTGTTGAAAGCCCAGCGACCACCCCGCAAAGTCCCCGGCACGACTCAAGTGAAAACACAGGGTGCGTCCCGCCGCGTCCGTGTACTCCCACCGGACCGATCCTGATTTGATGAAATACAGGTGGTTCGCTTGGTCGTCTTGCTCAAAGAGTGTGGCCTCCGCGGCGAGGTGGACTTCCGCGAGCGGCTCGCCATCGCGGTCCAACGGCGCGTCTGTCATGAGGTAATCGACCCAGTTTTGCCATTCCACGTCGGAAGCTTGAACCGGTTTTTTGGAGGCGGTTTGGCGAATCCGTAAGGAAATGGACTCGATGAGCTCGTCGCTTTCAAAGGGCTTGGTGATGTAGTCGACCGCCCCCTTTTGGAGCCCCTTCTTGAAGTCCGCTGGCTCGGCTTTGGCGGTGAGGTAGATGAAGGGGATGTGCTTGGTTTCTTCTTGACGCGCCAAAATCTCTGCCACCCCGTACCCATCGATGCCGGGCATCATGATGTCGCACAGAATGAGCTCGGGGGCGTGTTGTTTGGCCTTGCGAATGCCTTCGTACCCGTCTTCCGCTTGGAGCACGTGGTAGCCGGAAAGTTCGAGCAACTCCGAGATGTTCTCCCGAACATCTTGCATGTCGTCAATGACGAGAACGGTGTGATTCATGGCAAAGGGGTTTCGTGGTTGACAGGCCAAACGACGGTGAACGTCGATCCCACGCCCTGTTCCGAGACGCAGGAAATGCGTCCGCCCAGGCTGTGGGTGTAACGCGTCACCAAATCCAAGCCGACCCCCGTTCCCGGGATGTGTTGGGTGGATTCGGCACGGAAGAAGCGTTGGAACACGTGCGGCAGGTCCGCCTTGGAAATGCCCACGCCTTCGTCGCTGACTTCCAACTTCCATTCGGTGTCGCTGCGGTCCAGGTTCACGTGCACGTCGGTGCCTTCAGGGCTGTATTTGATGGCGTTGGACAGCAGGTTGGAGAGGATGCCGGTCAACGCTTCTTCGAGGCTGAACACCTTGCGGTGGGCCTTGACGTGATCCCCCACGCGCAAGTGAATGAGTTGATCACCCGTGGCGGTCAGCTGCGATTCGGCCACGATTTTCTCCATCAACTCGAGAACGTCGAAACGGGTCTCGGAATGATCCAGCTTGCCCGTCTCGAGCCGTTCGAGGTTCAGGAAATCGTTCAGGATGGACGTGAGGTGGCGGATGTTGCCTTGGATTTTGGCCAAGTGCGGCTTCAACCGCGGCAAGTTTCCTTGGTTCAAATGACGCGCGGACAAATCGGCGGACAGCCCAATGGCGCTCAACGGCGTCCGAAACTCGTGCGAAGCCATGGAAACAAACCGCGACATCCACTCGTTGACTTCCTTCTCTTTTTTGAGGGCCTGGACGGCGCTTGAAATGTCTTGTTCGATGACGAGAAGTTGGCCCTGGTTGGGGCCATCGAGCCTCACGGCATCCAGTTGGAACCACGCTCCGTCGTGCTCGACTTCGGTGGAGTGCATGCCGCCCTGCTGTGTCGCTTCGAGCAGGTTACGCACGTCGGTACGGACGTGATCAGGAAGGTGGTCGAGGTACGCCGTGCCCGCCAATTCCTTGCCGGACATGCGCAATTCAGACAAAGATTTCCCTTCCGCAAACACGCACTTGAGATCCTTGTCCAGCACGCAAATCATCCCGTTGGGGTAGTTCCGTGCGACGGCTTGGTAGAGCTGTTGGGTTTGGCTGAGTTCCAAAGTCCGAGCATCCAAGAGGTCGCTCAATTTGCGGTTGAGAGCCTCGTTTTCTTGGTGAAGCTTGACTTTTTCGTCCACGTCGGTGATGAGTGCGCACACCCAGTTTCCGTTTTTTGTTGGAAGAGGAGTCAAGGAAATTTCCACGTAAAAACTAGTGCCGTCCTTTCGCAGAGCGCGCAGGTTACGCCCCGTCCCCATGGGTTTTTGCTCCGGATTGTTGTGGTAGCTCTGGCGGAGCGCATGGTGACCTTTTCGGTGTTCGCGTGGCATCAAGTCTTCCACGCGCAGCGTCAGCATTTCTTCCGAGGTGTACCCAAACAATTCCGCCGCCGCGGGATTGGTGTACTTCACCGCGCCTGTTTCGTCGGCCACGACGAACCCTTCGGTCGAGGCTTCGACGAGTCGAGTTTGCAAATCGGGAATGCGTGAAGGCATGCCTGCGAAGTTCGCAGAACATGACCTCTGTCACATGACGGTTGTCAGATTTGCTGCCAAGGCAAACGTCGGTAGTTCGGAAAGGCCCGATACGCTTTCGGCACGGCATTCATGACGGCCGTTTTCAATCCATGCAGCAACGCTTCGCGGTGGTAGTTGGGCCGAACCACAAGCGAAACCTCGCGGGCAGGTTGAGGCTCGGCGAACGCTCGGACGTGCGGGTCGCTTTCCAGGCCGAGGGCTTCCAATCCTGGGATGAGGGTGCTGCCCCCCGTCTCGCGCACCAAGCGCTTCAACGTTTCCAACGAACCGCTTTCGCAACGGTAGCCAAGATCCGTTCCGCGCTCACTCGACCCACACAGTTGCAGGGCCTGTGAACGAAAACAGTGCCCCTCTTCCAGCAACAACATGTTTTCAATGGGCAGGTCTCCGGCGGTCACTTCGCCACTCGGGATCGCGGCCGCGGGGTGCTTCCCGTGAACGTAGGCGAACAACGGCTCCATGAAGACCGGCAAGGTCCTCAGGGCGTCGTCGGGCAAGGGTGTCACCAGCACACCGACATCCACCGTCCCCCGTTCCAAATCAAGAAGCATGTCGCCGGTGGTGCGCTCGAGCACTTCCACCTCGAGTTCCGGAAAATCAGCCAACAGCAGAGGCATGAGGCGCGGCAACAAGGAAGGAGCGAGGGTCGGCAGGAGGGC
>ENA-OUOG01005217-OUOG01005217.1-marine-metagenome-genome-assembly--contig:-NODE-5217-length-10663-cov-5.602399_pt1 | contig 10663 bp, 14 predicted proteins | sample MGYA00248635_ERZ508505 | MGnify/ENA primary metagenome ERZ508505 (study PRJEB26176, sample SAMN06267871) | marine metagenome | isolation source: Saanich Inlet, British Columbia, Canada | place: Pacific...
GGTGTAATGAGACAAGGCTTGACCTGCTTTTCCTGCGGGAATAAGGGAGCATTACACCTTACATTTTAAACCTTTAAAACAAAAGAGAAATGACACCAATTGAACAACTAATTAGGTCGCTGAAAATCCATAGAGATACAGCATTTGAAAAAGCAGAACATTTTAAGAGCCACGATGTAGAGGGTTTATACAAATGGTACGACTTTAGACTGCAAACCCTTGATGATGTTATAAGTTTTGCAGAGGTACAAATTGAGAAAGAGGCAATAATGACACACGATAAGATTCTATCAATGACTGATGAGTTTGTTCAGTCTAATCGTGGTGAAGGACAGACCTATGCTCATTACCATTATGATATGATGGCGGACTTTGCTCTGCATATATTGGACACCTTTAACACAAGAGACAATGGAAAAATGGATTAAATTATATTGCTCTGATTACTACGAAGTAAGTGATAAGGGTAATGTTAGGAGCGTTGAAAGAGTTGTACCTCACGCAAGATATGGTAAGATGAAACTAAATGGAAGAGCATTAAAGACCAATGTCAATAAACACGGATACAAACTCTTTTGTATAAGTGATAATGATGTTAAATCAACCATCTATGTACATACCGCAGTGTTTAACTCGTTTAATGGAACTGAACCTAACGGATGCAGATTCAATGTTATTGACCATATAGATGGAGATGTATCAAATAATAGATTAGATAATCTTCAGCGCATTAGTCAATCAGAGAATGTACTTAAAGGAGAGAGACACAGATAACCAAAGAGAGATGAACTGCAACTGCAACACGCCAAGCATTATAGACTTGTGCAATAGAGATAGAGAGACCTATGGTATTGAGAATGATTAAAGCCTACCTTCGCAAGAGGCGGCATATAAAAACCACACAGGCATACCTAGAGATGCTAATGATGGACAATATCAACCTATCCATACAGGCAAGTAGGTTCGGATGGACAGAGGAGATACAGAACCAACTAACCAACTCAGCACACCTCATACGCAAGTACCAGAGGAGACTGAGACTAATAAGAATGTAAATGAGCAAGAGTGAACAGATCCTAGTCAATAGGAAAAACCTAGAGATGTTTATACACATCCTAACACAGGTACACATGAGAGGTCAGCTCTCAGCAGATGAACAAGCCTTTCTAGGTAAGTTTGTAGACCTACCACAAGTACCCTCTGGACCAAATAGAGCGCAGCGTAGGTTGAATCAGAAGATGATTAACCAGATAATCAGAGAGGAGCGTAAACGCAATATAGAAGAATAGGGTTTTATAATTATGCAAAGAGTAAACATTCAAGAGGTTAGACTAAACGAGGAGAATCCTCGATACATCAAAGACCACAAGTTCGAGAAACTAGTAAAGAGCATCAAGGAATTTCCACAGATGCTAGACCTACGACCTATCGTAGTCAATCAGGATATGATTGTCTTAGGAGGCAACATGAGACTACGAGCGTGTCGAGAGGCTGGGCTAACTGAAGTGCCTATCATCTACGCTGACAATCTAACGGAGGAACAGCAGAAGGAGTTTGTCATCAAAGACAACTCTAGCTTCGGTGAATGGGATTGGGATCTATTGGCTAATGAATGGGACACAGAACAGCTCATCGACTGGGGTATGGATATACCTGATGACTGGGCAGTAGATGAGGTACTAGAAGCTGAGGAGGATAACTACGAAGCAGCAGACGATATCCAAACAGACATCGTACTAGGAGACCTTATAGAGATAGGAGAACATAGGCTGCTATGTGGAGACTCTACCGATAGTGATCAGGTGGCTAAGTTGATGAATGGCGAGAAGGCTGAATTGTTATTTACATCTCCTCCTTACAACTTGGGTAAAAGTGTTGGTCTTAGAAATGGTGCTTTTAAAGGCAAGGTTAATGCCTATGAAGTATATGATGATGACCAAACTGAAGAAGATTATCTAACCCTGTTAAAGGATTTTCATTCTACATCTATCCTATATTCAGATGTACAAGCAATCAACATACAATCCTTAGCAAACAATAAAGTCTCTATAATAGAATGGTTGAATCATTTTAAAAATCATTTTGTTGATGTTCTTATTTGGAACAAAACAAATCCTGCTCCTGCGATGGCTGATAAAGTTGTAAGCAGTGCTTTTGAATTTGTATATTTATTTGATAGCGAAGAAAACCCAAAAAGAAGTATTCGTACGGCAAACTTTGAAAGAGGTAGAATGAGTAATGTATATACCTCAGCGGTGGGCAACAACTCACATACTGAAGGTGCTCACGGAGCAACATTTCCGATACCACTTGCGAGTCATTACTTGTCAAATCTGAGTCATCAACAATCAATTATATATGATTCTTTTTTAGGTTCAGGCACTACTATGGTAGCAGCACATCAACTCAAACGCAAGTGCTATGGTATGGAACTTGACCCTAAGTATTGTCAGGTCATCATTGACCGAATGAAGAAACTAGACCCAGCACTTGAAGTCAAGATAAATGGAGAACCATATGGACAAAACTGAACACCATAAAAAGGCAATGCTAGAAGCTCTAGAGTCAAGTCTAGGGGTAGTTACCTCTGCCTGTAAGATTGTAGGCATTGGTAGAACTACGCACTACCTATGGATGGAGAATGACCCAGAGTATAAGAAAGCAGTAGATGACTTACAGAATGTCGCACTAGACTATGCTGAAAGCAAACTACACAGCCAGATTAAAAAGGAGAACGCCACAGCTATCATCTTCTATCTAAAGACTAAAGGCAAGAAGCGAGGCTATGTAGAACGCCAAGAGATAACCCACGATGGTATCCAGACATTCACCATTAGAGAACTAGATGGGGAAGATAGCGGTCAATAAAGTCTACACACATCTAAAGAGGTCAAAGAAGAAGATAGTAGTAGAGCAGGGCGGTACTCGTAGTGGTAAGACCTACAACATCATTCTCTGGATTATCTTCTACTACTGCACACACAACACAGGCAAGACTATCACTATTGCTCGTAAGACCTTTCCAGCAGTACGATCATCTGTGATGAGAGACTTCCTAGACATCCTCAAGCAATACGACCTATACCGAGAGGATAACCACAACAAGTCCAACAGCGAGTACATACTCAACGGCAACCTCGTAGAGTTCGTGTCGCTAGACCAACCACAAAAGATTAGAGGGCGTAAGAGAGACCTAGCCTTCCTGAACGAGGCTAATGAGTTGAGCTTCGAGGACTGGCAGCAGATAGTGTTCCGTACCAACGGCAGGATCATACTTGACTACAACCCCTCCGATACCTACCATTGGATATATGATAGGGTTATACCAAGAGACGATGTAGACTTCTACCAGACCACCTACCTAGACAATCCCTTCCTAGATCATACTATCATAGAGGAGATAGAACGACTCAAGGAAACGGATGAACACTACTGGAGGGTATATGGTCTAGGAGAGCGAGGTACTAACAGAGCGCAGGTGTTCCAATTCACAACCCTACAGCAAGTGCCTAGCACGGCTAAGTTCCTATCCTATGGCTTGGACTTCGGATTCACTAACGATCCATCAGCACTCGTTAAATGTTACCAAGATGGTAATAACCTCTACTTTGAGGAGATGCTATACTCTACCAACCTTACCAACCACGACCTAGCGGTACGCTTCAATGACATAGGGGTAGGTAGGTACGAGGAGATATTTGCAGACTCGGCAGAGCCTAAGAGTATAGAGGAGCTGCATAGAATGGGGTGGAACATCAAACCCACAACGAAGGGTACAGATAGTGTGAACGCTGGTATAGATATGCTCAAGCGTTACAAGCTCCACATCGTAGGGGCTAACCTCATGAAGGAGATGGAGAACTATAGATGGATGGAAGATAAAAATGGTAACTTGCTGAACAAGCCAGAGGACAAGTGGAATCACTTGATTGATGCAGCGAGATATGGAGTATATAACAAACTAAGCAAACCGAACTATGGAAGGTACGCAATCCGTTAAGATCACAATACCAGAGAGACTAGCAGACATCTCTATAGGTAAGTACAAGAAGTTCATAGCTATGGCTACAGAGGATAATACCGATGAACAGGCTATGTTCCACTTCTGCGGTCTAACCCCTGACCAGCAGCAGAGGATGAAGGCATCCGATAGGATCGAGATACGAGGCAAGATAGCCAATGCACTAGAGGAGAAGCCCAAGCTCACACAGACCTTCAAGCTAAACGGAGTAGAATATGGCTTACATCCCAAGCTAGAGGACATCTCTATGGGAGAGTATGTTGATCTAGACGAGTACTTCAAAGACCCCTACCACAACGCTACGCAGGTACTAGGTGTCCTCTACCGCCCTATCACAGAGAAGAAGTACGGCAAGTACCTCATAGAGAATTACGACCCAGACAAGCACACAGGCGAAGCCTTTAACGATTTAGGAGTGGATATATTCTTTGGGTGTATGCTTTTTTTTTATCGTTTAGAAATCGCCTTGCACAGAACTTTCCTACAATCTTTACCGAAGGATCAGCTGATGAACCAGCTTTCGACAAGCAGAGCCAGTTCGCAAGAAAGTGGGGATGGTACACAGCCATAAGCGAGATGGCAAACGGAGACCTAACTAAGTTTGATGTTATCACAGAGCTTCCAGCTCGTACCTGCTTTACCTTCCTTGAGTACACTATGGATAAGGCAGATGTTGAAAAGTCTCTACTGAATAAAAAACAGCACTAGGTTATTAAGAATCTTTTGTGTATTATTGTTACATATTAATCAATACACAAGAGAGATGAAAAATTCAAATGTATTAACACCAGTCCAATTCACTGAAATAAACGACCTAACCGATTTTAGCCTTGTAACTTTTGATGGAGATTGTGTAAGCTGGAACGAGGGTATTTGGACTATAAGCAGGGTTACCGAAAAGGCGATCCTTATTGATGGTGAATGGATTCCAAAGTCGCAGATAGTAGATGTTGTTATGGTTGAAAGAAAGTATTACGATGGTGAAAACAACTTTGAATTGGTTACTATTCCGCAATTAACTATTAGCAGTTGGTTTGACAAAACGAATAGCAATAAAAGGCAAAAGGGATACGCATTTTAATAAATAACAAAGGGAGGGGGAAACCCCTCCTTATAATAATAGAGAGAGATGAACTTGTACCAACAACTTACACAGCCTCACAGAGACAAGATCCAAGAGGAGGCAGAGAAGTACCCTGTCACAGGGAAGCTATTGAGACACGCCCTAGAGCATAACAGCTCGATGATGGAGCTAACGATTAAGGAGGCGTATGATATACATACTATCTTCTTCCCTTTCGAGCCGTTCTCATTGTCTAACCTCTTTAGCTTGGTGTGATGGACTACTTAGATTGGGAACTAGCGGTGTACCAAGACTACGAGGGTCGTATGTGCGACATCTGTGGGGAGTACAATGATGATGACTGGCGATGCGACTGCTGCCACGATTGTTCAAAGACTCACGCAGCGTGTGAGTGTGGTTCAGAAGAAGATGTACATTTGGGTATCTAGTGGTGGTTCGCTAGATTGGTTTGGTTGAGAGAGGGCTTAGGCTCTCTCTTTTTTTTATCCTTATTTTTATTAAAGGGGTTTTTTAATTGTATGAAGAAAGGATACTACCAAATAACAGAGGCACTTAAATCTGCCACCGAGTCGAACGATCATATCAATCAGGTAAGCTGGGGGAACATCTTTGACATCGACTTCCGCAAGATGGATATGTACCCACTTGCTCACATCATCACAGGGAACGCTACGCTCAACGAGCGCACAATAACCTACGAGTTTGATTTGCTAGTGATGGACATAGTAGACTACTCTAAGGAGGCGAAGGACTTGTATCAGGGCAATATGATGAAGCAGGACATCTACCATAGAACACTTGCTACCATCTCAGAGGTACTAGCAACCTTCCGCAGGGGTACGGAGTATGATGCCTACTTTAGGTTGGTTAATGATCCAGTAGCAGAACCCTTTGATGAGGACTACGAGGCTAACATCTGTGGGTGGATGGCTACCTTGCAGATTGAGGCAATCAACCCTAACAGCATCTGCTAGTGGAGATGAAGGCTAAAAATACAGAGAAGGCGTTAGAGAAGTTCGGTAAGTACCTAGTGAAGGAGTCGAGAAAGAACCTCACTAGGAAGAACAAGAACAACACCAAGAGGCTGTATGACTCCCTAGACTATGAGGTGAAGGTGATGCCTAACTCTATGAGCTTTGACTTCCTAATGGAAGAGTATGGTGAGTGGGTAGACAAGGGGCGTAAGGCTGGTAAGATGCCACCAGTATCTGCGATAGAGAAGTGGGTAAGCCAACGCAGGATTCAGTTCCGAGATAATAGGGGTAGGTTTAAGACATACAGAAGTACTGCATGGGCGATAGCTAAGGGCATCAAGAAGCGAGGCATACCAGCTACCAACTTCTACAGCAGACCTTTCAACTTAGGATTCAAGAAGCTACCTACTGCTGTGCAGGAGGCATACGCATTAGATGTAGAGGAGTTCCTAGAGTACTCGATTAACGAATTAAATAAGAAGTATAAATAATGGCAGTAATTAGCCCCATAGGACTAGTAGGAGTACGCAGCCCTATCTTCATCACTTGGGATGGTACAGGCGTAGCAGCAAGTGACATACGATACTTTAACCTAGAGATATATGCGTGGACAGGTGAGGAGACCGCTAAACCAGCTACCCCTATCTACACTATAGATAGGCAATCTGGCTTCGTAGATTCATACCCTACTGCTGACATCTCCAAGCTACTAGAGAACGAGTTTAACAACCGCATCTCCAAGCTCACGCAGGATTCATTAGTTATCAATTCACCAGACTCTCAGCTATGGGTACAGGTAGACTATGATATTGAGTACTTTGATGACCCATTTATAGTAAACGACACAGGGTCTACAGATGTCTTTATTGCTACCTATGGGTATGGTAAGTTCGTAGAAGGTGCGAACCCAAATATATCAAAGCCTATCCTCCAGAAGTACGAGAGGTATGCCTACGATACTGATGCCTTTATGATGCCTATATTCTTAGGGCTACACGGAGAGGGGCTAGATATTATCTACGGATATAGAGACAGAGTAGAGGCAGATGGAGGTACAATAGAATCATTGAGCTGTTGCAACATTGGGTTAGCTACTATCAAGGTATTGAATGATGACGGCACTACCTACCAATATGCAGTAACTGAATCAGATGTGTATGGTACGGCAGTAGAGGAGCGTGTGCTTCTGTTCCCTGCTGGTATCTCTAACCTATCCAACTGGAAGGCAGGAAACGGACTGCTAGGTACAGCACCATACAACACCAAGTACTACGACATACAGCTACTAGATGGCTTTGGTACAATCTTAGACCAGCTGCGTGTGTATAATGAGTGCGAGGCTAAGTTTGATCCTGTGAGCTTGTACTTCGTAAACCGATACGGAGCATGGGATAACATCACCTTCTTCAAGCGTAGCGATACAGACCTCTCAGTTAATAAGGAGAAGTACCGCAGTACGATAGGCTCTGCCTCATCCTCTGGGTACACTTGGGGAGATCAGGCTAGAGGTGTGCGTACCTACAACCACGAGGCTAGGGAGCGAATGACCTTAAACACAGGCTTTGTTAGTGAGGACTACCGAGAGGTGATGGAGCAGCTCCTTATGAGCGAGTATGTGCTTATGGTCATCAACCGCAATACGCAACGCTCAGGCACTACCTACGACATAGACCAATCACAGAGAGCTATAACCATCAATAATCAAAGCCTAAGATTGCAGAAGCATATCAACGACAAGACTATTAACTACACTATAGAGGTAGAGTTTGCCACTACTCAGAATGCGATGCTATGATAGAGATATACATTGGCTCAGAGAAGCTCGATACCTTCAAGGATGAAGATATCAATATTAAGCTGAGTGTCCAGAACATAAAGGACATCAGTAAGGTATTTGCAGACTACACTCAGAACTTTAGCGTACCAGCATCCAAAGCGAATAACGCAGTATTCAAGCACTACTACAACGCTGACATCTCAGGGGGCTTTGATGCCTCCCTAAGAAAGTCTGCTACTATCCTATTGGATAAAGAGCCGTTTAGGGAGGGGAGCATAGAGCTACTATCTGTGAACCTCAAGAATGGGGTAGCCAGTAGCTATGAGATTGTATTCTTCTCGGCAGGGGTAAACTTGCAGGACTTGTTTGGTGAGGATCAGCTTACCGACCTAGACCTATCAACATACGACCATGCTTACACAGGAGCGAATGTACGCACAGGAGCAGAGGCAGGACTGAGTAGTGGGAATATCATCTATCCCCTTATCTCTCCAAAGGAGGCATGGTTCTACAATAGCGATAGCTCATCACACGATGACTACAACCTATCGTACCATACGACCAATGACAATCACGGCTTACACTACTACGAACTAAAACCAGCCGTCCGTCTAGCTCGTATCATAGATGCTATAGAACGCAAGTATGATATTACCTTCAACAGCGACTTCTTTGCTTCTGATAAGTTTACCAACCTATATATGTGGTGTCATAGGAGAGAGGGGTATATGTTCTTCGGGCAGCAGAATGGATTCACCGCACAGAAGATAGACTTTACCTCAGCAACAGGATTGTTTGATACGGCAACAGACACCTATACGAGCGGACCATTTATTACAAATTTAATCTGGCGATATTCAATAACTTCTACAGATGACTACCAAGTACATTGGTATGTGAATGGTCAGTATGTTATGAGCCGCCAACATTCGGGCAATGTTACAAACAACGAAGTATATCTGAACGCTTGGCTAAGTGGAGGGGATAAGGTACAGATGAGGTTCTCGCCTCCTGTAGATTGGAATGGTAATACGATAACTATTACTTCGTGTAGTAGTGATGGTAGACCCTCTCCAAGTGGTGTTTTATCGTTTACCGCTTCAACATCATCATCCCAATCATTTGTTACGGATGTTATAGTTAGCGACCAGATGCCAGAGCAGAAGGTGAGCGACTTTATGGTAGGGCTTATCAAGATGTTCAACCTAGCCCTTCAAGCTAACAGCAATACAACATTTACCCTAGAGCCTCTAGATGATTGGTATGCTGACGGATCAACATACGACATCACACAATACACAGACATAACCTCTACTCAAGTGCGTAAGCCAGAGCTATACAGAAGGCTTAAGCTAGAGCATCAGTTGGCAGATAGCGTAGCAATGCGACAGCATAGACTTACGAGCGGAGGAATAGGATATGGAGATCTACGAGCAGATTTCACCTTTGATGGTGGAGAGCTTACCAACCAGACCACCTTCGAGCTACTACGCTTTGACAAGCTCACCGATACGAATACAGGCAATAGTGTAGACTTCCTAGTAGGCAAGTCCATAGACAAAGACCTAGAGCCTTATATCGGTGCGCCTATGATCTTCTACTCTAACGGAACGCTAGACATTAGCGGTACACCTATCGGCTTCTTAGATGAGACAGGGCTAACGCCTAGCCCAGCAGACCCTATGAATGATTGTGTGTTTATTGCCAATGTAGATAATCAAGCAGTAGGCGATGTAACGCAGATGCTCACCTTTGGTCTAGAGATAGATCCGTACCATGAACAATCATTCAACCAAACGCTATATGGCGAGTTCTGGGAGGATTATGTTACGGACTTATACTCTACAAGCAGGAGGGTATATAGCTACAAGGCTATCCTACCTATGAGTACCATATACCAGTTGAAGATGAACGACAAGCTAATTATCGCAGGTAAGCGGTATGTTATTAACGAGGTGAACCTCAACCTAAGAACGAGAGAGGCTACACTTCAACTTCTAAACGATGTATGATAGACTTGGGTTTTATAATTGAGCAGCTTCCCAAAGCTGACCACTTAACAGATGAGATACTTATTGCTAGGGGTAAGCACAAAATGATTACCAACTGGAGCGAAGCTAAACAGCAGATTAAATGGCAATTAAGAAAGAAGTAGAAATAGTTGCAGATAGTACCAAAGCGGTACAGGCTATCAATGAGGCAACCACAGCACTAGACGGCTTAGATGCTAAGGCAGACAAGGTAGGCAAGTCTGTAGATGGTGCTGGTAAGAGCTTTGACGATCTAGGTCAGAATGCCGTAGATGCTGGTGAGGCTGGATCTGGTGCTGTAGCAGTACTTGATGAGGCTACTGGTGGTATGGCTACTAGGGTTAAGAATGTAGCTCAAGGTCTTACTGCAATGGGTAAGAATGCTGTTGCCTCCTTTCGTGCTGGTATCGCAGGTGCTAGTGGATTGAAGAAGGCACTCATCTCTACAGGTATAGGTGCGTTGGTTGTTGCTCTTGGAATGATTGTAGCGTATTGGGATGATATTGTAGCGGCTGTAAGTGGTGTATCGCAAGACCAGCTAGACTTATTAGATGCAACAGAAAAGACTAGGGATGCTACGCAGGATATATTAACTGCGACAGAAGGAAGTGAGAACTCATTAAGGCTACAGGGCAAGAGTGAAAGAGAGATTCGAGATATAAAAATTCAGCAGACCAACGAGGTTATCCTCGCTACTGAGGCAATGCTAGAACAGCAGAGGCTATTAAAAAAGTCTCAAATACAAGCAGCTAAGCGTAATCAAGATATAGCAGCAGG
>ENA-OUOG01005219-OUOG01005219.1-marine-metagenome-genome-assembly--contig:-NODE-5219-length-10658-cov-4.631604_pt1 | contig 10658 bp, 11 predicted proteins | sample MGYA00248635_ERZ508505 | MGnify/ENA primary metagenome ERZ508505 (study PRJEB26176, sample SAMN06267871) | marine metagenome | isolation source: Saanich Inlet, British Columbia, Canada | place: Pacific...
AACTCTTAGGTGGGTCTAGCCTGTCTAACTTCTTTGAGAAGCGAGTGACTGATTACAATGCACATGGACTAGAAGGGGATAATTGGGGATGGTAGTATCTGTAAAGTTTTGGCATGTGTTCGGATTGTCTGTTGAGTCTGTTGAGGCTCAACCAGTCTATGGACACACACGTGAAGAGGATGAAGCGGATGCAACTATCTACTTCTTTGACGGTTACATCCTCAACATTCCGTTCTGTAAGATTATGATTGGCTCCGTATGGGGCTTGATCGAGTAAACCACCCTCCAGTGGATTGCCCCTTCGGGGGCTTTTTTATTCTGGAACGGTATAGAACCCCATCGTATCTTGAAGACCTTTGTTCTTGATCAGAGCATTACGATACCGTGCTTGGAATGCAGGGTCAGCAATGTTACGAGCAACAAAGATCTTGGTTGCACGAGAGCGTCCTGCTCGCATTACTCTCTCAAAGTAAATATTCTTCTGTGACTCAGGTAACTTCTGAAACTCACGAGACTCCAACATTTTCTCAAGCATTGGCGTGATAGTCTCTGCTGAGATCTGACGCAACTGACCAAGCTCTGCGTTTTCTAGTCTCATGTCTTCTTTCAATGATCTATCAATAGGGGCATAGGCAACACCCAAGGTTGCAAGCTCTTGTTGTAGTTCTGTACGATCAGAGTTTTGAACCGTCTTGATACCAGTCCATACATCCATGATGTTCAGCTTGCGTTCTTCACCGTAGATACCGTACATCAAAGGCAATGACTCCCGAAATGTAGGGATACGCTGTTGTAGTTTCTCTATGACTGTTGTTGCTTGTCTATCCCAACGCTTACCGTCTGGAGCAAAATCACTGTCCATAGAGATAGCAACGTTATTGAGTAACGCACCGTAAGGAATAACAACACGGCCAAGGTTTGTAGTAAACTGGTTTAGCTGTGCTGTACCACCACCGGTAGCGTAGTTCGCACCGCCTGCAATCAAGTTGACTACGTTAGATAAACCTTCCATGAAAGACTTACCCATGACGTTATCAATCATAGATGCGTAGATACCACCAGTCAGTTTTTCAAACTCTTCAACTGTAGGGTCTGCTGAGTTTTCTAGGTAATCGTCGTACAAGCGAGAGGCATCAGAGGCTAATCCAAAGACAGTCGCAAGTGGTTCGACTTTACGATAAGAAACCCATGTGTCACCTACACGGATAGAGTACTCAGGTATACCGTTAGCTCTCCACGCTTCACGCTCTGCAGGACTTTCTGGCAACTTACCTGTAATCAAATCTTCGTCCATTAACTGAAACGTAGTCATCACTGCGCCCATGCCCAATAACTGGCGTGCCGCAATCTCAGAGTTCTCTAGCTTTGCCGCACCTTCACGCACTTCTTTTGACTTCATCCCACGCTCGACAACACTGGTAGCTCTCTTATAGAACTTACCTGTTACGAGACCTACGCCGGGTACAAATGTCAAGCCTTCTTTAAGAATATTGTATGGTGTCTTAAGAAACGGGATCGCAAGGATAAGAGGTTTAAACTCAGCACGAGCCTTCTGCGCTGAACGAGCTACACCAAACAGTCTTTGTTGGAATGCGTTAAGTTTAGCGTAGTCCTGTGCGGCATAGAGTGCAGACAGTTCGCCAATTGAATCATCATCTTTTGCTTTTACATTACGCCATGCAAACTCTGCTTTATCTGGATCAGATAGGTTAACGTTAGTGAGACGCAAGAACTCTTGGTATGTATCACCAGTACGCCCATCGTTTGTATTCTCTAACGCTTTACGAAACGCAAAAGCATTGTACTTTTGACGACGAAAGACTGCCTTCATGCCTTCGTCAATCGCAACAATAACCCGTGTTGGGATACGAATAAGATCACCTAGCGGGCCTCGAAAGGTTTGGTTCATGTAATCGTATGCATCACCCATAGCCTCTTGGATTTTCTCAGGAGACGCATTCTCGTCAATACCCATGTTCATGAGAAACTCACGATACTCTTTCTTATTCATGCCTAGGTTACGAGGATCAGTTACATCCAAGTCGAGTGGCATACCCTTAGCCCAACCACGAGCCATGTGAGGGATGAAGTCTTGGAAGCCTTGGATAGCACCGCCAAACATTGACAATGCTTCGCCCATGACCTTTGCATCTGCTGTAATCAACCCCTGAGTAAGACGTACTGTAGGCATAAGCACAGCTTGCACAACACCAGAGATGACGTTAATCAATGCAGTACCTGTACCAGACAACAATCCATTGACTGAGACTTCTGCAGTGCCATCAATCGCTAGCTTTGCAAATCCTTTTTCTTTGACTGCACCTTTGGCAATCATCTCAATGTACTGCTTCTCTGCTCCGGCTCTTTTAGCCATGTTCAAGCCTTTCATGAAGTAGTTGAGTGTGCCTGCACAGACTTCGCTTAAACCCTTAGCCATTAATAACACCTTGTTCCAAATAGTTGACGGATAGCCTCATCACGCTTGAGTGCATCTTTCACAAACCGTGCCGCATTCAGCTTATCTGAAGCCGCTGTCAATTCACCACGTACCTTACGTAGCACCATCATGCTCGGGAGTAACTCATTGAGTAAATCACGTACTTCATCTGCGGGAATCTTATCAACAGAACCATACTGCCTGACAAGCCCTTCATACGCTTCACCTAACTCACCGATACGTACCTGCATCTCACGCTGTAGTGGAGCAGACGCAACAATGTCATCTGCTGTTGGGTTAGGAGTACGCATGATGAAGTCATACATAGTGTCTCCGGCTTCTGCAACTTGTTGACGAGTCTTCGCCGCCGCACTTGCCATCGCTCTACGTGTACCAGAGCCTCTTGTTGCGCCTCTACCCCGTGCTACGTTTTGACCATAACGCAAAGAGTTTAATGCTTGTAATGCTCGTGACGCTAGATCTCTTCCGGGGCCGGGAAAGACACCATACTCAGGGGTTGCTTGAGGAGTTGTTCTACCTCTCACATCTGTGCGAGTACGTGGTCCCACCCCTTCTGCACCAAATCGAGCCATTTCTTCTGGTGTGAAGTCTCGTTCTCCACGCAACTGAACAGGACTGGTGCGAGCCGCACCTGCTGAGCCGCCTTCGGCCTGTCTTTCAAGAATATCTGTAACGGGTGTGCTACGCTGTGCAGTCTTAGGACGAACACGAATGCGTGGTTTGCCCGCAGGAACCTGAGTAGGCTGAGGAGGTGTAGGAGGAATCTCACGAGTCTCAATAACTGGACGTTCTTGTTGCCTACGAACAATAGGTTCTAGTGATTCAGAAAGTGTAGGAGTAAGTTCGTCCGGAGTCTCACCTTTTGCGCCACGCTCAATAGATTGTCTTTTCAGATCTTTTGCAATGTCGTCACGAACACGGCGAGAAACCGCTTGGGCCTCGTTTGTATTGAGTCCTGTTGCTTTGCGAATAAACTCAAGATAGTCATCATGACTTGCAGACTTTGTGTCACTGCGACCAACAATATACATTGCTTTTTCGAGGTCATTGTTGAACTTGATGTTCGCACGGCTGTAACGAGGGGTAGCTCCTGCGAGTGCTTTAGGTAACTTAGGTGCGGCAGGTACATCACCCAACACATCTACTACTTGCGTACCATCAGGGCGTGTCTCTCGTACACGAATACGTGGCTTAGGCCCTGCAGGAGCCGCAGGAGTCGGAGGAGTTTCAGCACGTTCTGTTGCTGTCTTTAATCGGATGCGAGGCTTGGCTAAATCTTCAAGTTGCTGTAGTTGTTCTTGTACATTGTCTTGAGCGTTCTGACTGCGGCGAGTTAATGCACCTAATGCACCACCTAATCCTGCACCTAAACCAGTACCAACCAGTGTGTTGAATAGACGATCATCTTCTTCTGTCAATACAGGCTCTAAAGCACCTGAAGCACCGCCAACAACAGCACCCTGTCTCAGTAGTGATTGACCACCTAGACGACCTAGTGCTGTTAGCGGGCTACCAAGTAGCTCCAGAGCAGTACCCGCAACAGTACCTGCAAAGCCTGTAGCAGGATCTGACTCTGCCGCTAAGTCTGCTTGCAAACGAGCACGTAAAATTGCTTCATTGTCTACCGTAAGTGGAATACCCAGACGCTCTGCAATCTGAGCAAGGCCCAACATTGTACCTGCGCCTGCATACTCAGCCTGTCGTAAGAAACCAGTCTCTTCTTCTTCAAGATACCTTGCTTGCTCTTCAGCAATCTGCAATGCTTCTTCAGAAAATTCAGGAGATTTGGATTCTTCGACATCTTGAGTAAACTGCTTCAAAATGTCTTGCGTATCCATTAAGGGCTAACTCCTAAGTCTCCACCAACATCTGGAGCTTCTATGTTTACATACTCAAAGCTATTCTTTTCTGGGTTCCAACGCACTACTCGTCCGTCAGGTAAACGCACCGCACTGTTATCTTTCTTAGCGGCATCGAGTCTTGATGCTAAGTCTTGGATTACTGCTTCACGGTTACCTTGAGGTTCTTCGCTTGGAACTTCTTCGTTATCTGTAATTTCTGCTTCTGTATTTTCAGCAGGACCAATGTAACGAATAACGTTGCCGTTTTTATCAAGAATTGCAGTGCGCTTGATAGAGCGAGTCATGCCTGTGATAGGATCTTTTACATTACCTACAATTACATCTTTAACTGTGTAGCCCGGATCTTCCAGATCTTTACGTGTTTTACGTGATGTAAGTACCTGTTGCTCATACGCCGCACCTAAGCCCGGATCAAGTTGTTTCATTGCTTGAATCTTTTGATCTTCATTAAGATTAGGATTGTCTTGAATCGCTTTTGCTTGCTCTGAAATACGCTCCATAGGACTGCGTAAGTCAGTACCAAACAAACCGCCTAATGATCCACGCATGATGTTTGCAGTACGTCCTGCTTCCGCAAGTAAAGGGTTACGAGCACCTGCAGTTGCTAACACTTGTCCCTGTAACCGCTGTTGTTCAGCGGCTCTAGCAAGCGTTGGAGAAAGTAACTGTGCTAAAAGGTTTTCTGACATGTCATCACCCTACCTGTACTGGTGTAGTAATATTAAACACTGGCGCAGGAGCAGGCTGAGCACTCTGAATACCCAACGCTTCCAGTACCGCATTGATCTGAGCTTGCTGAAGAGTTGCTTCAGTCTCACCAGTCTTGTACATTGACTCAAGTACTGATGGCCCAAGCTGACCGAGCAACTGTGCTTCTGATGCACGTCCTGTCTGAGCCAACTGAGCCGCTTGCAGTGCAGGAGACAGTGAGCTAAGGAGTTGCTGTTCAGGCAAGAAGGAAGTACCCAACAATGCTTGAATGTTCTGAAGGTTTGCCGCTTCCATCGCAGTAGGTTGAGCCGCCGCTTGCGAACCAAGACCAAACAATCCAGTCGCAAGAGCAGTCTGCTGTTGTGCTAACTGAGGCGCAAGAGTTTGAGCACTTAATAAGTTCTGTGCTTGCTGTTCTTGGATAGCTTTCTCTAAAGCCAGTGCTTCAGGAGTACCACCGTAAGCCGTTGTCTGAGTACCCAGACGACCCTGTGCCGCTAGTCGATTCTCTAGCGCAATACGCTGACGCTCCTGCTCTGGTGCAGATGCCGCTTGCATTTGTTGGAATAACGACTGTGCTGTCGGTGTACCTTGTCCTAACAATCCAAGAGACTGCGCCAGTGCTTCTTGCGAGATGTCGCCAAACGCTGTAGTCTGTGGTGCAGTTTGTCCCGCAAGAGTACCTGCTCTTTGTGTTAACAAATTAGACAGCGCAGTTTGTTCTGGTGAAGTTGTTAATCCACCTTGAGGGCCAACACTGGCAGTACCTGCACGAGTGGTTACAGTAAACGGCTGAAACGCCGCCGCTTGACCACCACGAGTAGCGTAGTCGCTAGCCTGAGATTGGATTCCGGCACGAATGTCACCTACATTTTCAATAGCCTGTTGCAACCCAAGACCTGAAAGAGCACCTCCTGCAAGATTACCTGCAGTAGAACCCCCACTAAAGAAGTTGCCAATATCGTCAAGCAATGACATTAGTATGTTCCTCCGTCAATCGTACCTGCTGTCAATGTGCCTGTGATTGTAGCGGCAGAAGCAGTTAACGTTCCAGTAAATGTGGGGGATGCAGAGTCAGCTTTAGTTGCTACAGCAGTTTGAATAGCTGTGTATTCAGCATCAATCTCTGAACCTTTAATAATCTTTGCAGGGTTACCGGATGCTAATGTATCCTTCACTGCAAAGTTTGTTGTCTTTGTATAATTAGCCATTAGATAGTCCTTCCTACAATCGCTTGCGCTGTCATGCGCTGAATAGATACTGGCGCACCAGATACTTGCGCCTCAATTCCCAGTTGCACAACTTGACCGCCACCACTTGCATTCACTGTAGGACGGTTTACCAAGACACCTGCGTTAAACTCACCGATGTTGTACTCTGCAATGTTATACTCAGCAATCACCTGTGTTGACAAAGTGAATCGACGCTTCTTGTATGCATAAGAGTAATCATAACCCCAGTTAAGTGTAACGTCTGTTGCGCTACCACCGATGACGGTGATCTTCAAATTCTTTAGTAGCTTGAGATTTGATGGAGCACCGAAGTCAATGTAGTTGGTAAAGTACGACATCTGATAGTCATTACCGTTGTCAGTAAAACCATCATACAATGCAATACCTTGAAGTTTACCAAGTAATAATTGACCTGCACGAGTGCGGTGCAGTGCTTGTGGGACAATAGTGTCCCAAATAGTTGCTCTATGGCTACCATCTTCAAGTGGTGTACGCATGTCAAAGCAATACGTAATTGCTGTTTCAGGAAGATGCAAAAGATAAAATGCTTCTTCAGGTGAGTACACACTAAAGATATTTCCTGATTCGTTTTGTACGTAGGTTGTTAACTCTGTCCGTACATTCTTACTGATGTCACGCATAGGTGCAGACTTTTCTTGAATAGTACGATTAAGACTACGTACACCAGAGTCTGACAAGAACACAATATCTGTACCTGTAGTTTGCACAGAATCACGAGCAATACAACCAACACCAACAATAGTATCTGTAAGAGACATCGTAGCCGGATCTGTTGCGCCTTGATAGATTAAGATCTGACGCTTACCAAAGATAAACAAAAGGTTGTTGTGTATACCTAGTGCCGTGATTTCATCAGCACCGTCAGGCCATACCTTAGATACATCAATACTACCTGAACTACCTGTGTCCCACTTGAATCCAGTGAGGAGATCTGACCAGTACACAGTAGTGTTGTCTGTTGATGTATTGGCAACCCAGAGTCTACCGAATCCTGCCTGTACTACGTCTGCTTGAGGAACAGTACCGCTGTAGCCTGCGTTGTCTTCAATCTCATCGCAAGTGGTCCCATCATAATAAATAGGTTTACTACCCTTGCGGAACAAGTAATGTACACCGTTTAGTGTTGCGGCATCAAACAAGCCATCGCTTACGGTGTAGCCTGCAGGAGTAATGTCAGTAAGTGTTGTAGTTCCTTTGTACACCGCAGACGCTGAAGCACTAATTACTTCTGTCGTACCATCAGAGTCTACAAACTCCGAGATGTGTACAATACTGTCTGTGTCTGTTTCAGTCAGGTATGTCCAACCCTTACGAGCACCGATACGACCAAACTGGTCAATTACACAATTCTCTGCAACTAACGCAAACTGTTCAGGCAGTGACGTAGGAGAGTCTTGAGTGTTTAACCCAAAGAATCCCGGTGCTTGAATTGCAATACTTTGTAGAGGCTTTGCCATTATGAGTACCAGATCAACTCTTCAGGATTGAGATTTGCGTCGAATGCAATAGCATTACGTAGGTCTTCTTGTGCAAAGATTAACTGCTCTGCCGCTGACTGACCACCTGTTTCACCACGCTCACGAAGAGCATACGCAAAAGCTAATTGAATGATTGGTTGTGTTGGAATAACAGTTGCGTCAGTATCCTCAACAAGAACCTGATCACGCTTCACAGCATACACAGAGATAGTGTTAACAGCGTTAGGAGTCTGGTACAATCGCATACGAGAGTCCCCGTTACCATCAACACCATCAATCGCAAAGTACTGTACAGTTCCCTGTGCGTTGTCAGTACCTAAGTTAAGTTGATTGATACGCTGAAGTGACTTTTGATTTATAACTTGATTGGTTGTCTCGTTGTGTACGTAGAGGATCTTTGAACGAGTGCCGAAGTCTGTCAACGAGTACGTAGGAGTTCCCGCAACAGTCGTAATGTTAAACGTTGTACGTAAAGCAGTCCAGTCACTTGCGTTCTCAACAGACTGTAGAGCATCGTTGACGAAATCTCCAACGAGTCTTGAGTAGTCACTCTCGTTTACTGTTGTGACTTCATCTTCTCTCAAGCGTCTAAGGACTGAGTTAATAAGTTGAAGATATGTCATTTGCGTTTCCTACTTAAGAGAATATATTATACCATAGATTTTACTAAAAGTCAAGACCTTAACAAAGGATTCTTTAAAGAAAAATCTGAGAGCAACAACTGAGCAATGTCTAGTTGATCCTCTGGTGTTTCCTGTTGTGCGGCTTGACGGCTTGCTATCATTGTTGGGTCAATCTGTACGGGCTCACGAGGTTCTGGTTGAGGTAACCCAAGATTAAAACTTGGTAAATCAAAATCAGGTAAATCAATGTCGGGAGTATCAAAAGCAACATCTACACCCGAAAGATCAAAGTCTCTGAGATTAAGATCTGTCTTTAATACATCTGCAATGTTTAAGTCAAGTCCTTTAAAATCTAACTTACCTTTAAACTGTGGTGAGTACTGTTTAACGTAGTCTTCAATAAACCCAAGGTCAGGTACGTCAACGTCAAAGTCTGGAAGTTTACCAATTGTCCCTGCGTACAAGTCTTTAATAAATCCTGTGTCACCAAAGTCAATCTCAGGTACATTAATATTTGCAAGACCGCCAACTACGTTTAAGTCAGGTAGTGCTCCACCTTGATCATAGTATGTACGAGCACCCGCAATTAACGCATCTTGATCGCTAGCACCTTCAGACTTTTGCAAGATAGATTCAATACCTGCAAATCCAAATGCTCGTTCTGTTGGAGACTCTGCTCCTAAGTAGTTTACAACATCATCACCAAACTGGTTAGCCAAGATACGTTGTGTTGAGTTACCTGCGGCAAAGTCTGCGGCGGCTTTGTTGATGTCAAAGTTGTTAGTAATCTTTTGAGCAAACTCACTACCAACAACATCATCAAGCGCACTCTGCACACGAGTATCAAGTTGTAAATCTTTAGCAAAGTTTTGTCCGTAAGCTCCTACTAAAGTTTGTACAGGATCAGCCCCATCAGCAATCTGTGCCGCAGTAGTTACAGCTTTAGTTACATTTGGGTCAATCTTAACTTTAGTAAAATCTGTCGTAGCACTAAAACCTGCTGAGACTAGATCAGATGTTGTAATCTTTTGACCTGTAGCGGCCTTACTACCAAGTTGAATGTAAGCGGCATATTGCGGAACAAAAAAAGAAGCCGTAGCAATGACAGCAGGGTTTTTAAGTACAGCGTCAATGTCACCTTTAAATAAATCTTCTGCGCCTTGGCCTAACGCCTTAACAAAGTTTTCAGTAAAGTCAACAACACCGTCTACACCCTTTTTAACCGCCTTACCTACATCTTTAACTGCGGTTGTTACTGCATTCCATACTTTTTTAATAAAGAATTCAGGGTAGCCTGTCGTAGGGTTGATACTGTTGTCTGGGTGTCCTACTGTGTATTGATTGATATTAAGCTCACCTACAGTAAACAACTCTGTCAGTTGCTCTTGTAAGTTTGGGACAACATTAACTACCTGAACAGGAATAACAAACTCACCATTAGTTAAGTGAGCAGGGATAGCATTGTCTTGACTGTAAGCATACAGAGTGTTTTCAGGTCTAACAGTAAACTGCTCAGGATTCTGCCCCTGCATTTCAATAGCATTTTTAAGGCTATCAAACATTTCAGCAAGATCAGGATCTGTAGCAATAGGCTCAGGAATAACAATAGATCCAACTTCAATGAAGCCTACTTCTGTATCTGCACCACGCCCTTGCTCTTCAACTTCAGCAGGTACGTTTAACATTCCCAGTTCTTCTTCCATTATCTCACCACTTCTTACAAGACCAATAACGTGCTGTCAGTTTACTAGGAGGATTGGTGTCACACTTATGACGAGCACGGAAGCTCTTGCGTCTTGCAGGTTGATCTTTCTTAATTGTCATGTTAGGATCACCGAAGCGGATAGTCTTTGTTTTGTCGCCTTCTTTAGCCACAACAACAAACTTCTTACTACCGCCCGGAGTACGCTTAGGCTTGTTGTAGCCGCTTACACCTGCACGAGCTAGCTTCGGATCTTTAGACTTTGGCATTAGTATCTCCTACCTTTGGGCATACTTGATAACCGCTTCCAGTTGCTATCATCTTCAATAGCATTTTTGTATTGACCCTCAGAACTAATTGAAGTCTCTGCCTTTGGAGGGTTACTAGAATCAAAACAAATCTTTACACCATCTTTTGTTGTAGTACATTTCATCTTCTTATCTTTCTTGTTATCCATCTTAACCCCCTTGGATAATGTTGTTTTCTTCAATCAACGACACAAGCATCGTCATCTGTTGTGTAGCAAATGCAGAGATACTGTCGCCTTCACGCATCATAATGAAAGCATTGA
>ENA-OUOG01005221-OUOG01005221.1-marine-metagenome-genome-assembly--contig:-NODE-5221-length-10655-cov-4.681887_pt1 | contig 10655 bp, 21 predicted proteins | sample MGYA00248635_ERZ508505 | MGnify/ENA primary metagenome ERZ508505 (study PRJEB26176, sample SAMN06267871) | marine metagenome | isolation source: Saanich Inlet, British Columbia, Canada | place: Pacific...
TGGTTTGATGGAGGTAGGGGCCAATGAGTATTTAGAAATGATTGAGTTTTGTAAGCGTGATGTAGCAAAAGAACATGCAGAAGAAACACGGAGTCGTGGACGTCCGACTAAAAAGGTCCGCAATAAATATGTTGAGAATGGAGATTTGTATGGATGATATAGATCAAAAAGTAGGTGCGATGATTGGCGCAGCGTTTGCAGCCGTATTAATTATCGTGATGTTAGGTAGTTGGAAAGAGAATCAAGATACAGTACTGATTCAAGATATTGATGTGAGTGACTTGTATTTAGAAGCAGGCGAGCCACTACCAGAGATAGAGTTTGAAGATTCAATTTTACCGGACGTTTTACCTCCGCTGTATGAGGCAGAGCTTCCACCACTACAAGGAGAGGTTTAATGACAAGTTATGCAGATAGTTTAGTTGGGCAATATTTTCATATTTACGATGAGTATGGTTTAGCAGAAAACCAAGGCGTTGTTGTAGAAAGAGTAGGTGATGATTTTATATGCCAATACTTTAGCGCACTAACCGGAGAGCCAACAAATTCTAAATTACATAAACGTGATGATTTGTTTGATTGGAATTTCTTTGTAGACTTTGATGTTAAAGATCGTGAATGGCAATCACATAGTAAGATTAGAATGAATGAGTTAAAAAAACAATTTGAAAGGAATGATTAATGAGTGAATCAAAACCTTTTTTAGTAAGACTGACGCCACTAAGTCAGGAATTACTAAATACCGTATCAAAAGAAAAAGAAGTTACTAAAGCCAGTTTAATTAATGAATCTATTAAAAACTACTTAGGTAAAGACATTAATAGAAGATTGGATCAGTTAAAGTGAAACCAACACTAAGATATGAACTACCATATCCACCGAGTGTCAATAACTACTGGCATGCTTCTGGCAAGAGGCGATATATATCTCCTGCTGGAAAAAAATTTACCGAAGAGGTATTAGCTATAGTAATGGAGCAAGGATCAAAAGGATTTGGTGATAAGTCTCTTGGAATTAGTGTAATGATACATCCGAGATCTAAACGGATATTTGATTTAGATAACACCTTAAAAGCAATATTAGATGCATTAATGAAGGCTAACGTGTATGATGATGATAGCCAATTTGAATACATTGAGATTGCTCGAGGTGAAGCACGGGATGGCGGCGCAGCTGTTGTCCACATTTATGAATTAGAAAAGGAAGAACAATAATGGCACAAGATAACGGATATCAACCAAAACCAGGTACAGGTTCAGTATTTAAGAATGATCGTAAAGAACAAGATTGGCATGCAGATTGGCGCGGCAAGATTCTAATGCCAGATGGTAGTGAGCATTACTTAGATGTATATGACAATGTGAGTAAAGGTGGCGTGGAGTACAAAAGTGTACGAATTGGTAATCCTGTGGCGAACACCGCTGGGAAAGCACCAGTACAAAATACGCAGTCAGCGAGTCAGGCTCCAGCCGCAAACGTGCAAGACTTAGAAGATGATCTACCTTTCTAATGGCTGAAGTCAAAAATAAAAATAAACCGATTCCATCTCTTGCAGGGTATGGTGGAGTTAGGGCTTTGCAAAAGAACTTGGAGCGGTCTACAACGTTAGCAGCAAACAGAGAGGCTGTGTCCTACAGCCTTCTCAGTATTGCTAACACAAAACCAACAGATATTATGGAGTGGGACAGTGAAGGTAACATTAAGGTCAAGGCAAGCAAAGATATTCCTGAGCATGCATTACAGGCTATTAAAAGTATTAAGACTGTTACCAAGACCGATAAGGAAGGTAATTCTTACACAACTATTGATATTGAGCTTTGGGATAAAGTGGGTGTTCTAAGAATCTTAGCAAAAGCATCAGGTCTATTAGACAACCCAGAAGAATCAGATAAGCCATCAGTAATTGGTATTAACGTAAAGGCACCGGAGGAAACAACGTATTATGAAGAACCTAAACAGTCCAGCGAGACTGAAAGCGATGAAGGCACTGGAGGATTTCAAGGTGGCGAGACAGAATCTGAAACACACGGATTGGATTAAAAAAGTATTAGACAATCCAAAAAAACACTTTGAAATTGTGGTAAGATTTGCACAAGAAGCAAAAAAAAGATTAGGAAATAAAGATGAGTGATCCAAAAGACATCCAAGTTGGTGGCGACCATTATAAGCGACATACCATTCAACCAATAGATGTAATGCAAGAATATTTATCAGATGAGGCCTATGAAGGATTCTTATATGGTAATATAATAAAGTATGCACTACGATGGAAAAACAAAAACGGTGTTGAGGATTTAAAGAAGTTACAACACTATGTCGCCTTTTTAGTAAAACAATTGGAGACGAAAGATGGAACTTAAATTAAAGATCGATCAACTGCGTGATGAGTTTGCTATGGCGCATATGAATAATAACAGAGTAATGGAAATTATTGATACGTTATGGAAAGAGAATCAAGAACTCAAAGCAAAGATGATGATGAAGTTTAAAGACATAGACGATGAGCAATAAAAAAGAACGCAGTAAGAAAAGTTTAGCTGGTCCAGGCATTGATCTTGATTTCAGTGGCGCACGTACGACTTATAACTTTCTCCAAAGTAACGCATTTGTTCGCGGACTAATGGGTCCTGTAGGTTCGGGTAAATCCTACGCGTGTGCAGCTGAAATTATGATGAGAGCGGTAAAACAAAAACCATCACCCGTTGATGGTATTCGTTACACAAGATTTGTAATTGTCAGGAACTCTTACCCTGAATTAAAAACAACAACGATTAAAACATGGCAAGAGCTATTTCCTGAAAACACTTTTGGTCCGATGTTATATACACCTCCAATCACGCATCACATACGCCTACCCTCCCGAGGTGATGCCGCAGGTATAGACTGCGAAGTGATCTTTTTAGCATTGGACCAACCTAAAGATGTACGTAAACTATTATCATTAGAACTTACAGGAGCATGGGTCAATGAAGCAAGAGAATTACCAAAAGCTGTTATTGATGGTCTCACTCATCGTGTTGGTAGATATCCAACTCAACGCGATGGAGGGCCTACTTGGCATGGTGTTTGGATGGATACTAACCCCATGGATGACGACCACTGGTGGTTTCGTTTAAGCACTAAAGAACCGATCACAGGTAAATACGGATGGGACTTCTTCCAGCAACCTGGTGGAGTCGTAGAAGTATCCCCAGAAGAATTGCCTGAGAACCCTGAAGCCAACGATCATATATTTGCAGGCGGTCGTTGGTGGAAGATTAATTCCAGAGCTGAGAACGTCAACAACTTACCCGGAGGTTATTATAACCAGATGTTAGGTGGTAAGAATTTAGACTGGATACGCTGTTACGCAGAAGGTAAATTTACATACGTACAGGAAGGCAGACCTGTATGGCCAGAGTATGATGATCAGTTAATGAGTTCATCAGACGTGGAATACGATCCAACGTTACCATTGCATATTGGATTAGACTTTGGTTTAACACCAGCAGCCGCAATCGGGCAACGATTAGCAAATGGCCGTTGGATTATTCTGCATGAAATTGTAACAGAAGATATGGGGCTTGAACGATTTGGTCAACAACTCTTAGCCGAGATTAATGCTAAGTATCCTAAAGCACAATTACTCGTTTGGGGAGATCCGGCTGGTATGCAGCGTGATGCAATCTATGAAGTTACTGCATTTGATTACTTACGTACCTTAGGATTAAAAGCACAGCCTACTGCATCAAACAACTTTAAAGTACGACGAGAAGGTGCCGCCGCTCCAATGCAGCGATTAATTAATGGTAAACCTGGACTATTAGTACATACGTCTTGTAAACGTATCCGTAAATCATTATCCGGTGGTTATCATTTTAAGCGTGTTGCTGTCGGTGCAGGACAAGAACGATTTAAAGACAGTCCCAATAAGAATGAACACTCACACGTGGGTGATGCATTTGGTTACCTACTACTCGGTGGTGGTGAACATAAACGTATGACTAAATCAGCAATTTCTGCAAATACCTTAATATCACAAACAGTCGTAAATTCAGACTTTGATATATTCAATTAGTCAAGAACATCTTGATGAGTATATGCCTACAGTTAAGGGCGTTACTTATCATGCATTTAAATACGAACATTTAAATAATTTTGAAGGATTAAATGATGACACAGCTTTTCAAGTTTCTCAACATGATAGAAAACGGCGTGTGGTTTATCAGTCTCAATGTGGTCCTTGCATTACTGCAATGCATAACAATATTCCTATCGCTATTTTTGGCACTGTCATTATATGGGAAGGCTTGGGTGAGGCGTGGTCTTTATTCTCAGAAAAAGCAAGGCGATATCCAATCGCGATGACGAAGGGTGCTAATACATTTTTTGATATATGTGAGATATTATTTTCTTTACATCGTATACAAATTACTGTAAGATCCACTGATAGACGTGCTGTTTCGTGGGCAAGATGTTTAGGATTTAAATCTGAAGGTCTTTTAAAAGAGTATAGCACAGATAAAACAGATTATTATATTATGAGGAGATCCTAATGGGTGGAGCATTTGGTGGCGGTAAGCCAGATACATCAGCAGCAGAAGCACAGCTGGCTCAGCAAAGAGCAGAAACAGAACGTATGCGTATGCAAGCACAAGACGAAAAGCGTGACTTACAAGAACAAATGGCATCAAAGCGTCGTGCTAAAACCCGTGGCGGTAAACGCATGCTGTTGTCAGATACCCGCTTAAACCCAGAGTTAGGCGTTGAAGAAGATCAAACAACCTTAGGAGGCTAGTATGGCAGCTCTTGACTTTGGTATGGCCTTAGCAAGAGGTATGTTACCTAAGGCTGAAACAGCGCAAAAGGATTTATTAAATCTTGCTGGTGGTCGTAATGTATTTAAATCAGAAGACTGGTGGAATACACAAGTTGATAAACAGATTGAATCTGGTTATCGAGAAGTAGCACGTACCGCTAAAGATTATCTTATGCCGTCAGGTGAATATCAAAGAGAAAAAACACAAACAAGTTTTCAGTCAGGTCGATACTTGCCTGGATTGGCTGGTTTGCCAGGAAGCTTCGTGCCTGGACCATCTTACTCTATGTTTGGTATGCCAACAACAGGCAGAACAGTCATAAGCCATACAGCACCTGAAGGTGCAGTCAAGCGTGGTGGTCAATTTGTAACACGCGATATTCCTATCTTTGGGACTAATGCTCAGCGTGAAGATTTTACTGCGGGTGAATTATCAGACATTGAGTCAGCTGCGAAACGTGGTGCAGAGCAAGCAAAGCGTACATCTGCTGAAACAAAATCCAGTAAGCGTAGATTATCAAGAGCAACTGGTGGTTTGATGGGTAAAGCGAGACAACCTGGCGATGCGCCAGTTACAGGGTTGCCAGCATTAGGTGAAGGTGGATTAGGTGTTGAAGGATCAATTTTAGGAGGAGCTTTTAAATTATGAAAAAAGGTTTATATCACAACATTAACAAGCGTAAAAAAGAGGGTACTAGTAGATCTAAAGCAGATTCTACTATTTCACCTAAAGCTTACAAGAATATGGTTTCTGGTTTTAAGAAGAAATAATATGTGGTCACATCATTTTTATTGGGGATTCAATTTAGGATTTGAGATCTACGAGGGAGAAGTCGATGGAGACCCGGTAGATTACTTTTTAATTAACTTAGGACCATTGCGCATTCAGAAAGCTGAGTGGGCATGATTGAATGGCATGAAATATATTTTGCTCCTATTAACCTTTATAACGCACCTAGGATTTACCATGGATAATTCGTTTACAGAAATGCTCAAGCAACTAGAAAACAGGTACAGTAAAGGATATAATCCAATGACATTTACCTGGGCGCCACACAAGTCAGTAGAGCGTGGAACTCCCACATTAGGATATGGTCATAAGATGACTGATGCAGAACTAAATAGTAAGAATGTGATCGTTGGTGGTAAAACATTTCCGATGGATAACATTACAACCAAAGATGCTGAAAAGATATTTAAATTAGATTGGAAAAGATCTAACCAAGAAGCAGAAAAGTGGATTGGCCCTGAATGGAAAAACTTAGATCCAGCGAAACAGGCTATTACATCTGAGTTATTTTTTAATATGGGATGGAAGACAGCATCTAAATTCACAAACTACAAAGAAAAATTACTTGCTAATGATCCTAGTTTTATTGATGAGATTAATCGAAAAGGTGTAGGTAATCGAGTGAATGAAATTAAGAATTGGTATAACAATTATCAAACAAAAGAATTTACTGGATCGCAAGCAATCAATAGCAAACAAGCAAATAAGATTAATCAAGATATGACGGATGTGTTTAAATAATGGACAAATATAGAGGCGCATATTCTGTACGTGAGATTGAGCAAGTCCGACTTATTGAAGGTCAAGCTTTTGCTACTGGACACATGCACGACTTTGATAATCCATTACTCAATGGAGAAAGTATTGACATTGCTATTGCATTCCCACAAGGAATGAATCCTGTATTTAATATTAAAGGATTATCTGATGGTGATGCAGTAGGGTACTTATATGAAGGTTCAAGTGTTACTGGTGGAACAGCAATGACCATTATCAATAAAAACCGATCAAGCACTAAGGCTAGTCAAGCAGTTGCTTTACTTAACCCAACAGTATCATCGTTAGGTACACCAATACTTCAAGAAATATTGCTAGGTGGTTTAGGTAAAAAAGGTGGCGGGGATGAGTCAGGAAATGGCAATATTGTTTTGAAAGGTTTAACAACGTACTTGTTTAGATTAACCAATCAAGATACAAATAATAATGACCATGCTGCTGAAATTATATTAAATTGGATTGAATAAAGGATAATTAGATTATGATGAGATTAAAAGCAGAAGATGTATTAAAGCGGCACGAAAAAGCTTTAATCAAAAAAGAGGACTTTAGAAACCTATATGAAGAAGCATATGAGTTTGCATTGCCTCAACGTAATCTATATGATGGACATTACGATGGTAAAGTGGGTGGAACTAAGAAGATGAATCGTGTATTTGATTCTACTGCTATTAATTCTACACAGCGATTTGCTAACCGCATGCAATCTGGTATCTTCCCTCCACAACGTAAATGGTGTCGATTAGAGCCAGGGACAGATATTCCTGCGGATCGTAGAATGGAAGCGCAAGCAGCATTAGATGTATACTCTGATAAGATGTTTGCTGCATTAAAACAATCTAACTTTGATATTGCAATTGGTGAATTTTTACTTGACTTATGTGTTGGTACCGCAGTAATGATGGTACAACCTGGTGATGATGTTAATCCATTAAACTTTATTCCTGTACCACAATACCTTGTTTCTTTTGAAGAAGGTGCTGATGGACAGGTAGATAATGTATACAGACGTATGCGTATTAAAGGTGAAGCAATACAAAGACAATGGGCTGATGCTAAAATACCAAGTGACTTACAAAAAAAGATTGATGATAAACCAACAGATGATGTGGAATTAATTGAAGCGACAATCTTTGATGCTAAGCGTGGTGACTATTGCTATCATGTTATTCATAAACAATCTAAGACAGAACTTGTATATAGACGTATGGAAGTTAGCCCATGGATAGTATCACGATACGCTAAAGTAGCAGGTGAGATTTATGGACGTGGACCATTAATTACTGCATTACCCGATGTTAAAACATTAAATAAAACATTAGAGCTAGTATTAAAAAATGCATCGTTAGCAATTGCAGGTGTGTATACAGCAGCTGATGATGGTGTGTTGAATCCTAATACTGTTAAGATTATGCCAGGTGCAATTATTCCTGTAGCACGTAACGGTGGACCACAAGGTGAATCACTAAGACCATTACCTAGATCAAGCGATTTTAATGTGTCACAAATTATTATGAATGACTTACGTCAAAACATTAAACGTATCTTACTTGATGAGTCGTTACCACCAGACAATATGTCAGCTCGATCAGCAACAGAGGTGGCAGAACGTATGAAAGAATTAGCACAAAACTTAGGCTCTGCGTTCGGTAGACTGATTAATGAAACCATGGTACCATTAGTTACCAAGATGCTGGATGTCATGGATGAGCGTGGATTAATTGATTTACCATTAAAAGTAAATGGTTTAGAAATAAAGATAGCACCGATTGCACCATTAGCAATGTCTCAATCAATGGAAGAAGTAGAGAAAGTATTACAATATGCACAGATCGTTCAGTCAGCTGGACCAGAAGCCGCAGCTACATTGAAAGTAGACGAAATGATGGACTTTATTGCAGAACAGTTAGGTATACCACAGCGCATCAGAACAACCAAAACTGAACGCATTATTGCACAACAGCAAGCAATGGCAATGGCACAACAAGCAGCTGAACAAAATCCAGAAGCTGCTGCTCAAGTTGCTGGGGAGATGATGCAACAACCACAAGGATAAAGTATGGCTGGATGGGAAGATTTAGAACAAGCATTACCTCTTGATATTAGAGATGTAAATCAAAAAAGAGATGACATAGATCGTTTATGTCTTAGAGTTTTAGGCGACGAGGATGGGGAGAAGTTAATTAAATGGCTGCGTGAAGCAGTTGTTGAGCAACCCGTTGCTTTGCCGGGTAGCGATCCAAGCTACGCATATTATAGAGAAGGACAAAATAGTATCGTAAAGGATTTACAAGCAAGGTTAATTAGAGCAAGGAAATTATAATGGAAGAAGCAATCGAGCCTAGTGTTCAGGAAACTGAATCTACTGGCTTACTCGATGGAGCAAATCCTGAGCCAGAAGAAACAGAAGTTAATCCCAACGAAGTAGAAATAGATCATCGTGATCCTGAAGAAGTTAAAGCAAAAGAAGAGTTTGCTGTAAAAGAAGCAGGTGAAGATGATGAGCCTTTAGAGCGACCAGACTGGTGGCCTGAAAACTTTTGGAAAGGTGACGATAATGCACCCGACCTAGAAGGTATGGCTAAGTCATGGAAAGACTTACGTAAGCAAATTTCACAAGGTAAACATAAAGCCCCAGCCGATGGTGAGTATGATACATCAGCATTTGGTGACATCGCAGAAGATGATCCGGTTCGCGGACATGTTATGAACTGGGCAAAAGAGTATGGTGTTAGCCAAGCTGCATTAGACGATTTGGTTGGTCAAGTTGTTGAGCAGCAAATGATTGGGGCGAAAGAAGCATCAATCAACGTTGAGCAAGAAAAGAAAATGTTAGGTCCTAATGCTGATGCACGTATTCAAGGCATGGTAAAATGGGGAGCTAATCTTGTTCAAAAAGGTGTATGGTCAGCTGATGACTTTGATGAGTTTAAAGTAATGGGTGGTACTGCAAAAGGTATTGCTGCATTAGAAAAGCTGAGAGCATCGTACGAAGGTCGTATCCCTACCGAAACTACTCCAGTAGACGGTACACCATCTAAAGAAGAATTGCAACAGTTAGTTGCGGATCCAAAATATCAAACCGATCCATCCTACCGAGCTAAAGTCGAGCGCGCATTCCAGCAAGTCTACGGCTAAATCTCTTGTAATATAGGCCTTTTTATGGTAGTATACACACTAAGGCCTATTACATATTCATGTAACCCTTGACGCAAGTAATCTTGTCGACCGGCTATCGTAAATAGCAAGCACGGCCCAGAAGTATTCTGGCATACCACAGCGATTAATTTATTTTATTAATTACTAAGGAGCTAATAATGGCTATTGGATTATCTAATGCTTTTGTTACCCTCTTTGATGCCGAAGTTAAACAGGCTTACCAAGCTAAAGCACAGCTTGTTGGTGCAGCTAGACAAAGACGCGGCGTTGAAGGGTCAACAGCAAAATTTCCGAAAGTGGGTAAAGGCGTAGCAACATTACGTATTCCACAAACAGACGTAACACCTTTAAATGTGGATTTCTCACAAGTAACAGTAACAATGGAAGATTGGAATGCAGCAGAATATTCTGACATCTTCATGCAACAAAAAGTAAACTTTGACGAAAGACAAGAGTTAGTGCAAGTTGTGGCTAACGCTATTGGTCGTCGTCAAGATCAGTTATTAATTGATGCTTTAACAGCATCTTCAACATCAAACACTGTGTCAAACGACATTGGTGGTACAGATACTAACCTTAACTTAGATAAGCTTTTAGCTGCTAAGAAAGCGTTAGATGCTAAAAACGTACCTCCAGCAGATCGTCACATGGTTATTCATGCTAACAACCTATCTTCTTTACTAGGTGAAACAGAAGTAACATCATCTGACTTCGCTTCAGTTAAGGCTTTAGTTAACGGTGAAATCAATACATTCTTAGGCTTCAACTTCCATGTATTAGGTGATCGTGCAGAAGGTGGTTTAGCAGTTGATGGTTCTTCAGACAGAACAATCTGGGCATTCCATAAAGATGCTTTAGGTTACGCTGAAGGCATGGGTCCTAAAACAGAGATTAACTACGTACCAGAGAAAACATCGTTCTTAGTGAACTCAATGTTCTCAGCTGGCGCAGTAGCAATCGATGCTGAAGGTATTGTTCAAATCACATGTCGTGAAGCTTAATAAGGAGATAATACATGGCTTATACTAAAGACAATTTGCAACCTATCGGTGGCCAGTCTAAAGCAGGTAATGCTCCGCAGATGTGGTCATATACAGCACCAGCAGCTGATGCTCTTGCTGATATTAACAC
>ENA-OUOG01005222-OUOG01005222.1-marine-metagenome-genome-assembly--contig:-NODE-5222-length-10654-cov-6.337525_pt1 | contig 10654 bp, 9 predicted proteins | sample MGYA00248635_ERZ508505 | MGnify/ENA primary metagenome ERZ508505 (study PRJEB26176, sample SAMN06267871) | marine metagenome | isolation source: Saanich Inlet, British Columbia, Canada | place: Pacific...
TCTAAGTGAAAAAGAGATTAATAAAGCAGTAAAATGGTTTTACTATTCTCAGATTAGACAGCGTTACATCTCTCAGCTACAGCAAAAGTTAGATAAGGATGTTAAAATTGCTGCCAATGAAGAAAATCCGTTTGATCAAATGATTAATCAAATTAGTATTGACCGTCCTTTAGAAATCTCCAAGGAAGAGTTTATTGGCGCTACTGTAAGTAATGCGCTATGGGGGCTGATGCGTTTCTATTTTAAAAGCAAAGAGGCTAAATGTCTTACTACAGGCGTGAACATTAGAACTAAGATGGGTAAGAAGTACTCATTAGAATGGGACCACATTTTCCCCTATTCAGTGCTTAAGCAGAATGGCTATTCTATGAACGTCTCTAAAAAATATTCTCTAGCTCAGGAAATCACCAATAGGGCTGTTCTCACAGCTACAGAAAACAGAACTAAGAGCAATACCCAAGCAGAAGACTACTTAGCCCAAGTGGTAGATAAATTTCCTCAAGCATTGTCTAAACAAGTTATTCCAGAAGACCAAGAATTGTGGAAGCTAGAGAATTTTGAATTGTTCCTAGACAAACGCAGAGGGATGCTGGCAGATGAGCTAAACCATTTCCTTGAGCATCTAGACGCTACGGAAGAAACACAGCAGACATCTGATTTAATGAGCATCATACAATCTGGGGAAAATAGTGAAGTGGAATTCAAGACCACCATGCGTTATGATGTGCGTGAAAACAAAATCAACAAAAAACTGGAAGAAGTTATCCTCAAGACTATTGCTGCATTTAGCAACAAAGATGGCGGAACCCTAATTATGGGTGTAGATGATGACATGAACATCATTGGTCTTAGTAACGACTTAAAAACACTCAAGAATGGCACTAAAGATGAGTTTGAGCTTCATTTTAGGAACATAGTCAATAGTGCTTATGGGGTGAAGTTCGCCACGAATAACCTAGTGGTAGAATTCCCTGTATTAGAAGATACAGAGATATGTACTGTGGAGATCAAGCCTGGTGTTGAACCACTGTATACAGAAGTGTCTGATAAGAATGGTAACCGTAGTAAAAAGTTCTATGTAAGAAGCGGTAACTCTTCCCAGGAAGTGCCACTAGATGAACTAGCTTCGTACATCAACCAAAGGTTTATCTAATGAGTGTTTCAACAAATATTAAGTCCATCAGGGACACAATGAGAAAAGATGCAGGTGTTGATGGTGATGCCCAGAGAATTTCTCAGATGGTATGGATGCTGTTCTTAAAAATATTTGCAGACAAAGAACAGGAATGGGAATTGGTAATGGATGAGTATCAAAGCCCAATTCCAGAAGAGTTTAAATGGCAAAACTGGGCAGCTGATGAAGAAGGGCTTACTGGTGAAGAGCTCATGGAATTCATTAATAACAGATTATTTCCTGCTCTAAAAGAATTAAAGAACAACTTCAGTCCCCAAGCTAGAATCATAAGGTCTGTATTTGAAGACACCTATAATTACATGAAGAACGGAACATTATTCCGTCAAGTGATTAATAAGATCAATGAAATAGATTTCAATAGTTCTTCCGAGAGCCACCTCTTTAATGATATTTATGAGACGATTCTTAGAGAGTTACAGTCTGCAAAGTCATCTGGTGAGTTCTATACTCCACGTGCAGTCACTCAATTCATGACAGACATAATTGACCCGCAATTAGGGGAGACTGTTTTGGATCCTGCCTGTGGTACTGGTGGTTTTTTAACTTGTAGTATTGATCATGTGCGTAAACAAGTCAGCACCGTTAAGGATAGAGAGGTTTTACAATCTGCTATCAGAGGAGTAGAAAAAAAACCATTTCCTCATTTGTTATGCACTACAAACCTGATGCTTCACGGTTTTGATTTGCCTTCTGTTACAAGAGGTAATTTTTTGAATAAAGCATATTCAGATTGGGGAGCAAATGATAGAGTAGATGTCATTTTAAGTAATCCTCCGTTTGGTGGTGAAGAGCCTGACGGTACGGAAACTAACTTTCCCAAGAAATTCAGAACTAAGGAAACAGCTGATTTATTTTTGGCTCTTATCATAAGACTTCTTAAACCTAATGGAAGAGCAGCAGTGGTACTTCCTGACGGAACATTATTTGGAGAAGGGGTTAAGACCAGAATCAAGGAAGAGTTACTAGAGAAGTGTAATCTACACACTATTGTAAGGCTTCCTAAGAATGTGTTCAACCCAGTCTCTATTAGAACTAATCTTTTGTTTTTTGACAAAGGATCACCTACCAAAGAGGTATGGTACTATGAACATCCATATCCAGAAGGACAAAAGAGTTACAATAAGTCTAAGCCTATAAACATCAACGAATTTGACGCTGAAAAAACGTGGTGGAACAATAGAGAGGAGAATAAGTATGCTTGGAAAGTTTCAATTGAACAAATTAGAGAAAGGGGTTATAACCTTGATATAAAGAATCCCTATCAGGAGGTTAATGAGCTTGCAAGCCCAGCAGAATTGCTGGAAAATTATAGAGTAACAGAAAGCAAAATCAGCTCTACACAAGATAAGATCATCAACGTGTTAAATGAAGCTCTAAAATAATATGAAGTTATTAGAGCATTTCAAAGAACTAAGCCTGTACCCTAATAATGCAGAAGAACTGAAAGGATTGATACTTCAGTTGGCTATCCAAGGCAAACTCACTAAAGGTTGGAGAGTAAATAACCCTAACACAGAGCCAGCTTCAGAACTCCTTAAAAGAATTGAAGCTGAAAAGCAACAGCTTATAGCTGATAAAAAGATAAAGAAAGAAAAGCCTTTACCTCCTATAGAAGATGATGAGATACCTTATGAGTTACCTGAAGGGTGGGTTTGGTGTAGATTAGGTACTTACACACATAATTTTGGACAAAAGAAGCCTGACAAGGCTTTTGAATATATTGATGTTGCTTCCATTGATAATCACCTAGGAGTAATTAGGTCTGATTTAAATGTAGTTAAAGCAAGCGAGGCTCCGTCAAGAGCAAGAAAAATAATAGAAAAAGGTTGTGTCATATACTCTACAGTACGGCCTTATCTATTAAATATTGCATGTGTTGATAGAGATTTTGAATTTGAAGCAATTGCTAGTACAGCTTTTGCAATATTAAACCCCATACAAGAATGTTCTCCTAGACACCTTTATTATACTCTAAGATCCCCTTTTTATATTGAGTATGTAGAAAGCTTCATGAAAGGAGTGGCATATCCTGCTATTAATGACAAAAATTTACTAAATGGTCCTATTCCAGTTCCTCCATCAGAAGAACAAAAAGCCATAGTAGAGGTAGTCAATACTTTATTTAAAGAAGTAGAGCAATTAGAAACTCTGACTAAAAAAAGGATACAGCTAAAGGAAAGCTTTGTGGTTTCAGCATTAAATAAACTTACAGAGGCAAAAAATACTCAGCAAGAATGGAATTTCCTTCAACAACACTTCTCAAGTTTTTTTACTGAAAAGAAAAACATTAAAAGTTTAAGAGAAACCATTCTTCAATTAGCCGTTCAAGGCAAACTCACTAAAGGTTGGAGAGTAAATAACCCTAACACAGAGCCAGCTTCAGAACTCCTTAAAAGAATTGAAGCTGAAAAGCAACAGCTTATAGCTAAGAAGAAGATCAAGAAAGAAAAAACTCTACCTCCTGTAGAAAATGATGAGATGCCTTACGAATTGCCTGTGGGTTGGAAGTTTACAAGACTTGGTTCTATTATCAAGATTTCCTCAGGTGATGGATTAACTTCAACAAACATGGATAAAGATGGCTCCATCCCTGTTTATGGGGGAAATGGAATAACAGGTTATCATTCTAAGTTTAATGTTTCAAAGCCTGAAATAGTTATTGGTAGAGTTGGATACTATTGTGGTAGTATTCATTTAACTGAAGAGAAAGCATGGGTTACTGATAACGCATTTGTTACAAAATTCTCTGAACAGAATATCTATAGAGGTTATTTAGTTTGGTTATTAAAAGGCACAAACTTGAAAGAGAATGAGAATGCCACAGCACAACCAGTAATATCAGGAAAGAAGATTTATCCAATAGTTATAGGCTTTCCTCCATTAGAAGAACAAAAAGCTATAGTAGAAAAAGTAAACTCTCTCATGGCTTTATGTGATGAACTAGAGCAACAAATAGAAACAAGTAATATTCAAATTGAGCAGCTTATGCAATCATGCGTGGCAGAAGCATTAGCATAGTGGATAACTTTTAGTTCTTCACAAAACTTGGAAGTGACCATCTATTAGTTGGAGGTTTGTAGAAAATAACAGTTATGAACCGTATTCAGAGCACCCCTATTTACCAAAATGATGACTTCACACTAACCTTACATCTTGTTCAAAAGGAAGATGTCATAACCCACCACTTTGAAGTATCTACGCCTAATGGAACCTTTATTGATGATGATTTTCTAGTTAGTTCCATTTACATGCTGCGCAGTATGGATTCTTTAATGAACCCGTTAGGAGATTTAAATTTGGACTAACCCAACTTAACAGCAGTAAACACTAGCTTTCACATCTCCGGTAGGGAATTAATTGTACAATAAATCCTTAAAAAACCCACCAACATTTCTGCCGGCGGGTTCTAATTAAAACAATCTGGTCGCTAGTGCTAATAACAGGTAGGCCAATAAATAACGTCCTGTTATAACATAAGCTGCCATAAAGGGATACTCCTCTCTATAGGTACTTTTCATACCTGCATAGAAATAGGCAAGCAACCCATTAAATAGTAATAATGAGACTACAACAGAAAAGCTAGTCATCTGCTAGAAGTATTAACTGCTCTATACCAGCATACCTGTCTAAGTAACTGTCTACATAACTACTTTTATTGGCTTCAGTAAGCAGGTTATACAAATTCCACAAAGAGATGCTTCCATCTTCTTCTGAGGAAAAATGTTCATCCATGAAGTATCCACGTACTACTTTGGCCATCTGCTGATCTCCTAACCAACTACTGGTATCAATCTTGGGGTTGTAAAAGTCACTGCGTACTTTACCAACAAACTCCCAAAATTGCACTTCACTTAAGTAGGTATCTGCCCATACTTGTAATTTTTGTACTTCCCTTTCAGGATGGAAAGAAGCACATAAGTTGTAGACGTCCAAATACAAGTCGTCTGTATTACGGGTATGGATTTCCTTCACATAACCGTCTGCAAAAATGCAGAGGTTACTACATACATGTACCTGAAACCCAATGGCTACTTTAAACTTCTGCGGCGTTGTCTTGCCGTGCATCTTGTCTTGGTTAAAGGCTTTCACACCTGCTACTACAAGATTCACCACTTTACCATCAATGACCTTGGTAATGGAAGGCACTTGTACCAAGAACATCATACGTTCATAATACAAAGTCTTCTCATGATCCAATAACTCTATAGGTTTCTTGTGCATGGCCTCAGGAATACGTCCCTGTATGGGATGACTCACTCTTATCTGTGGTTCTGGTATGTAGGTATCCTCAAAATACATCTGTACAGCATCACGCGTCTGTTTTACAAACTCATAATGAGCAATGGCCACTTCATTGTCTTTAGCAAAAACTGGGATGATGTGGTCTTTCTTCATTTCAGCAACACTAGTGCTGGTAGTATTCGCTACGATAAATTGGTTCTTAGTTTCCATAAGCGTTGTGGTAGTCTTTTACGTGATTAGTACTTAATGAAGCAGGTGTTTTAGGCGTATCATCCGCCCATTTCAATAAGCGTTTACCTACTTCCTCTGTAATTAAGAATGGTGTTTCCATAGGAAAGAGACCTGTACGGTCTTTTACAGCTGTTGCTTTATGATCCATACCTATGCTTAGCACGGTGGTGAACTCATAATCTATACCGTCACGCTGTACGGGCTTCATCCCTACTTTTTGCGGTACTGCCCTACCCTTATCATCTTTATTAAGGGAATACTCTTGTTTACTACGCATTGTAGCTATAACATGCATAGGCATAGAAAGCATGTGCTGCACTAACGCATTGTGTCTTGGTGTAATCTTCGCCCAATTGGCAAAGCTGTTACTGCCTGTACTACTGCCGTGCATTTCCAGTATACCACCATTACCTTCCCACTCATGGGATAAAGAATCAATAACAATGGTTTCTATACCATTAGCTACACAGACATCAATAGCCTCCTTGTAACGCTCAGGTGTAAAGGGTGCTGTTAACTGCAATACTTGGTAGTTCCCAAGGGAAGAGTACAAGTGTGCACTGCCGTTCTCTGTATCTACGATAGCTATATTATCATTACGTGTAAGACCAAATGCTAAACGTAAAGCACTATAGGTTTTACCGCTTCCTGAAGCACCTTGCAGTGCGATGCGCATGTAAGATTTGCTCTTACTAGCTCTTTCTAATTTCATAAACTTTAAAAATGAAAAAGGCGGATGTTCTCACACCCGCCAGGTTTAACTTATGATGCTGCTACATACATGTTCCGGTGGTGCAGCATCTTACTCTCACCGGTGTTATAATCTGTTACTTCAAAGGGTTCAACTTCCTGCTTAGTGATATTACCAGGAAGGGTATGTCCAATGAGTTGTTGGGCCAATTCTTCATCAATTGCAGCAAGTACTCTAGCTTTCTTTGTGATGAAGTAGGTTCTTCCAGATGTTTTACTTGACTTAGGAATGAGTTCACTCTCTAGATGTAGGAACACACGATTTTTGCCACTAACACCTTCACGGGTGCTGTAGCCTGTAATAGTTACCATAAGACTTAAGATTTTTTTAATGAATGCTGATCAAGAGGAACAGCTTTTAGTCCTGTGAGATGTTAAGTTGAGTGCAGCTCATAAAACCTCTTCACAACTGTTAGCAAGAGGAACAGCTCATAGTATCCCATAGAAAAGAGAAGCAAGAGGAACAGCTTATATCGTTTATTTAAACAACTGTTAAACCGCGAGTGGAACGAAGCGGAAATATGTTACGATAGAGGGGGCACCTGCAGACTGTGTTATTGTAGGGGGACTATTTACTAACTTCCCTTGCGCATACCAAGTATATACTATAATGGCAAGTCAAAACTTTGATGAAACTCTAACTAAACGCCAACAAGACGATTTAGTGAATTTAGAGTTGAATCACTTAAAACGAATCCTTAAAATCAATTTAAAAATTGATTGTCATGAGGATGACGTTGAATTTAAAGATGGTGTAATGAAAGAACTTGATCATTCTCTTTATTACCCATATGCCTCATTGTCCTCTAACTTAAGAATGGACTATTTCAATTCTCATGTAAATACCTTTTTACCATGCGATTCTGATTCAATAGAAAAAATCAAATCTATACTGATAACGCACTCTGCAACTAATAGTATTTGGCATAACCTAGAACCAAAATCCATAAATACCAACAAGCTAGTTGCATCAAATATTGATTCAAAATCCTATGAAAGTGAGACATTTTTTAAACAGTATGGAAACGTACTGCATATTAAACTCCTTCATTTCTCAGCAGAGTTATGTTACATACACTCAAGTAACATACGACAACGAATAATTAGCTCTATAGTTACATTCTTGAAAGAGTTTGAGTTAAGAACAAAAAGTCTAATGTTGAGCAATGACTTTGATAAGTCTCAAATTACTATATCCGATGAATTGTGCCTTCTTATGTATGCTTTTAAGACGGTAGACCAAAAAATTGATGCTGCTGACACCAATAAGGCTAGAACCTATCTATACTATGGTGTTTTTAAGGAAACCCTGATTCAGATAAAAGAATTTATGGACGAATTGTCCTTACTAATGATTCAACCAAATCAAGCTGCAGTCATCCCTGAAAGTCCTAAACAATCGTCAAAGGCACTTTTTAAATTTTTAAGTTGGGAAAAGTCAATTCTACTAAAATGCTATTTAAGAGAATATTCCGAATCAGAAGACCATGGTGAAGCTTTTGAATTTGATAATAATTGGTACTCCGTATTTACTGGATCAACTCAAGTGCATATTGCTTGGCACGCTCCATCTACACATCTAGTTTCTTTTCTAATGGATATACACGCGGCAACAAAATATCAGGTAAAAAATGCAATTATTAACCCTCTAATTAACCCCCAGTTTAAAGAGCCTCAGTGGAAAAAGATGAATTTTATTAAATTAGTTTTAGACGATGAAGAAAATTCACTTCTTGACGTCCAATTCATAAAAAGGCGGAGCATAAGCGGCAAAGACTACAAGTCTTTTCAGTTGTTGAAGATTGAAAGTGAAACTGAGTCCGTTTTAAAACTAAAGGATGCTGCTGAGATGACTCCAACCCATCAGTTACTGATTAAAATATTAGGTGTAGAGGTATAAAGTCTATTTTTTACCCTACGCCATTGCCTCAATTCCCCCTACGCAATTTCAAAAATCCCCTAAACACCTGTATAGCAAGCAATTATAGGTTAATCTACTTGTTTAATGGATTGATACGCCTATACCTTTGTACCCGAAGGTACGGCCAAGTTGTTGCCAAAACTTAAGGGAGAATGACTCCAACTGTGGTACACAGATTTTGCTTGACCCTTCATCGTTATTATTAATTTTTATACTTTTTACAATGAACACAAGTGAATTTAAAACAATCAAGAGAGCAACCTCACCAAGTATCTTTAACAACACTTTTGCTCTGTCTGAATTAGACAGCAATGCCATTGAGACCATCTCTCAGAATATCACCACAAGCTATTTTCAGCTTTGTCATGGATATTTAGTCCTAGATGATGATTCTAAGATTACATGGAATTCTTTTCTAGAGATGGAAGAGCCAGAATTCTACAGTCAAGACAAGCTACATATTTATCCCTTGTCATATTCTAAAGGAAACTATATCCTTCCCACAGCAATCAGCGGTATTAAAGCTAAATTTTCTTTAAATGATGGTAAACTACATATTCATTATGGTGAATTGGGTACGATAGAATATCTCTACCAAATAGGTCTTGGTCTTATTCTTTCCTCTCAGAAACGAGGATGCCAAGAGATACTGGATTCAATCATTTCTCACTATGAAACACATGGCGCAAACATAGAATTTACATTCTGTGAAGATGAGGAGGATGAAGATGAATTATGGGGTTAAATCCAGTATGATATGAAGACTATTATTCAAAGACTTCCACAATTACTCCAAGACATTTTAGTTGTGGATCAAAACAGTAATGAGTTTCAGAAGAAGTTACAATTAATCTCCTCTGTTACTAGTATAGGAAGTGTATTACCAAAGTTTCAATGTGTCAATAGAAATCAAAAGCTGATGTCTCCAAACATATATGCTGTGATTTTAGGTGAACCAGGTTCAGGTAAGAGTAAGATTGACGTAGGAATGACGATAATGACAAAAACAGAGGGGGTAATTAAGCAAACTGTTTCTACAACCATGCTTGAACCTGGTTTGCCTACTAAGTGTGTAATCATACCTTCAAATACATCTAGACAACGACTGATTCAACATCTCTATGTAAATGGACCATATAGTCCTAACCTCCTTTACAGTACTGAATTGGACAATATGAAGAGTACTTTGAAAGATGATAACACTGGGTTTAGTGAAGAGCTAAGAAAAGCATTTGAACATGAAACAGTCAACTACTCTATCAAGACAGGTAATCTTACATATACCATAGATCACCCTAACCTCAGTTTATTGGTAAGCGGTACTCTTGATCAAGTATTGGGGTATTTGAATGTAGAGAATGGTTTGTTTAGCAGGGCATTGATTTGTTACAGTACAGAGAAAGCTAAGTTTAAGGACCAAAACGCTGCAGACCAGGATAAGCCATTACAACAAGGGTATGCTAGGTATGCTGATGATGTACTGGAGATCTACAATAGATACAATACACCTAAGACAGCAAAATTCTCCCAACAAGGTCTTAACCTTATCAAAACTTATGGTGAAGAGGCATTGGAAGTAGGAAGCAAGTACTTTGGAAGTAGTGGATCTGGCGTAGCCTTTAGATTAGCAGCTATGGTACAAAGAATTGCTCTCATACTATATGCTTGTGAGAACTACAAAGCAGAGGTATCTGAAGAAGTGATCATACCTGATGACATGGTACAACTTGCTATTGATATAGTTAAACTTTACCAGAATGATAATTTCAAAGTACTCTGGGAGATACAAAAAGTTTTTAAAGATGAAGTTGAAAAAGCTATTTACGACGTACTTGATGAAGATTTTACAACTGAATATGCAAAGACAGTTTGTGGAGCACACGGTTACAGTGGAAGACACTTCCCAAGGCTGGCTACTAAATGGAGAAACAGAAATCTTGTAAAAAGAATAAAACAGGGGATCTGGAAAAAAACACTACCCCCGTTTATGTCATAACTGACATTTACTTGTTTTTGCCTTGTGCAGCAAATTGGGAACTCTAGATGGAGCTCCCTTTTTGCGTTTGTGAATACTTAAAGTTCAAAAGTGGACAGTAAAGTGGACAGTAAACATGATTTTGCTACTGTTTTTGGAATAATAAGATTGCGTAACTTTGGAATAGATAAGAAGTATAAACAACGTCTTCTTTTACTTTAATACACTGAAATACAGCGTAAAAAAAAAGCACCTGCTATAAAAACAAGTGCTTTTCAGTATGTGACCGAGGAAGGATTCGAACCTTCAACCGCTTGATTCGTAGTCAAGTACTCTATCC